>OLVY01000145.1_pt1 | contig 54584 bp, 41 predicted proteins | sample 1674261 | NCBI WGS metagenome assembly OLVY01 (sample SAMEA103958155, study PRJEB25191) | human gut metagenome | biome: human-associated habitat [ENVO:00009003]; feature: intestine environment [ENVO:2100002]; material: feces | place: Germany | collected 2013/2015
TATATTCGGAAGTTGAATATTTCATTTCGCAGACATCGACAACCCTGTCATCACTGATTTAAGGTTCACGATGCAAAGTTACTACAATTAGTTTTGGCTAAACATTTCAAAAAAGTCGAGCCAAATTACGGCTTTAGATACAGTTTTGGCTGAACATTTGACTTGAAGCATTTGAACTTTCACAACCCGGAGATGAACACGTCAAGCGCCCAGACGCGCTGTTCGTAGTTGGCTTTCATCCTCTTGACGGCCTCGGCGAAGGAAAGGGACTCGTCGTGGTTGACGTTCTGGGTAATCGGCCATTGACGGAAATTCGTGTCCGCGGCCTTTTCAAGATGCGCGGCACGGCGGAGGATGTAGTCCGGAATTTCGAGAAAATTCGGAAGCTCCCGTGTCCACTTCTCCTTGAGACGGGACACAAAGACCGGGTCAGCCATGAGGTAGCCGAACCACAGCGACGAGAAGAGCGGGCGGGTGGTCTCGGCCTTGGACGTGAAAGTGCCCCAGTCAAAGTCCCAGACCGGGCCGGCATGGAGAAGTCCGTCCGGAGCACGGTGCATATAGGCGCTCTTGGGGTGCGTCGGCTCGTAGTTGCAGCACAGTTCGTGGACGAAGAGCCAGTCGATGTAGCTGTCGATGTCAACGGCGCTGCCATAGACCTTGTGGTTCGATGTCGTCACATAGCTTTCCGCACGGTTATATTCATCCTTTATCGTCAGGAAAATTTCCTCATTCATATCGTCTTCATCCGGTTCCTTCACCATCACCGGAAGGTTGAGCCCAGCGGAATGGAATTTCCAGGCCTCGTCATAATTGGTGTCGAGTTCGAGAATATATCCGCATTCGGCGACGGGAACCCGTTTCTTCGAGGCCTTTATCTTCTCACAGAGATAATATGTGCCGCTCATCTTCCCGTTGAGCCGAAGTTCCACAAACTCTCCTTTCGGAGTCCAGTCCAGACCATCCGTGCGTCTGGCAATCTCAAACGCGACATCGTTACGCAGCAGCGTGCGGTCCATCCATTGGGCAAGCAGGCACCAGCTTTTGTTTTCCCGCATTCCGATTAGAGAAGCGGACTCCTCCAGCTTGATGTTGTAGGATTTCTTAGGATAGTGAAGCGTGCTGTTGCCCCTGAGCTTTATCTTGGTCTTGCCGAGTTCCTGAACCTGACCGTTCGGAAACATCATCCGGATGTCCGCCCCCGTGACCCATGTTTCCTTTGAGCTCACGGGTGACGGAGTGTCTATGCAGAGGCATGGCAGGAGACCGTCATTGTCGCCGTCGGGATTATACCCGAAAGGGTATTCCCGCTCCGCCGGCACATCGGGACCGTAGGAAATTACGGGGTCGTTCACCGAACACCCGGCAATCGGCAGGGCAGCCGCAAGAAAAATTATCAGAATGCGTCCAGTCTTCATGGTCATGCATCGCTTGAAAAACTTGAAGGTTTCTTAGAGACCCCAATTAAACAGTTTCTTACCTGAGAGTAAGGGACACGACGGATGCCGGAGGCACGGTGAGCGTCACGGAAACGGAGCCGCCGGCTGCAAGTTTCGAGCCTTTCTTTCCTTTGGAGCCAGCGAGGCTCACCCCGTTGAACTTTGTCGGACGAACCTTGGCGGGAGAGTCGAAGCTGTTGCAATCGCGTATGTTTCCGGAAGAAAGAATCTCGACATCCGCCGTCCGCGGGCAGAATTCATCGAACACGAGGGAAAGCGGAGCCGGACTGTCAAGGGAAGGGTTCGCGAGAGTGAGAAGATATGAGCCGTCGGAGGCGCGGGAACATGACACGCTGAGGGACGGGAGGCTGCGTCCTGAGGGAGCGGAAAGCGTGAGGGAGGAATATTCCACAGGAATGGAGACCGCGTCCTGATGTCCCCGGAACATTCTGAACACATGATAGGTCGGAGTCAGGAGCATCCTGTCACCCTCAGTAAGAATCATGGACTGAAGCACATTCACAATCTGGGCGATATTTGCCATTTTCAGCCTCCGGGTGTGCCCGTTGAAGATGTTGAGAGAAAGGGCGGCGACAATCGCGTCGCGCATCGTGTTCTGCTGGTAGAGGTGTCCCGGCTCCGTGCCAGGCTCGACCTCGAACCATGTTCCCCACTCATCGAGAAGCAGTCCGACACGGCAGGACGGGTCGAAAGCGTCCATGATTGACTCGTGGTTGCGAAGCACCTCGTCTATTTCCGCGCACTTGGCGACAATGTCGTAATACTCCCCGTCGGAAAAGTCCGTTGCGGAGCCCTTTGAGTTCCAATCGACAACCGTGTAGTAGTGCAGGGACAGGCCGTCCATGAAACGGGCGGAGGAGCTCATCAGAACCTTTGTCCAGTTGTAGTCGTAGTCGGACGCGCCGCTGGCCACCTTGTAAAGACTGTTGCCGTCAAAGTTGCGGCAGTAGGTCGCATAGCGGCGGTAGAGGTCCGAATAGTATTCCGGAGTCATGTTGCCGCCGCACCCCCAGCTTTCATTGCCCACCCCGAGATACTTCACCTTCCACGGCTCCACTCGGCCATTGGAACGGCGAAGTTCGGCCATGGTTCCTTCCCGGGCGGTCATGTACTCGACCCACTGCGCGAGCTCTCCGACCGTGCCTGAACCGACATTGCCGGAGATGTATGGCTCCGTGCCGAGCATTTCGCACAGGTCGAGAAACTCGTGCGTGCCGAAGGAATTGTCCTCAAGCGTGCCTCCCCAGTTGGAATTTATCATCTTGGGACGCTCACTGCGCGGGCCTATGCCGTCACGCCAATGATATTCGTCGGCGAAGCAGCCTCCGGGCCAGCGGAGAACGGGGACATGGAGTTCGCGCAGGGCTTCAAGGACATCGCTGCGGTAGCCGTTTTCGTTCGGCATGACGGAATCCGGCCCGACCCAGATGCCGTCATAGATGCAGCGTCCGAGATGCTCGGAGAACTGGCCGTAAATCTCCTTGGGTATGACCGGTCCGGGCGCCGAGTCATGGACGCTCACGGTGATGCGGTCCCCGTTTCCACGGGTCTCTGCGGTCTGTGCCCCGAGAGCGAGCGAAATGCACAGTAATGCGGTTGCGGTTATTGTCCTTATCATAATCTTTTAGTATTATTGTCATGATTTCCTGAGAAAATGAATGTATCCTGACATCAAAGACAAAGGTAGGCAGACAGAAAAGGGATAAGGATGAAAATATGCCCTATTCATGGAGATTCGACCGTTTCTGGAAATAATTCTTCCCGATAAAACGAATACCTATTATATATTTGCACCGTCAATCGCGGAACGACGTCCCTTCAGACACGGAGAGAACGCGGAGGACATGGCATAAGGATATTAACATTAAGACTATTAACATTAAGTTTTTGACTATGAAACTGCATTCACGCATCGTCGCCGCACTGATGCTGGGAATCGTCACCGCGACATCCGCATTCGCGCAGAACAGGGTGACGGGAAAAGTGACGGACAGCAAGGGCGAGCCGGTCATCGCCACCCCTGTGCAGGTCAAGGGAACTACGGTCGGGGAAATGACCGACATGGACGGAGCCTATGCGCTTCAGGCAGCACCTGACGCGATTCTCGTCGTCACTGCAATCGGCTACAAGACTACGGAAGTGCCAGTGGGAGGACGGAGCGTCGTTGACATTATCCTCGAAGACGACATTGAGACGCTTGATGAGGTCGTGGTCGTCGGCTACGGCACACAGAAAAGGATAAACCTCACCGGAGCGGTCGGAGTCACGGACGCGAAGGCGCTTGAATCGCGGCCGGTGTCAAATGCCGCGTCCGCCCTTCAGGGACTCGTGCCCGGGCTCCAGATTACCTCCCGAAGCGGCTCAATGGAAAAGACCCCGACGATGAACATCCGAGGTACGGCAACCATCGGCGAAGGAACGAGCGGCAACCCTCTGGTTCTCATCGACGGGATGGAGGGAGACCTCAACACCATAAACCCTCAGGACATCGAGAGCGTTTCCGTGCTCAAGGACGCCGCGGCGGCCAGCATCTACGGAAGCCGCGCCCCGTTCGGAGTCATTCTCGTCACGACAAAGAGCGGAAAGGCCGGGAAGGTTCAGATTAACTATAACAACAACTTCCGCTGGGGTTCGCCGGTCGTGAAGATGAAGCAGATGGACTCATATTCCTTCGCCAACTATTATAATGAGGCGAAGAGGAACACGTCCAACAACATGACGGACATCGTCTTCACCGAAGACACGATTGAGCGTATCCTCGCATATCAGAAGGGAGAAATCACCACTGTCTTTCCGATGCCGTCCGAAGGCACGCAGTGGCAGGACACATTCCACACGGCGAACGCGAACACGGACTGGTACGACGTGTTTTTCAAGGACTGGAATTTCTCCCACGAGCATAATCTCAGCGCAAGCGGCGGAAGCGAAAGGGTGACTTTCTACACGTCGCTGAACTATATGCTTCAGGAGGGCCTGCTCAATCTGGGCAAGGAGGACATGAAGCGCTATAGCGCGACGGGCAAGCTGAACGCGAAGCTGACCGACCACATCGACCTCGGCTATTCCGTCCGGTTCATACGCGAGGACTACACGAAGCCTTCCGCCATGGACGACGGTCTCTACGAGAACCTCGCGCGGCAGAACTGGCCCAACCTCCCGCTCTACGACAACAACGGCAAGCTCTACTCCAATGTCTGGCCGGGACGCGACTTCATTCAGGGAGGAACCTACGACAAGGTGACTGACAACCTCTACCAGCAGCTGTCGCTCTCGTTCGAGCCGGTGAAGAATTGGGTGACGACGCTTGAGCTGAACTACAAGATTATCTCACAGGACATCAAATCCACCTCGCTCGCCACATACAACTGCGACATCTACGGCGAGCCAATCGGCAAGGACAAGGCCACCACATCCGTGACCGAGGCCGGCTACGGGGAAAACTTCTTCAACGGGAACCTCCGCAGCAGCTATCATTTCTCCATCGACGAGCGTCACAACCTCGCGTTCATGCTCGGTGCACAGCTGGAGGACCTCATGCAGAAGAGCAGGGGCGTGACGGCCTACGGGCTTGTGGCGGAATCTCTTCCGGAGATAGACCTCACCACGGGGCTTGTCTGGGACAGCGCGTCGCAGTCGTGGGTGCGCAAGGACATAAATCCTTACGGAAACCGGAATTCATGGTCCACCGCCGGAGTTTTTGGAAGGGTGAACTACGACTACGAGGGGCGCTACCTCGTCGAGGGTAACCTCCGCTACGACGGCACGAGCCGCTACCGCGACAACCTCCGCTGGAACCTCTACCCTTCTGTCTCCACCGGATGGAACATCGCCAACGAACCGTTCTGGGAGCCGTACCGCCGGGTTGTCGATACATGGAAGATACGCGCCTCCTACGGCTCTCTCGGGAACCAGAACACGAACGGATGGTACCCTACCTACAGGACGTTCTCCCCTTCTACCAACAGCGGGGCATGGCTCCAGAACGGACAGAAGACCACGACCATAGGTGTGCCCGGGGCAATCTCCACCACGCTCACTTGGGAAAGGGTCCGCAACTGGAACGTCGGAATGGACTTCGGCCTCTTCGGCAACAGGCTCACCGGTTCATTCGACTACTACACGCGCTACACCCTCGACATGATAGGGGCCTCGCTCGAGCTGCCGTCAATCCTTGGCTACACCGCTCCTAAGACCAACAACACCGACCTCAAGACCTACGGATGGGAGTTCGAGATAATGTGGAAGGACCAGCTTGCAGGCGGCCTGTTCTACAGTGCGAAGTTCCTCCTGTCCGACTCTCAGACGATAGTCACGCGCTACCCGAGCAACACGACCGGCTCCATCCGCCAGTACATCCCGGGACGCAAGCTCGGAGAAATATGGGGATATGAGACCATAGGCATCGCGCAGAGCCAGGAGGAGATGGACGCACACCTCGACAGATTGGACCAGAACTATCTTGATAAATATGGGCATTTCCCGTCAGAGCTCCGTCAGGGACAGTCCGCCCTCGGAAGCGGATGGGGCGCAGGTGACATAATGTACGCCGACCTCAACGGCGACGGACGCATATCCACCGGAGACAGCACCATAGACAACCACGGGGACCTCAAGGTCATAGGCAACAGCACGCCGCGCTTCCATTTCGGAATTGACCTCAACTTCGCGTGGAAGGGAGTCGATCTGAGGCTCTTTTTCCAGGGCGTTATGAAACGCGACTACTGGCAGAGCAGTTCCTATTTCTGGGGAGCCAACACCGAGCCCGAATGGTCGGCTGCGCTTGTCCAGCACCTCGACTTCTACCGTGACGAGAACTCGCTGCTCGTGCAGAAGGGAATCATGGGCGTGAACAGGGACGCATATTACCCACGCCCGTCGTTTGACCGCGGCGGGGAGGGCAACGGAAGCAGCGGACGAAACCATCAGGTGCAGACACGCTACCTCCAGAATGCAGCCTACATCCGCCTGAAGAACCTCCAGATTGGCTACACCCTGCCCGAAAAATGGACGAAACCGCTGAAAATAGAGAGGCTGCGGGCATATTTCTCCGCAGAAAACATACTCACAGGAACAAAGCTCGCGAAAATGTTTGACCCCGAGACCATCGACGGCGGAAACAACAACAGCGAGAAGGACTGGAGAACCTACAACAACGGGAACGCCTACCCGCTCTCCACGCAGCTCTCCTGCGGACTGAGCATAACATTCTGACATAAAAGAAGATTGCATCGGGCAACGCGATAGATATGCGAATACTAAAATCGAATGAAATGAAAAGGATATTGAAATATATGTTCACCGCGACGGCCGCGCTTCTGGCCGCGGGATGCCATTGGCTCGACAAGGAACCGCTGTCACAGGTGACTCCGGACCAGTATTTCACGAACGAGTCGGCTGTGCTTTCCTTCGTTGACGGACGCTACACCGAATTTCTCTCCGCGCACGGAGGCTGGTCGTCCATCGACGGATATGACTACGGAATGTTCCAGAAGGACGCGACCACGGACGACCAGATAAGCGCCTCGGGACCGGGAGACAAATACCTCGGGCTGTGGCTCGTTCCGCAGACGGGAGGAGGTTTCGAGTTCAGCAACATCTACAAAATCAACTGGTTCCTCAACCAGATTAAGGCGGAATACGAGGCCGGAACCATCGGCGGAAGCAAGGCCAACATCGACCGCTACATCGGCGAGGCCTATTTCCTCAGGGCATGGGCATATTTCTCCAAGCTCCAGTCCTTCGGGGACTATCCCATTGTGACGGAACCGATTGCCGACAAGAAAGAAGACCTCATCGCGGCAAGCGTAAGGAAGCCGAGAAACGAGGTCGCGAGATTCATCCTGTCCGACCTTGACCGAGCCATCGAACTGATGGGGACTACGCAGATGACAAACACGAGAATAGGACAGAAGGCGGCATGGCTTCTAAAATCCCGCGTGGCTCTCTTCGAGGGCTCATGGCTCAAGAACTTCGCCGGCACGGCTTTCGTTCCGGGAGGTCCGGAGTGGCCGGGAGGAAACGGCTATCAGTACCCGGCAGGCTCAATAGAGTCCGAGTACGGCTGGTTCTTCGGGCAGGCCATGGAGGCGGCCGAGAAAGTCGCCGACAACATGACGCTCACCGAAAACACGGGCACGGTGCAGCAGAGCGCAAGCGACCCCGTGAATCCATATATGGATATGTTCGGCACGGAGAGCCTGCTCGACAACAGCGAGGTCATACTCTGGTGCCAGTACGCGAGCAACCTCGTGGGGCACAGCGTGGTGATGTTCGCCCAGAGGGGCAACAACGGCACCGGACTCACGCGGGGACTTATTGACAGCTACCTTTGCAAGGACGGGCTCCCTGTATATGCCAGTCCTCTCTACAAGGGAGACAAGACTTTCAGCGATGTGCGTGAGGGCAGGGACACCCGCCTGAGCTGCTTTCTCAAGGAGCCGGGGCAGAAAAACTGGATTTACCCTACCACGGAGGCCAATCAGGCGATAGAGACCGAGCCAGTTCCGCAGTTCACAGGAGCCACGGTCACCTACTGCACCGGCTACTCCACCCGCAAGGGCAACTCGCTCTACCAGAAGCAGGCCGGACAGCGGTCAAGCACCACGGGCTGCATCGTGATGCGCGGCGCGGAGGCACTGTTGAACTACATCGAGGCCTGCTACGAGCTGAACGGTTCGCTCAACGCCAAGGCGGAAAGCTACTGGAAGGCGCTGCGCCGAAGGGCCGGAGTCGATGAGGACTTCTCAAAGACGGTGGCAGCCACCGACATGAGCAGGGAGGCGGAGAACGACTGGGGCGCATACACGGCAGGTCAGCTCGTGGATGCGATGAGGTACAACATCCGCCGCGAGCGCCGCAGCGAGTTCATGGTTGAAGGAATGAGATGGACGGACCTGCTCCGATGGAGGGCGCTCGACCAGATGGTCACGACCCCCTACAACCCTGAAGGAATACACATCTGGAGCGACGGGATGCAGGGAATCTACGCTGCGGCGGGGATAGCGCTGAACAACGACGGCTCATCGACGAGCAACGTCTCCCCCAAAAGCGCGAGCGAGTGGCTGAGGCCATATCAATTTACATCGACACAGCTCGGATATAACGGTCTCGGGTGGAAGATGGCGCACTACCTCTCCCCTATCAACGCCAAGGAGTTCCTCCTGACGAGCGCTGACGGAAAAGACAAGGATTCGTCGCCCCTGTACCAGAATCCTTACTGGAGCAAGGATGCTGACACTGCGCCTCTCAAATAGAGGCGCGGCGGCAGGCCTCCTATCCCCCCCCCAGACTTTGTCTGCGACCCCTATAGAGGTATCTCGCGCCTCCGGCGCGGTTCTTTCGGGACTTTCGTTTCAGAGATTTCCTTATGTTCTTCTTTTTGCATATATTTACATCGCTAAGAAACATGACGGTTTCTGACGCGACTATCCGCATAGACACATAAAACCATAACACAAATGACTTATACATGAAACTGCATATCGTTATTTTGGCGACGGCAATGCTTTGCTGCGCGGGAAATCTCACCGTCGTTTCAGAGCATATCATCGATAACACCCTGCCTTCGGAGGAAGTGCGCAAGCTTTATCAGGATTCCGACGGCTATCTCTGGATTTCGACCTACGGCGGGCTGCTCCGCTACGACGGCTACGACTGCCTGCTGATAAAGTCGGACCGCTCCACGCGCAAGCAGGTGATTTCCGGGACCGTGAACATGGTGCGGGAAGAAGGGAATAGTATGCTCTGGATAGGCACGAACAGCGGACTTTTCAGTCTGGACAAGAACACCGGCAAAATCTCGAAGGAGGTGGTTCCCGTACTCGAATCGAGCCACATCGAGGCGATACTCCCCTCCCGCGACGGCTCGCTGTGGGTCGCCACGAACCACGGTCTCTTCATGCGCAGAGGCGACGGGGAGGGGTTCGTACACTGCTGCGGAGAAGAATGGGGGCTGGAGGCGATTGACCTCAAGGCGCTCGTTCAGGATGAGGCCGGCTATCTGTGGCTCGGAACATGGGACAGGAGCCTGATTCGCTACGACCCGCAGAGCAGGCACGCCTACTGCTACGACTCCGTGCCCCAGCTGCGTTCCCCGCACACCCTGTTCATCGACCGGGACAGGCAGCTCTGGGTCGGGACATGGGGCGAGGGCCTCGTCATGGTGCTGAATCCCTACGCCAGCACAAAGCCGCAAATCGTGCAGTACCGGACGCACTCCAGAGGTAACGGCATACTCGACGACATCATCTACGCCATAGCCCAGGAACCCCTCAGCGGAGACCTGTGGATAGGCTCTCGTTCGGGTCTGAGCATACTTCCCAACGGCTCGTTCCACGACCCGGCCGCAAAGTTCACCAACTACGCGCCGGCAACGGAGAACGACCTCCCGTTCAATGAAATCAACTCAATAATCCCTACGAGGGACAATCTGATGTGGCTCGGCTCGCTGGGAGGAGGCGTGTTCTGGGCGGACACGCAGCCCAAGCTGATCAGGAGCGACGCGCTCGACCCGATACGCCACGCCTGCGGGACAGGAGCCGTCCGGGCGCTTTCCCTGGCGCGGGACGGGAGGCTGAGGATGTGCATAGCCGGGCACGGACTGTTTGAATACGACACGCTCACGCGGAGATTCACCAGACACGACATTGACTACATTCAGGACTTCCATGAGACCGCGGACATGACCCTGATAGGTACGGAACGCGGAATCTGGGTGTGCCGGGGTGGGAGCGGTCCCGAGAAGCTCGACATCGCAGGATTCTCAGACCCGTTCATCACCTGCTTCCGGGAAGATGCCGAAGGCCGGCTGTGGGTCGGGACAAGAACGGACTTCGGCATCGTCGAGGGCGACCGCTACCGTCCCGTGAACAGCATTCTCGCTCCTGGACAGGAGCCTGTGCCCGAGGGATACGTGAGCGACCTGAGACTCGACCGCAGCGGAAGAATCTGGGCGGCGACCTACGACAATGGGGTGTTCAGATGCCGGAGCGACAAGGACGGGATGAGGGTCACGAAGGTGGAGAATCCCCTAACGGACGGTGCGCTGTGCCTGTTCGCCGACGGCAGCGGAAAACTCTGGGCCGGCACGGAGAACGGTCTCTACACCTGCGCCGCGGGAAGCGACAGCTTTGTTCCTGTCCGCCCCGACGACTCGTTCCTCTCAAGGGGAACAGCCATCTCGAACATCTGGGAGGACCGGCGCGGAAGCGTCTGGGCGGCCTCCAACAAGGGCGTGGTGCAGATGAGCGGCGACAGGCAGGGGCAGATTGTCGACGTGCACATCTACACGAGGGATGACGGGCTTGCGGACCTGAGCTTTCCGAGAAGGACGGCAGTCATGACCGACGACGGGACGGTAATCATCGGTTCCGCACACGGGCTGTCGTTCATCCCGCTCATGGACGCGCCAGGGACCGACAAGGGCAGTACCGTGACTATCACCGACTTCCGTGTCTTTGACCGCTCCATACGCGAGCTTCCCGAGAAGGAGAGAAACGGCATCACCGACAGGGCTATTGACCGTTCCGGGAATTTCCGCCTGAACTGGAAGAGGAACAATTTCACGATAGAGTTCGCGCTGCTCGGATTCAGGGGCGCAGCATCGGCCAGCTACGCCTACATGCTCGAAGGCTATGACAGGGACTGGATTTCCGCCGACGCGCGGCACAGGACCGCATACTACAACAACCTCCGCCCAGGCACCTACAGGTTCATGGTGAAGGCGGCAAGCTCGTGCAGCGGATGGAGCGAACCCACGGAAATCACGGTGTCGATAACTCCCGCGCCGTGGGCGTCGTGGTGGGCATATTGTCTCTATGTCCTTGCCGTGCTCGGGCTCGGCTCCGCGTTCTTCATTGTCACGAGAAACAGGATGCGGACCCAGAAGAAGCTCGAACTTTCGGAAATCAACCGCAAGAAATCGGAGGAACTCAGCCACACGAAGCTACAGTTCTTCACGAACATAACGCACGAGCTCATGACCCCGCTCACCATCATCATCGCGGCTGTGGAGGAGCTGAAGGCGGAAGAGCCTGAAAGAAAGCAGTATGACTTCATCACTGAGAACGCTATGAGGCTCATGAGGCTGATTCAGCAGATTCTTGAGTTCCGCAAGGCCGAGTCCGGGAACCTGAAACTGAAGGTTGTCAAGGGAGACATCACGGCATTCGTCCGCAACTGCGTGGTAGCTTTCCGTCCGCTCGCCGACAAGAAGAAGATTTCCTACCGCTTCGTCCAGGTCGCGAAGGCTCCGATTGTGGGCTGTTTCGACTCGGACAAGCTGGACAAGATTCTCTACAACCTGCTGTCCAACGCGGCGAAATACAACAGGGAAGGAGGTTCTGTGACGGTCAGCGCGGACGCCGACATCACGGGACGCAGCCTCGTGCTGAAGGTCAGCGACACCGGTGAGGGGATGAGCCGTGAGCAGATGGAGCACCTGTTCCAGCGGTTCTACGACGGAGACTACCGCCGGCACAACACCATCGGCACCGGCATCGGACTCTCTCTGGTAAAGAACCTCGTGGATCTGCACCACGGGCGGATAACGGTAGAGAGCACAAAGGGAGAAGGCACGACATTCACCGTGCTGCTTCCGATTTCGGAGGATGCCTACACGGCATCCGAGACTGAAAGCCTCACCATGGAAAAGTCCGGCGAGATTCAGCAGGCAGCCGAGACTTCCGACGGCGTTTCCTCTGACGCAGCTTCCGTCGGCGAAGGCGCGGAGCCGTCCGAAAAGGCGACGATACTCGTCGTGGAGGACAACGCCGACCTGCTCAGCCTGATGAAGTCGCACCTTGAGAAAAGCTACGATGTCGTCACCGCCCCTTCAGCCGACGATGCCCTGCCGATTCTCAGGAAAAAGGAGGGAATCCGGCTCGTGCTCTCGGACATAATGATGCCCGCCGGGATGAACGGATATGACTTCTGCGCCCACATAAAGAACACGCTCGAATACTGCCACATCCCGGTGATACTGCTCACGGCGAAACAGACCTCCGCCGACAAGATTACGGGATATGAGGTCGGGGCTGACGCCTACATCACTAAGCCGTTCGACATGAAGGTTCTCGACGCGATGATTGCCGGTCAGCTGCGCCGGGTGGAGCGCACGGGTTCCGACTACCGCCGCAAGATGGTGTTCAACCCCGGAGAGCTGAACTACACGACGATGGACGAAAAGTTCCTCCAGAAGGCCGTGGATTATGTGAACGAACACATCGGGGACTTCGATTTCAGCCTCGCCGACTTCATAAAGGCCATGAATATGTCCCGCTCGACGCTCGCGGAAAAGATGAAGAGCCTCACGGGGATGACCCCTTCGGCGTTCGTGAACGACATAAGGCTCAACGCGGCGGTGAAGATTCTTCAGGACAACGCGGAATCCGCCGGGAAAATCAGGGTGTCCGAACTCGCCTACGCAGTGGGATTCAACGACCCTAAGTACTTCTCGACCCTGTTCAAGAAAAAGTTAAGGGTCAATCCTGGAGACTGGAAGAAACAGCAGCAATAAAAGGAAGAAACGGCAGCAATAAAAATGTCCCGGACACTCAATGTAATGGGTCCGGGACATTTTCTTTATACCAAGCACTTGCTATTCGGCAGGAGTGTATTTGCGGTGAATTACAAAATCCTTCTTGTCATGCTTGCCCTGAACCGGAGCGATTGTGATGCTGCCGTCCTTAGGGTTGAAGTATGCCGTTCCCTCATGAGACTCGTAGCCGTTGCTCTCGAACCAGCTGAGACCAGAAGCCTCTGATGCTGAAGGAACGGAATGGAGAACCCTCACGACCTTGCAGCCGGCGAACTCTCCTTCGGCGACAGTTTCCGAGGTTGGCTGAATCGCAATGGCTAGGTAGGCGTAATTGGCCTTCTTGTCGCTGCCGATGTAGCCGCCCATCATGATGATGTCGTCATCCGTGTATTTCTTGAAATAATTTTCAACAATCCACGGATCCTTCGCGGAATAGAACACGTCCGTGTTGGAGGTCTTGGCAAGATAGTCCTCGCGCGAGCAGATATACACGTCTTTCACTTCCCTTTCCGCAAATGTCGGCTTGTAGCTTGAAGAGAAATGGGTGTCATCCTCAAAGAGGGTTATGTCATAGAGGACATCGGTCGGGATTCCTTCTGAAGGAGCCTTGACGGTCACCGAGATTTCAGCGGTCTTGCCCTTTGCGTCGGTAACGGTCACGACGGTCGTCCCGGCGGCCACACCGGAAATGGTGATGACATTCTCGGCCACGGAAACCGATGCAGTCGCAGGGGCTGCGGAAACGGCGCTGAACTCTCCGTTCGCATAGATGACCTCAACAGTTCTCTCTGCGCCTACCGGAACGGAAACGGATGTTGAAGACAGCGCGATGTCGTTTGCCGGAGCATACACGCGGTTCCAGTTGAAGTCATAGCCCCAGCCGAGATGTCCCTTGCAGTTCTCGATTGTGACGGTTCCGTCGGTCGGGTTATACCAACCGGTCCCGGCCGTCTGGGTGTAGCCGTCCCAGGCGAGAGGCTCGGCCGAGATGCAGGAGGAAAGAATTTCCACGACTTTACATCCTGAGTGAGCGGCGTCATCCTCGTCAAGGACACGGGCGGCGATGGAGGTGTAGCCGTACTCATCCTTTCCTTTCTCGACATATCCGTAGAGAAGGAATACATTCGGGTCATCGACCGTCGCGAAATAGTCCTTGATGGAAGCATCAGTGAACGCCGCAGCATGATTCTTCCCGTTGTCGAAGTCATCCTTTGAAACGACGAACGTGCGCTCCTTCAGAACCTTGCCTTCCATGTCGCAGACATTGTAGAGGACCTCGGTGTCGAGAGGGAGCGACTTTGCCGGAAGCTTGACTGCAAGTTCAACGTCGGTGACCGCTGCACGCTCGGCCTTCACGCCGGTGAGTTCAAACTCGTAGCTGCCCTTGTCGGTCACAACGGTCGCCTTACCGTTGTAGCTTCCGGGAGCGACAGCCATATAGACCTCGGCGGCCGTTGTCCCGGCAACGGCATCGCCCTCAACCTCTGCCGTCACCGTCTTTCCCTCATGACCGCTCACGGCGTAAGTCACCGGAATTTCTGGATCGACGATAGGGAGGCTCACACGGAAGTTACCGGCAATGGCTGAAACCGTCTCAAATTTCACGGACTGCACTTTCTCCGTCTCCGGACTCTCAGACGTTACCTTGAACCTGAGCGCCGAGGCAAGGGCAAGGAACTTCATCTCACCCGAGTTTGAAGCCGCCGGAACCGCCACGAAAGGCACGGCCGACACATCGAAAGTGGCTCCGCTCTTCTGGGATGCCGGTATCTCAAATGCGGCGATGCCGTCACTTACCTTCGCGTCAACTGGGATGAAGCCGCAGACATTGTCAATCGCCGCAAGCTCCCTGTCGAGCTTTATTTCAACCTTTCCGTCAGCGCCGACCTCAGAAGCCGTGACAAGTTCGGCGGCGGGGACATAAAGTCCAATCTTTTCACCTGCAGCAAAAGTCCTTGAAAAATCCGCCGTCGAAGGCCTGAAGCCGTAGGTGAACTCACCCGTCTGAGGCTTCTTTCCCTGGTCCTCTGGCTCCTGCTCCTTCTGGCATGAGGATGCAGCGAGGGCTGCGCCCGCCATAAGCAGCGCGAATAATTTATTGTATTTCATAATTTTCAATTTTTATAAACACCCTAAAGAGAGGGGATAGAGAAAAAGACGTGCTGCAAACCGCTTTTTCTCCGCCCAGACTATTTTTCAGGAGTATATTTACGGTTATAGTTGAACTTCCATGTAAGGTCTTTTCCAGCACCCCAATAAAGTTCTCCATAGCAGTCCTTGAGAGTGATGCTGCCGTCTGACGGGTCATACCATGCAGTGCCCGGACGGGAGATATATTTGCCGTCTTCCCATCCGAGGTAGCCGGAAATGCATGACGCGATGACATTCACTACCTTGCAGCCTGGGTGTGCAGGGTCGTCGTTGTTTGTAATCTGAACGGCAGGAGATGAGTATCCGCAGTCAGCCCCGTCACCATCGGCGATGTAGCCTCCGAGGAAAATCACATCTTCCGTGATGGTTGCATCCGCAATGAACTCCTTGACGGCATCCTGTTTCGCATAGGTGGCGGCATTGAGTGTATTGTTGTTCACGTCAAGGACAGAGGCAATAAAGGTGCCCGTTACCTTTGTCGTGAGCGTCGGCTGCCAATCAACCCAGCTCGGTGCGTATGAGGCACCAGTCTCAGAAGAGAACACTTCGATAGAATATGTGACATCAGTCGGAATTGCATTGGCGCCAGACTTTGTGACCTTCACCTGAAGCGGCCTCGCCTGCTTTGCTCCGTCGCTGACGGTGATGATTGTAGAACCAGCCTTGACGCCCGCTATAGTGATCGTAGTACCGGAGACTGTTGCAGTCGCTATGTCCTTGTCAGCCGGCACAACAGCATAGTTCCCGTTTCCTGAAGTGATTTCCACGGTTTCGGTCTCTCCGGCCTTTACCTCGACTGAAGATGACGAGAGGGTCAGAGACTTGGTCTCCCCGGACGGGGTGCCGGTTGAACCGTTGTTATCCGCCTTCTGGCAGGAAGAGAGTGAAAGCACCGCGGCCAATGAAAGACCTGCGGCCATGATAAGTTTGCTTGTTTTCATGATGAAATGTGTTATTAAAGGTTTATCAATATCTTTCTTTGTCTTTACGAATATTCCCGAACTTTCTATTTCGGCAGTCTTTCCTTCTGATATACACGGACATAGTCAATCAGATATTCCGCAGGGAAGAGGGAGTTGTCGATGGTTCCGCCGTTGTTTCCGCCGATTGCGAGGTTGAGCCACAGATGATGCCCGAAGCCCTCCTTGTTGTAGCGGTACGGGTTTTCGTAGTTTCCGCCCACGCCCTTGTTGAAGGTGTCCTTCACGGCAACCTCGTTCAGGAGATCGTCATCGAGATAAATCCGAATCCAGTCATAGTCCCATTCGAGCACCCATGTGTGGAACTCCTGCCTCCAGTTGGGGCTCTTGCTCTCGAACTTGGACATCGGATGGCTTGACGAGCGCCATGTCGGGGAGTAGTTCGCCGTGCCTCCGAAGGCGACATTGGCAAGAATCTTCTCGCGGTAGTATTCCATGATGTCGAGCTCTCCGTTCTGCGGCCACGGATACATATTGCCCACCTGCCAGATTGCCGGCCACATTCCTCCGCCTGTAGGAATCTTCGCACGAACCTCAACGCGCCCGTAGCAGTAGCGGAAAGACTTTTCCGTGGTCATTGAAGCGGAAGTGTAGCCGTGTGTCTTGCCGTCGCTTCCGAGGTGGTTACGGCGAGCCACAATGTGAAGACAGCCGTCCTTCGTGAAGGCGTTCTCCTTGCTCTTTGAATAGAACTGATCCTCGTTGTTACGGATTTTTGAGCCTTCCTCAAATGTCCATACCTTCGTGAGGTCCTCGTTGTCCTCGTTAAACTCGGCAGAGAACACGAGCTGATAGTCTCCCTTGATGTCAGGTGCAGGAGCCACCACAGTGAGTTCGTCGCTCCAGACGTAACCTGCGCCGAAGTCCGCGAATCCCTTGAGAAGATATGTAGAGTACTGGTCAATCCCGCTTATGGTGCAGCTGTTCTTTCCCTCTTCGAGAATGATTATTGTCGGGTCGGTCTGCGCGTCGGACTTCTTCTTCCATGTGATGCCCTTGACCGCAGGCTTCGCGGGCATATTCACGCTGAGCTTCGCTACGATGTCGGAACCGGCCCTGCTGATGACCTCGACCTCGACAGGCTTTCCTGTCTTGACCTTCAGGGAGTTGCTCCTGACCGGTTCATCCTTTCCTGCTACGCTCACAATGGCAACGGCCTCGAATTCCTCGCCGTAAGGAAGACCGGAAACCTGAACGCGGTTCGTCCCTACGATATTCTCTGGAAGCATCTCCGTCCTGCCCTCCCCCGTAGAGACTGAGGTGCACTGGAGATAGGCAAAGTTCAGGGTCTCCGAGCTCTCGACAGTCACGTCGAACGTCAGGGCACGCTCACCCACTGAAACGACTTCGAGGCTGACTGAGGTAGCTGTCTGTTCCGGTGCGGCGTTCCTGTCGCATCCGGTGATGAGAGCCGCAATGAGCGGCATCGCTGTCAAAAAATTCATAAGTGTTATTTTCATATTTCTAATTATGGGTTAAACAACCGCCCGCTTTGCAGGCAACGTCCGGAAATCCCGAAATTTCTGTTGCAAAGATATGCCTTTGAATTGTCGAAAAAGTCGAATCATTTCCGAAACAGCTCCATTCTACAAAATGCCGTCATTTTTCAGAATACCACTTCTGCACCACTTCAAAGGCATTTTTCTTCTGTCCCCGGTCGGAAACGAGGCCCTTTCTGTTGTAGTCGTCCTGAATTCCCGTGAGCATTCTCTTCGGAGAGCGGAAGTCCTTCAGAACCCACGGCGTGCAGCCACAAAGTCCCGGAATGCGGTCGAGCATACGGAGGCTGCGCTCATAGAAATCGGTCATATATTCCTCAGTGAACCTTTCATCTGGTCTCCCGTGCCTGTTATATAGAGCGCCGGCACCGAACTCGGAGATGAACACTGGCTTGTCATAGGAAAAAGTCCAGTTCACGCGGTCACATTTCTTCGAGTCCCCGTCATACCAGCCGACATATTCATTGAAGCTCAGAAGGTCGGTATATTCGGCAAGTTCGTCATTCAGCGTCATCATCCCTCCACCGATGTCAGCCTTCTCCATCGCGGAACTTATGAGTCTCGTGTCGTCGAGTTCACGGGTCCTGTCGATGAGCCTGCGGAGGAACGAAAGGCGCTCCGGACTGCGCGGGGTCTCGTTTGCGACGGACCATATTATTATGTTCGCGCGGTTACGGTCACGCGCAATCATCTCCTCAAGCTGATTTTCCGCGTTCGCGTATGTCTCCGCATTGTCCCAATTAATCGTCCAATAGACAGGAATCTCGGACCAGACAAGCAACCCCATTTCCTCGGCAAGGCGAATCATCGCCTCATTGTGAGGATAGTGCGCAAGGCGTACGAAGTTGCAGCCGAGTTCCTTTGCCCAGTCAAGAAGCACGCGGTCCTGTTCCCGGCACCATGCCCTTCCGCCGAGTCCGTAGGCCGCCTCCTCGTGAATTGAAATGCCCTTGCAGAAAATCGGCCGGTCGTTCAGGAGAAGCTTCGTGCCTTCAGTGCGGACGGTGCGGAAGCCTATGCGGTCGCGGACGGTGTCGGTCTCTGAGGATATTTCGACGTCGTAGAGCTTAGGGGATTCCGGGCTCCAGAGTTCCGGAGATATGCTGAACTCGGCACACGCCGTCCCGTCGGGGCCGGTGCGCACTGTCTGCCTGAAATTCAGTTCGGCAATGGCGAGAGTCACGCTCTGCTCGGGATGGCTGCCGTCGAGACGGACACTGAACCTTGCCCGCCGCAGACCCCTGCGATAGGCTCTGGTATCCCGTTCCTGCTCCTTCGTGAGCTGGAGTTCATAGTCCCGGATGAATGTCTCCGGCACGCAGAGCACCTTTACGCTCCTCGTCAGTCCTCCATAGTTCCACCAGTCGGCATTTATCGTGGGCACGCCCTCTGGCTTGCGGCGGTTATCAACTTTCACAACCACGGAGTTTTCCCCGTCCGCAATCCTGTCCGTGACCTCGAAGTCGAACGGCGTGAAGCCGCCTACGTGCCTGCCGGCCTTTCTTCCGTTCAGTCCGACTATGGTCTCATAGTTCGCGCCCTCGAAATAGAGAAAGACGCGCTGTCCCGGAATCCTGCGGTGGTTGAACTTCCTGCGGTACCATATTGTTCCCTCGTAATAGTACAGTTTGTCGTTCTGCGTGTTCCAGTCGCCCGGGACGCGGAGAGTCGGAGCCGTGTCGAAGTCATATTCGACAAGATCCGTCCGGTCGGCATGGAAGGACTTGTCGGCGAAGAAAGTCGCAGCATCGTTGTTCGGGGTCATGCGGTAGCTGTAGTAGCCCGTCTCGTAAGGATCGACAAGGCAGTTCCACACGCCGTCAAGACTGTAGCCGTCCCGAGCCTGCGTGTTCATAATCAGGGCATAAGGCTCAGCCTCCGACGTCACGCCCTTGGAATTGCGCTCAATCTGCGAGTTGTCCTGTGCGTCCAGCCCTTCTCCGCTCCAGAAGAACGCTGACGGCAGCAGCACTGTGGCAAGAAAAAAGTTCCGTTTCATACATTTCAGTGATTTAATCATGTGACTTGGAAATATTCAGGAGAGAAATTGTCTGACATTTCCCGCCCGAATTTTCGGCAAGTTACACACTGCAAATCACCATCGGGCCGAAACATTTCCGGATTTGGCGGAATCGGCAGCAAAACTCCCCGAATACGCATATATCCGCCCACAGGCTCTCTGTCAAGATTCTTTACAAGGGTGTAAAGTTTCTTTACATGGAGAGCGGCCGATTCAGCTTTTAACTTACGGAGCATCAATCCATTAGCATTTTTGGCACATTTATCGTTTCACCTCTGTACCGACAAATTTACGGGAATATGAGTTTTGGAAACGACATAGCCGCGGCGGTGAGGACACTGCCGGCAAAGGGAAGGAGGAACGGGCTGAAGGTTCTCACGCTCGGAATCGGGCTGGCAGTGGGGCTGGTGCTGACGTCGAAGGTGTGCTTTGAACAGACTTATGATGATTTCTATGACGGGGCGGAGCGAATCTTCTACGTCAGCGAGGCGGCGGATATGAACGGAGAGTATAAGGTCTATACTCACACGAGCGGCGGAATAGCGCCGAGGATGAAGGAATATTTCCCGCAGGTCGAGGAGGCGACGAGGTTCACTTGGTTTGAGTGGAACGCCAACCTCATCATGCACGGGACAAAGGCAAGAATCGATGCCGGATACACTGGAGCGGCAGATTCGTCGTTCTTCCATGTACTTGACAGAAAGTGCCTTGCAGGAAATATTACGGAAACACTTGGCGTGAAAGGAAATGCCGTCGTGTCTTTTGCCGTGGCCAAGAAAATTGCCTCGACTATGCAGGGCGGGACTATGAAGGCTGCAGACAAAAAGGCGGTAGCTGAAAAGGTCATCGGGGAGCAGTTCTCCGTCGCTGGATGGGGAAACGGTTATGAACTGACAATCAGCGGTGTCTTTGAGGATTATCCGCTGAACTCGAGTTTCCGTCCGCAGGTGTTCATATCTCTTTCGACCACAGGAATGTTCATCTATGACGGCACAGACGGGGTCATCGGCAATGACCGTTACAGCACATTCCTGAAGCTTCGGAAGGCCTCCGACGCCGACGGGCTCAACGGCAATTTCGGCGGATTCATAAGCACCTATCTTCCGGTGGAGCAGATGAAGGCCGCGGGCTTTGAACAGGACTATATCATCAAACCGCTGACAGGTCTCCACAATGAGGACGAAAATCAGAGAAACATGACGCTTCTGCTTGCATTTGTGGCATTTGCGCTGTTGCTCACCTCGGTGCTTAACTATCTGCTTATCGTGCTTTCAACGACGGTGACCCGCAGCCGCGAGATGGCTCTGCGCAAGTGCCTCGGAAGCGGACGCGGTGAGATGTTCGGAATGATGTTCGCGGAGGCGCTCGTTCACACACTGCTTGCCTGCGGACTCGCCGCCATCCTCATCTTTGCATTCCGAGGCACTGTGGAGGAGATTCTCGGAGCAGACATTTCCTCGCTCTTTTCCGGTCGGCCGTTGATTCTGGCAGTTGCGGTCGTTGTCGTGCTCATCCTTATAAACAGCATTATGCCTGCACATTTTTTCAACAGGATTCCGGTAGCCGCTGCATTTAGGAACTACAGCGAGGGCAGGCGCAGATGGAAACTCGGTCTGTTGGCCGTGGAGTTCGCGGCTGTCGCGTTCCTAGCGGTCGTGATTTGCGTGATTTCGCTGCAATATGACAAGATGGCCAATGCAGACCTCGGATTTAACTACCGGAACGTCGCAATGATAAGCCTTCCGGAGGCGACCCACGAACAGAAGAACACGCTTATAGCGGAGGTGCGTGCGCTTTCCGATGTGGATGACGCGGCTTTCGCCTACCAGAATCCTTTTGACGGCTATTCCGGCAACAATATTTCGGTACCGGGAGAGGACAGGCAACTGTTCAACGTCAGGGATGCCCATTATGTTGATGAGCACTGGCTCAATGTCCTCGGTGTGGAGATTCTTGAAGGGCGCAATTTTGATGAGACGCTTGCCGCGGGCAGAGAAATCCTTGTGGACGAGAGGTTCGTGGAGAAGATGAAGAATACCGCCGGCTGGGATGATGTGCTCGGAAGAGATGTCGAGATTACGGGTCACGAGGATGGGCTGAAGAGGATTTGCGGAGTGTTCAAACCCATAAACCAAGGGTCGTTCAGTCTTGAGGATAGTTTCTACTCAACCAGACCGATGGTCGTATTCTACTGTGACCCACAGCAATACACCAATTTTTTCAAGTTCATTTTCGTGAAGTATCACAAGATTTCCCCCGAGACTCTGGAGGATACGCAGGCAGTGGTAAATGAAATTCTGCCGGGACAGGCGAGCAAAATCGTTCCATGCGGCACGGCCGCCCTTGAGAATCTGTCGGGCACGAGGAATACGAGAAACGCAGTGCTCGTCGGAGGGCTTGTATCGCTGATTATCGCCCTTTTGGGTCTTGTGGGATATACGATTGATGAGGTGCGCCGCCGCGCAAAGGAAATTGCGGTACGGAGGGTGAACGGGGCTCAGTTCTCGCAGATTCGGGAGATGTTCATCAGAGATGTAATGTGGATTGCGGGGCCGTCAGTAGCCGTCGGATGCGTCCTTGCCGGGATTGTGGCGGCACGGTGGGAACAACAGTTCAGCATTCAGGCGGGTCTTCCGTGGTGGGTGTTTGCAGTGACTTTCATCAGTGTGCTCGGCATTGTCACCATCGTTTCGGATGTTTATGTGCAGATTGTTGCGAACCGCAATCCGGCCGAGAGCATCAAAACAGAATAATAAAAAAACAAAATTATACGATTATGATTAAGATTACAGACATTTGCAAGGTCTTCAGGACCGAGGAAATTGAGACGGTGGCTCTCGACAATGTTTCATTTGAGATTGAGGACGGAGAGTTCGTGGCGATTATGGGGCCCTCCGGATGCGGAAAATCGACGCTGCTCAACATCCTGGGACTCCTTGACAACCCCACTTCAGGAAGCTATCAGCTGCTCGGCCAGGAGGTTGCGCAACTAAAGGAGAAGGAGAGGACGAAGTTCCGCAAAGGAAACATAGGATTTGTGTTTCAGAGCTTCAACCTGATTGATGAGCTGAACGTCTATGAAAACATCGAGCTGCCGCTGCGCTACATGAACTTCTCGGCCGCGGAAAGAAAGGAGAAAGTGGAGGCCGTGATGGCACGGATGAACATAAGCCACAGGGCAAAGCATTTCCCGCAGCAGCTCTCAGGAGGACAGCAGCAGAGAGTGGCGATTGCACGTGCAGTGGTAGCCTCGCCTAAACTGATTCTGGCCGACGAGCCTACCGGTAACCTCGACTCAAAGAACGGCAAGGAGGTGATGGATCTCCTCAGCGAGCTTAACCGCGAGGGAACTACCATTGTGATGGTGACCCACTCACAGAAGGACGCGGCGATGGCTCAGCGAACGATTGACCTCTTTGACGGGCATATCGTTTCTGATGTAAAGAACGAGTTGTAAAAGCTGCGACTTTTACGCCAAGCGGTTATAACAGCTGTCATCTCGAATAATGACAGAAAAAATCTTTACGATGCGATATATATTTCACAATTTTATAAATACCCTGCGGCGGTACAAGGCGTCGAGCCTGCTGAATGTCATCGGAATGGCGGTGGCGTTCGGGGCTTTTTACGTGATTATGACGCAGGTGAGCCGGGACTTCGGATATAATCAGCGGCTCAAGGACGCGGAGCGCACATTCGTGATTTCTCTGCCGTCGCAATATTCGCCCGGAAAATACAGCGCATGGATATGCCGTCCGCTCGGCGAGACACTGGTAAACGGGGCTGCTGAAGTGGAATGCGGAGGAGTGTTCCAGATGTACGACGGAGAGCAGGCAATATGCTGGACGCGGAAGGACGGAGCCGCGAGGAAACTGCACCTGAACGCTATGGAATATTCCGCCGGTGGCATCAAGGCGATGAGTTTTGAGGCCGCGGAAGGTTCACTTGAGGAACTTTCAATGCCACGGACTCTTGCCGTCAGCGAATCGTTCGCAAGGAAAAACGGGCTCGAAATCGGTGACCGCATTTCATGGAGAGACCCCGAAGGAGAGGCTGACGCGATGGAAATTGTCGCGCTGTTCCGTGACTTTCAGGAAAACTCAGACCTCGGGCACGTGAATGCCATCACCGACATAGGAGACAGCAGTATCGACAGCAGGTCTGAGTGGTCTTATACATATGCAGTGAAACTCCACGACGCGTCGCAGAAAGAGGCGTTCGAGAAAAGTTCCGACGTTGTGGTGAAGGACTATATCCGCAAGCTCTACGGGATTGACGAGTCTTCGTCAGCGGAGGACATCGCCGAAATGGATGAGATCCTCAACGGATTCAACGTCAAATTAGTATCTCTCCATGACATATACTACACGAAAATTCTCGACGGCAAGCCAGGAGGCTTCGGCAACAGGACGACGGACATCACGATGCTCGCGGTGGCCATACTCATAATCCTGATTGCGCTCATCAATTTCATAAACTTTTTCTTCGCTCTCGTTCCGGCCCGTCTGAGGTCGGTCAACACCTACAAGGTTTTCGGAGTTTCACGCAGTTCGCTGGTTCTCAATTTCATAGGAGAGTCCGTCGGGCTCGTACTCATATCCCTCGTCCTCGCGGCACTTTTGGTCTATGCATTTGCGGCAAGCCCGCTATCCGACATTCTCGGCTCCCCCGTCGGCGTCGGAAAAAACATCGCGATGTTCGTTCTCACGATTACAGTGGCACTGTTGGCAGCGGTCGGAGGCAGCGTATATCCGGCGCTCTACATCACATCGTTCCAGCCGGCGCTCGTGCTTAAGGGCTCATTCGGCGGGTCGGTGGCGGGGAGGAGACTACGTAACATCCTGATAGGCTTCCAGTTCGCAATTTCAATTGCGCTAATTGTCTGCGCGGGATTCATCCGCCTGCAGCACAGCTATATGATGAACTACGACATGGGCTTCAACAAGTCGAACCTTCTCACGGGTAACATCCCCTACGGTCTCTGCTGGTACGGCGAGCAGAACCGTGCCTTCGAAGACAGGCTCCGGAGCAACCCTCAGATCGTGGACATCACCTGGGCAGACGGGCACATTGTCAGCACCTCAAGAATGGGTTGGGGACGCGACTACAAAGGTGAGGGCATCAATTTCCAGTGCTATCCGGTCGCGTATAATTTCCTCAGGTTCATGGGAATAGACATCGTGGAGGGACGTGACTTTTCGGAGTCGGATGAGATTTCGGAGAGCAGCTCTATGATTTTCAACGAGCAGGCACGCAAGGAGTTCAACATCGACCTTGTGACCCCTGGCCCCGGACATCAGGACAACACGGAAGTCGTCGGATTCTGCAAGGATTTCAATTTCAAGCCGTTGCAGTATGGACGCGCGCCATTTGCCTTCTATGTATTCGGAAAGGAGCACAGTTGGAGAAGCGGTCTTAGACACATCTACATCAGGACTGCCCCAGGAGCCAATCCTGGCGAAGTGATGCGCTTCGTGAACAAAACTGTCGCCGAAATGCGTCCGGACACCGACCCGGAGACCTATGGGGTGGATTTCTTCGACAAGGAACTCGGAGCGCAGTACAGCAGGGAGAACCAGCTCGCGCAGATGATAGGCCTTTTCACGCTGATTGCAATCATCATCTCACTCATGGGAGTCTTCGGACTCGTGCTCTTCGAAACCCAGCACAGGAGCCGCGAAATTGCGGTGCGCAGAGTTCACGGGGCAAGCGTGGCAGACATTCTCAAGATGCTCAACCTCAAGTTCATAGTCATCGTGCTTATGTCGTTTGCAGTGGCCGCGCCGGCGAGCTGGCTGATTGTCCGGCTCTATTTCGAGGGCTTCGCCTACCACACTACTATCTATTGGTGGATGTTCGCGGCGGCTCTGCTGGCGGTGCTCGTCATCACGGTTCTCATCGTGACGCTGCGCAGTTGGAGGGCGGCGACGAGCAATCCTGTTGGACAGTTACAGAATGAATAAAATCGTCATTTGAGGGGCTTCGATTGAGTTTGGTATGCTCTTTGATTAAATGTGTAACTGTTTAGTTAAACATATATAATACCATTTGATACGATAAGCCTCCGCCCATGTGACTTGGACGGAGGTTTTTTTGTCATACATAAAATGGGGAAAAAGTCAGGCAATACGTTCAGATTTTTGGATATTCGGTGAAATGAGAGTAAATTGCGGGTTATTATGTTGAAAAAGGGGAAAATATTGGTTGTCGATGACAATCAGGGGATTCGGGAAGCGCTGAAGATACTGTTGGGAGGGTGCTTCGAACGGGTGGAGACGCTGCCTTCGCCGGTGTCGCTGATGCGGACGGTGGAGAGTCTGAGACCGGACGTGATTCTGCTGGACATGAACTTCAAGACGGACATCAACACCGGGAACGAGGGACTTTTCTGGCTGTCGGAGATAAAGGCACGGTGGCCGGAGCAGGCTGTGGTGCTGTTCACGGCTTATGCGGACATCGCACTCGCGGTGGAAGGGATGAAGCGCGGAGCGGAGGATTTTATCGTAAAGCCGTGGGAGAACGCGAAACTGATTGAAACGCTTACGGGAATACGGGACAAGAAAAAGGCTGCGCCAAAGGTTAAAGCGGCTGACGAGGGGCCGAGGATGTTCTGGGGCGAGAGCGTGGTGATGCAGAGGCTCCGAAGCAACGTAGAGAAAATCGCGGCGACGGACGCCACTGTGCTGATTACCGGGGAAAACGGAACCGGAAAGGATGTGCTGGCCCATGAGATTCACTCGCTTTCAGGACGCTCCGCCGGGCCGATGGTCTGCGTGGATGCCGGGGCAATCACCGAGACACTTTTCGAGAGCGAGCTGTTCGGGCACGTCAAGGGCGCTTTCACCGACGCAAAGTCCGACCATGCAGGAAAGTTTGAGCAGGCAAACGGTGGGACGCTCTTTCTCGATGAGATTGCCAACATTCCGCAGCAGTCGCAGGCAAAGCTGCTTCGAGTGCTCCAGAGCCGCAGCGTGACAAGAGTCGGCGACAGCAAGAGCATCCCGGTTGACATCCGTCTCATCTGCGCGACAAACGCTGATGTACCCGCCCTCGTGCGCGACGGGCTGTTCCGAGAGGACCTCTACTACCGTCTCAACACTATCAGCCTCGAACTGCCACCGTTGAGAAGGCGGCCGGACGCAATAGTGCCGCTTGCCGGGCAGTTCCTCGAGGAGTTTGCGGGAAAATATGGACGAGAGGTGACGGGATTTTCGCCCGCCGCAGTCGCAGAGATGGAGAGCTACGCATGGCCGGGAAATATCCGCGAGCTGCGCAACTGCATCGAAAAGGCTGTTATTCTTGCGGACGGGGAAACCATCGGGGACCTCGGGCTTGAGAGCACTGGCGGGAATGTGACGGACACCGAAATATCCGCCGCCGACACGATGGAGAGCGTCGAGGAAAAGACCATCCGCGCCGCGATGAGCCGGTTTGGCGGTAACATATCCCTCGTCGCCAAGTCTTTGAATATCAGCCGCCCTACGCTATATGCCAAACTAAAGAAATATGGGATATGATGACGTGGCTGTTTGCGGAATATATGGCGGTGCTCGTCACAACGACGTCAGCGGAGGCAGTGTTGCTTGCCATGTCCGGTGACAAACTGCTCACAACTGGCCTCGCGGTGGCTGTCATTGCCGTCGTATTGCTCGCGGTCATAATCACAAAGGCCGTCACCACGAGAAAGATTATCAATAAGATAGACTTCATGTCCGATGCGCTCGGCAGTGGGGAATCGGCGTTCCGCTACTCGGAGGACGGACACGGCAACCGCCAGCTGAACCGCTCGCTGAACCGTCTGCATTCCATTTTCGAAGCAGAAAAAGATGACATCCGCGAGCGTGACCGCTACTTCGCCCAAATGCTGGACCATGTCCAAAGCGGAGTCATTGTCCTCGATGGAGACAAGGTAGACTACTGCAACGCCGTCGCCCGAGGGCTGCTCGGAATGGCGGACATCTCGAACTTGAGGCAAGTCGAGCGCATATCAACTGAACTTGCTGAAGCATTCAGAAATGCGGACGGTTCGGAGATTCATGCGGCTGTCCAGTCAGAAAGAGGAATGGTTCAACTTTCAGTGAGCGCATGCACCTCAAGGCTACATTCGGCTGAGGTCAGAATCGTGACCTTCAACGACATAACCCGGGAAATGGAGGACAATGAAACGGAGTCATGGACACGACTCATCAGGGTTATGACGCACGAAATCATGAACACCATCACGCCGATTGCCTCTCTCAGCTCGGCTCTCTCGCAAAACCTGCCGGACTACAGCGAGGACGACATCAGTTCGGCACTCGGCACCATAGCTTCGTCGTCCGAAGGTCTGCTCAACTTCATCCAGTCCTACCGCTCCCTCACACACATTGCAGCTCCTGTCCGCAAGGCATTCTACTTCAAGGAAGTGGCGACCGACGCCATGAACATAGCCAGAACAAACTGGCCGTCTGTAAATGTATGTTATAATGAGCTTTCCGACGACATAATTCTCTACGCCGACCAAGGACAGATTTCGCAGGTCATCAACAATATCGTGAAAAATGCAGTTCAAGCCGGGGCGCGGAACGTCACCATCACGGCTTCCATCGACAAGCGCGACCGCACACTCATCAATGTCTCCAACGACGGCGAGCCTCTCAGCGAATCGAGTCAGGAGCAGCTTTTCGTCCCGTTCTTCACGACCAAAGGCAGCGCCGGCACCGGAGTCGGCCTAAGCCTCTCCCGCCAGATGCTCCGTCTTAACGGAGGCACAATCAAACTCGCCTCCAGCACTCCCGAATCCACAGTTTTCACCATTATTCTATAAATAAATTGACTAGGGTTGGAAAGTCACGGACTCAGAGAGTCCGAGCTCATTTTTTATATACACTCCCGTGTATATAAAAAATGAGCTCGGACTCGGAGAGTCCGGGGCTTTGCCGCCTTGATAAATATTCGTATCTTTGAAACTCCATTTTGCAAAATACATATTTTATGAAAAAGTATCTGATTATTTTTGTCGCAGCGCTGCTCTGCGCTGTGTCATGCGGAACGGGTGAGCCGCAGTATGCGAAAAGGACGGACAAGATTCTCGCCGAAATCCACAATCCGAACTCGAAATATGTCGTTGTGGCCGTTCACAGGGGCGACTGGAGGAACTATCCGGAAAATTCGATTCCGGCAATAGAGTCCATCATCCGCATGGGAGCAGACATCATGGAGCTTGACCTCAAGCTCACGAAGGACAGCGTGCTCGTGCTCTCGCATGACGCGACAGTCAACCGCTGTCTCACCGGCAGAGGACTCGTGAGCGACTACACGCTTGCGGAGCTCAAGGCGATGAGGCTGAAGAGGGCGCATGGCGTGGCAACTGACTCGCTGAGAATTCCGACCCTGCGCGAGGCACTGGAGTGCTGCAAGGACCGAATCTGCGTAAACGTTGACCAGGGATATGAGTTCTATGACCTCGTGCTTCAGATTACGGAAGAGCTTGGCGTGACCGACCAGATTCTCATCAAGGGCAAACAACCTGCGTCAGCTGTGGCTGAAAAGATGGCGGCACATGAGCGCAACATGATGTATATGCCTATCATCGACATCCAGAAGGAGAACGGCCAAAAACTCTTCAACGAATATATGGAGACAAAGACGGTTCCGCTCGCATACGAGGTCTGCTGGAAGAAACTTTCGCCGGAGGTTGAGGAGTGCTTTGCAAAGATTCACGAGACCGGTTCCAAGCTTTGGATAAACACAATTTGGGGCAGCCTCTGCGGCTATCTCGATGACGACAAGGCACTTGACTGCGGAGACCCGGCAAAGGTCTACGATCAGGTGATTGCCTTCGGTCCGTCATTCATCCAGACAGACCGCCCGGAGCAGCTGCTGAAATACCTCCGTTCAAAGGGACTGCATGATTGATCTGAGGAATTGTAAAAACACTATTCTTTCGGGGTATTCTTCTCCTCGTCAGATTTTGGAGATCCGTCGCGATATTTGAAGCGGCGGATTTTTTGTGTCGCAGTCTTCTCGAAAGGCTCTTTCACCACCTCAACTCCGGCAACCTTGGAAGAACGGTTGACTTTCTTGTTCACATAGTTCATAATAGCCTGCTTGCGAGCCTCCAGTTTCTCGAAGAACTGGTCTTCGCTCTCCTGATTCCAGTCGAGAACATTGCTGTTGAGCTGCACCAGAGCCACGAGTTTACCGTCACGCTCCACAACCAAAGACTCGTCCACACCTTCGATGTCGTTGATGACCTTTTCGATTTCCTCAGGATAAATATTCTCTCCAGAAGGTCCCAAAATCATATTGTTCAAGCGTCCCTTGATGCTGAAACGTCCCTTTTCATCAACCGAAGCCAAGTCATTGGTGCGGAACCATCCGTCCTCCGTGAATGCAGCCTTGGTCCTCTCCGGGTCTTTGTAGTAGCCGAGCATCACATTGTCACCCTTTACAACGATTTCGCCCTCTCCGGTTTCAGGATTTACATCTATCAACTTGACCTCCACGCCATAGGCTGCCCCTCCGGTTGTGCCGATGTGGGTCTGTTTAACTCCGGCCGTACAAATAAGAGGAGCACATTCTGTCATACCATAGCCGATTGCATAGTTGAAATGTGCCTTCTTGAGGAATTTTTCCACAGCAGGATTGAGTTTCGCGCCACCGATTCCGAAGAACTTGATGCGTCCACCGAAAGTCTTTTTAAGACGAAGTCCGACAAACCAATAGAGAACCGGAGCCATTTTTTTGTGCATCCACTTGAGCACGCGGCTCTTCTGTATGGTCGGAAGTATGCTCGCCTTATACATCTTCTCAATAATCAAAGGCACGGAAAGCATAATTGTAGGGCGCACTTTTTTCAGCGCGGCAAGAAGCACCGTGGCTGTAGGAGGTTTCTGAAGATAGTAGACCTTCGCTCCGACAAACATAGGATAGAGCATTCCGATACTCATCTCGTAGGTGTGCGGCATCGGAAGAATCGAAAGCCAGACATCCTTCTCATCGGTTTTGTGGGCGTGGTAGGAAATCACGATGTTCGTGCAGAGATTTCTGTGGCTGAGCATCACTCCCTTCGCGCTGCCGGTGGTGCCGGACGTGTAGATGATTGTCGCGAGGTCATCGGGCTGCGGGGCTATTGTGCGTCCGTCGCAAGTGAAGGCGTCGTCGTCCTGGCTGATTACCGAGAAGTCCTCTATATCAAGAATAAATGTGAGTTTCTCCATCAATTCCGGAGAAACTTTATGGAGAAGTTTCTTGGAAACATAAAGAGCCTTGCAGCCGGAATGTTCCAAGATGTTTTTCACTTCGTTTTCGGAAGAATCCGGAAGAATCGGCACAGCGACGCGGCCGAAAGCCACTGCCGAAAAGAATGCCACTGTCCAGTTGGGAGTGTTGGCCGACAAAATTGCCACCTTGTCTCCGGCTCCGATACCATAGCGGGAAAGCCTGCGCGAGAGTTCATCGCATTTGTGTTTGAAACTTCCGTAGGTGTATTTCAGATCCGTCCCGAGCATTTCGGACATCTGCCGATTCTCGTAAAAAGTTGTGGAATAATCGTATAACTTCGCAAGAGTGTCGACATATTTCTCTCTGAATCCCGAGAGTTTCTTATACATTCTCACCATATTTTCTGTTTTATGTTAAATATATACCGATACAAATTCTTTTGCACACAATCCGTATCCTTTGTAAAACTTGCAAACCTTATATCTACTACAAAAAGCAGGCTAATCTGTAAACAGAGCACAAATTTAGCCGTAATCACTTGACTATCAGCGCACAACCAGCCATAATCAGAAGTACTCCGGCCCACTGCGACGCCGTCACCGGCTCCTTGAAAACGAGCAGTGCCGCAAAAAGGCCGAAAAGGTAGCTCATACAACTGAGCGGATAGGCTATGCCGAAGGGATAGTTTTTGAGTATGTGGAACCACAGCACAGTGGCGACAATAAATGTGATGCCGCAGCCTGGCAGCCACCAGTTGGTGAGCTGGGCCTTGAAAAACTTCCAGGTCCAGGAAAACTCACCCATCTTCGCGAGGGCAAGTTTGAGCATCACCTGTCCGGAGCAGAGAAATACCGCCTGCACCACAGAGAGCGGCAAAAGTTTCCACATCGAGTTCATCCTATATATAAAATTTCCTATCAAGTTTTCCGTTATATGTGCGCCGTATTTCGTCCACTGCCTCGTAATAGACAGGGACCTTGTGAGGCTCAAGCCGGGACTTGATGTGCAGGGCAAGAGAACGCTTGTCAAGGGACGCCCCTTCCTGGAGCACAACCAGAAGCTTGAGCACAGTTCCCACAACAGGATGAGTTGCGGCAATGCAGATGCAGTCCTTCACCGACGGATGGGACGAAACGGCGTTTTCCACCTCAACAGGATTGACCTTGAATCCCCCCACATTGATAACATCACCCTGCCGTCCTTTCAAATGAACAAGCCCCTCCGAATCTATGTAGCCAAGGTCCGAGCTGTGAATTCTCCCGTCACTAAGCACAGCGGCAGTGGCCTGAGGGTCGTTCACATATCCGCTCATCAAAGTCTTTCCGGAAATCATAATATGCCCGTCTTCCGCCACTTCAAGCGTTGAATTTCTCATCGGACGGCCGATGCAACCCTCCATAAACCTCCCGTCATTGAAATTGTAGCAGCAGACTGCGCCCACTTCAGTGCCTCCCAGAGTGTTGTAGAGGCGGGAGTGCGGAAGCGCACGGGAGAGCTGCGCCATATCCGAACCGGAAATCGGTGCCGCTCCTGTCTCGATGAAATCGATTTTGTCTGCAAGAGAGCACAGTTTGTCGTAAGAAAACTGCATTATCATACGCAGGCTCGCAGGCACCAGAAATGTTGCAAACTTCGTGAACGGAAGATTGAAAACATCAAAAAAGGCATTCATATCCTTCAGTCCGTCCAAAATGCAGACGGCGCCTCCGACGGTGAGGACAGGATGGATTTTGCAAAGAGAAGCTATATGATTGAGCGGACCGCTTACAATAAAAAGCAGTTCGCCGCTGAAACCAAGGCCGCAGATGAGATTGTCCGCAATTGCCTCCCAAGCCGGGACAGAAAGCATCACTCCCTTCGATTTACCGGTCGTGCCGGTCGTGTAGAGAATGTCGCAAATGTCGGCAGAGAAAGTGCAGGACTCGGCTTCAGACTTGATTTGAAGAAACTTTTCTTCCGGAATCCCCTTTTCAAGAGGCACTGCGATTGCTCCCAGATGGTGCACCGCGCAATAAGTCAAGATGAAATCCCAATCCTGGACAGCACGAAAAACATAAGGTCGTGACGCAGAGAGCCCCTCAGAGCGAAGCTGCTCACTACGGTCGAGAATCCCCTCCCACAATTCAGAATAGCTGAGGCATTTCCCGTCGCTGACCACCGCTGTACGGCCGGGAGTCTTCTGCGAGTGAAAAAATATGCTTTCTTCAAGAGTCATTATTCAAGAATCACTGTTCAAGTTTTTGGTTTAATTTGCTTTCCACCAACGCCACCAGCGAGTCGATAGTCATAAAATTTCTCGGAGTCACATCTGACGCATCGAGACTGATGCCGTATTCATCCATAAGAATCATCAGAATCGTGGCTATCCCAAGAGAGTCGAGTTCGGCAAAAAGGAAAGCCGAATCAAAGTCCACCGTGGGCAGAGCATCCGAGAGTATGTCTATAATGTGCTGCTTCATAAAGCTTTAGCTTAAACTTCGGTTATGAATCCGCCTGCAAAGATACAGAGATAATTCCAAACAGCCCAAGACTTAAGATACGAATTCCAGATTTTCCACAAAACCATCGGCGGCGACACGGGCTATCTGTCGTCGCTCAGCATCCGCAATTCGGGCGATTATACGCACATCCGGGTGTGTCAGAGCAAGATAGAGCGCCGTCTCACCATATCCGTCGTCACTCATCCCATACTCCCGACATCCCCCTTCAATCCGCGACTCCACATTCGCAAGAGTTGACGAATTAAGATTACGCCCCACCGTCCGCAGGATTTCTTTACCTTTATATATATAGCGTCCTCGAACCATCCCGAGTGCATCTTTCGGAGGGCCGAACAACAGAGTTTTCAAAGTGAGCGGATGAGGGCGGATACTTCCGTTTTTGACAGTCAAAAAGTTGAAAAGCAGAGGAGGGATGACATAAGCCATCAGAATCACAGAGGCCATTCCGGTGATTGTCACCTGAGCGAGGGACTTCATCGCCGGATGTTTTGCGACGATAAGAGTGCCTATTCCGACGAACATAATGAGCGCCGACTGAAGGATACTGCTCTTATAGGCCGGAAGAATCGGTTTGCGACGGGCATATTCGTACTGGCAGCCTTCGGTTATGAATATCGTGTAGTCGTCGCCCTGTCCGAAAATGAAAGTGGCGAGAATGATGTTGACTATATTGAATTTGATGCCGAAAACAGACATTATTCCGAGAATCCAAATCCAGCTGAGGGCCATCGGGAGGAAAGAAATCAGTGCGAGGGAAAAACTGCCGAATGAAAACCAGAGAAAAAGGAATACGATGAGGGAACATACCCAACCTATGTAGTTGAAATTGTCGGAGAGCTTGTTGGAAAGGGCGCTGTTCAGACTACCAAGGTCGAAACAATGGCCGAAACAAGACTTCACATTTTCGAGATTATCTTTTTCAACTGTCAGAACATCAACCACATAAGGACGGCCGTCGTCGAGGACTGTGACATTCGGGCTGAGAATTTCCTTTGTAAGAGGCGAAAAATAATCCACCCCCTGTGGGATAAAATCTCCGGCACTGCGGACAAGAGCGTCAAATCCCGAAAAAGCCGTCTTGGAAAAACCAAGTTTAGCCGCCTGAGAAGGCAATTCCACAGTCAACAAGTCCGAATGTCTCCTGACAAAGCCCTCCCAAAGTCCAAGTCTTTCCCTCTGTTCAGCCTCCGAAGAGAGAAAGGGCCGGACACTGCTGCTTTTAAGGACCGCACCGAGGCTCTCAAGCGAGTCGACAATGGCCTTTTGAGCGGCGTTCTCCTCCAGCGCCCGGTCGAAATCTGACCCGGAAGAAAGCACATAGACTGTTCTCAAGTCGGGATTTGTGCTTTGTGAGAGGAGAGTCTGAAAATAGTCCATATCCGCCTTTTGGCGGGGAGTCATATAATTGATATTCGAAATGTTGGAGTCAAATTCCGTTTTTGTGCTGAAAAAAGCGAAGACAATTGTCAGGACAAGAATCAGCCCGACAAGCCCCTTGGAACGGTCGGGACGCAGTTCGCAAAGCCTGTCGAGCAGACGGTGCTTCCCTTCCCGAACCGGTCTTATTTCCACAAAATGCGGAAGATAGAGAAGCACAAAAACTATTGTTCCCGCAAGCAGGAGCGACGCAAACAGGCCCAAATCCCTGAGAGCCACAGCTTTGAGAGGCACGAGAGCGAGAAATGCGCCGACAGTCGTGATGTTCCCCACAACAAGCGGAGATATGATTTCACGGATTGTCCGCCTCATAGACGGGGCATAGGAGGAGTGGACCACAAGATGGAGTGGATAGTTCACGGCGATTCCGAGAATGACGCTTGAAATTCCGATTACAATCATCGAAACACTGCCGCAGAAAAGGGATACTCCCGCCATCGCAAAAAGCCAGCCCCAGCCTATGGAAAGAAAGAGCAGCAGGATGTTGCGCAGCGAGGAAATGGAATAGGCTGCCAAAAGCAAAATCAGCACAAGCGAAAGGCTCACGGCAATAATGCTGTCCTTTTTTATGCGCGAAGAATTGCCCACCGCAATCTCCGGTCCGCCGACTATTTCAGCCGAAACTGCCGGAAACTCCCTTTCCATTTCATCCATAGACTCCCTCAACATCTTGAGCAGACGGGAGTTGTGTTCAGTTTCCGAATTGCCGAAAGGCGAATCCATCATAGCCACGGCCCGGCTCATATCCGGAGTGAAAATGTAGCCGTCGCAGATTTCGAAGCCTACTCCGGGAGATGCACTCTCAAGTGAAGACATCACAGGAGAAAAGAGTCCGAGAGGGTCGCGGGAAATCGAAGATGAAAGCATTCCCCCACTCGGAAACAGGAGCATATTGCGGTCATTTTCAAGACGTTCACGCACAAATCCTGGAGTCGAGAGCAGGCTGTCCATCCTTTCGTAGTCGGAAGATGTCAGGAAATATGGCATATTCGCATAAACAAAATCCGAAACCTCCTGTATCTTCGACATATCAACTCCAAGGACAAGTTCTCTACACCATCCAAGGCTGTCTTTTTCCTCCACACGGGCGGCAAAATATTCCATCGCCTCCACTGTAAGGAGTTCATCATCGGGGTTGTCGAAAAGAAAATAGAGACGCCCGGCACCTGAAATGTTCTGATAGACCGCAAGCGCTTCCCGGTCTGTAGAGTCCAAAGGCAGGAAATCGCTGATGTTTTCACTGAATTTCAGACGAAGAAGAAGGACTGCAAAAAGAAGTGTAAGCGCTGTGAGTGACAGCCACATAAAAGTCTTATGCGCTGAAAACCAATCATATATTTTCAGAATCAGTTTCATTTCTCAAAGGCGGTTATCTCATTCACGATGCGGTTCGTTCCCAAAACAGCCTCGGCGGTGCTGACAGCGACCAGTGTAACCCCACAGAAGCCGTGCACATTGCAGTTCTGCCCGGTGAGCAACAGATTTGGGATTTTTGTCGCAATCGGCAGGTGGGACGCCGTGATGTTGTTGCAATCTTTGGAAAAGCCGTACATCGCGCCTTCCTTCACCCCATACCAGTCGCGTATGGTCAGAGGGGACGAACAATCATACTCTTCAATGCAGTCTCTCAAACCCGGAAGAAATTTCTCCAAAGAGTCAATGAGTTTGTCCGCGCACTGACGTTTCCATTCACCATATTCCTCCGGACGCTTTCCTATGCGGCTGTCTTCCCATTTCTCGACAAAACTCCAGGACATCGGAGCGACAACCACCATTTTTCTTGCAAATTCACCCTGAGAGATTTCCGGCGGAGTCATATAGAGAAAGCCCTGCGGCCAGTCCGGCGCGTGGTCGCCGAAATTCCAGACGCTGTCGTAAGTACTTATGTAATAGTCGCTATGATTGACATATCTGAAAGTCCCCGGTTTGAGAACTATGTTCAACGAAAATGCAGAGCAGGAATTCGGCAGGCTTTCGAGTCGCCTGCGATAGGCCTTAGGGAAAGCGGACGGGTCGTCAAAAAGCGAGAAGAGCGTGCAGGGATGGATGTCGCTGATGTAGCGCTCCGCCGTGAATGTCCTCCCTTTTCGTGTCTCAACACCGGTTATTAGCCTTCCCTGCGTGTGAATGGTCTCCACCGCATCTGAAAGAACCACCTCTCCGTTGTGGCTGATGATAAAATCTTTGAGCGTATCGGCAAAAAGCTGCGAGCCCCCTTCAAAACGGCTCGGTCCGTTGATGTGGAGGACAGAAATCAGGGCGTGGATATACGCCGGAGTCACCCCGCGGCGCCCACTGTAAAGCAGGCTCAGATAGGCAAGAACTGAGCGTAACTTCGTGTCGCTTATATACTTGGCGATGAAAGAATCGGCACTCATCAAAAACTCGTCGCTATGCACAGAAAGCGAACTTCCGGATGGGCGAAGATAGAAAAGGTCGAGTTCGTCCACAATGGAATAGAGGGCGTCGATATAGCGGCGAAGATTGTCCTTCTGGTCCGGAAAATATGACGAGAGAGAGTCGATAAAACCTTCCTTTCCCTCTGCGATGCGATAGGACATTCCGTCTTCGGCAATATGGACGACGTCGGAGGAATTGGAGTCGACATCACGAAGGTGTATTTTATCGCTGATGCCGAGATAGTCGCAGATTCGGCGGATATTGCCCCCGTCACGCATTCCCCCGAAAACGTGCATTCCGGTGTCGAATACCTCACCGAAACGTATGAAACTCTGGAGTCCGCCGCCGCAGTTTGCATTTTTCTCTATGATTGTCACCCTGACACCCTCCTTTGCAAGCAAGGCGCCGGTGAAAAGGCCGCCGAGACCTCCTCCGATAATCACAACTGATTCTGTGTCCATAATCCAGTTCCACAAATATTCTAACTTCTTGCGAATATTAAACTTATCTCATTTATCAAACTCTCAAAACCCCACGCACTTTTTTCTGTCCACGTTACCCCTCTCCTAAATCCTCTCCCTCGGGGAGAGGACTTACCCTCGCCACAAGGGCTCAAAAGCGGTGTTTCGCACTTGCGAAACTTCTGTGTCCATAGAGTGCAATTTAAATGTTTTTCTCCCCAAAACCTTGAAATCACAAATCCTGTTCAATCCTGTCGGCGATTTCGGTATATCGCCTCTTGTAGTATTTTCTCATCGCCGAAGCCCTCTCACGGATGGTTTCCCCCATTTTGAACAACTCTTCCGGAGTGATTCGTGCATCAATTTCCATTCTGAGCGGCCACTTCCTAAGCAGACGTCCGTGTTTGGGAAGAGCCCTTCCGCTGCCGTAGAGAATTAGCGGGATGATGTCAAGTCCGAGAGTTTCCGCAATCAGGAACGCCCCCTTATGGAAACGCCCTATCTGACAGTCGAGGCTCCGTGTGCCTTCGGGGTAAACCGCTATGCTGTAACCCTTTGAGACAAGTTCACGAAGTTTTGGAATCATCTTTTCAATGCCTTCGGTGGATGGCAGGAAATCCGCATTACGGATGGTGAAACGGTAGACCGGATTGTTCCAAATGTAGCCCGCCGTCATAACAATCATTTTCGGAGTCTGGGCGAGGAGCGGAGCAAGGTCGAGGTGCGACTGGTGGTTGCACAGAATCAGAGCCGGAGTCGAATAATCCTCCCCGCCGGGATTGGATTCGCTGTAGGGACAGCCCGGAATGCCGTGCTTGTGGACGATGAATCTGAAGCAGGAATTAATCATCCGGTGCAGCCTGCGCTTTTTCAAATCCTCATCCCTCGTCGTTGCCACACAAAGGTGGGAAAGCGGGCTTATGACCAGTATGGCGCTCAAAAGAAAGAAAACCGCACTGTAGAGGGTTCTGAGAAGCCTTGCAGTCCAACGCAAAATGCAGCGCGGATATCCGTAGACCAGGGCAAGAAGACAGAGAATTGTGTTCAAGAGAGAGATTCTTGCAAAATCCCTTGCCGGGCGAAAATGCGAAACCCTCTCCTCGCGCGGCGGATAGTAGACACTCACATTCTCCCTGACAAGCCGCACTCCGGCCCAGGATGCGAAAACCAGCAGTTCAAGTTCCGCTTCATAGCGCGATGTCAAAAGGCCAAGAGGCGGAAGTTTCTTCAAGGGGTAGAGTCTGTATCCGCTCTGCGTGTCAGAAAGCCGCTGTCCTGTCTGCAGAGCAAACCAGAAATTGCCAAAACGGTTGGCAAAACGGCTGCCACGACTGCGCTCAGCCTTGTCCAGATTGGTCCTCTCCCCCACTATCAGAGCTCCGGGATTATCGATGTTCGCCTGAAGCATTGCAGGAATATCTTCCGGGAAATGCTGTCCGTCAGCGTCGAGAGTAATCGCATAGGCAAATCCCCTCTGTCGTGCGTGGCGAAAGCCCTCCCGCAACGCCGCCCCTTTTCCCCGGTTGGTTTTAAATTCCAAAATGTCGACATTCCCCGACAGAGACGAAAGCAATTCCACAGTGGAGTCCGTGCAGCCGTCACAAACAACAATAACATCGTCACACTGCTCAAGACTTCTGCGCACGACATCCAGGATGGTTCCGGCATTATTGTAGGTCGGAATCACCACGCAGACTGCCCTCGAACGCAATCTCTCCTTCTGCTCTGTCAGATTTTCTTCCTGCATATTATCTCTTCCTGCTTACTATTTCTTCCTACATATTAAAGAAAGTTTTGCATAAATCTCATTCTCCGCACTCAAAACACACGCAAACTTAAACAAATCTCCCTCGACAACAATTTTCGAAAAGGTAAAACTGAAATCCGTCCGCTCAGAAGGCGAAACGATTTTGAGGAATTTGACGTTTTTCGCAGAGTACAAATTCATCGGCGCATCCATTGCAAGCGAAAACAATTCTGTGGCTATCTGTATGATACATACCCCCGGAGTGATTGGTTCTCCGGGAAAATGAGCCTTATAGATGAAATGCTCCGGAGAAAGGGATATGTCGAATTCGAATCCCCCCTCCGTCTTGCGGGACTGCGTCACCGAGTATAAACTGTCGAGAAACTTCATTTTGTCATATATTATATATATACCTATTCAGCTGCGGCGTCGAAAACGCCCTCCGGCAGCGGAAGGTTCATTTTCATATTCCGGAAGACGATGTGGGTGCAATCTCCCGAAGCCTCGTTCAAAGTTATTGAATTGGCAAGAGCTGTCTTCGGATTGAAACGCAGCACAATAGAAGAGCAGATCTGAGAGAGGTCACGACGCAGAGGAGTCAAAACCGCCACCCATTCTCCAGCTTCCACACTCAATTCCGCCTTGAAATTGCGGCTGTCTTCAAGAGACTCACCGCTGAGGCTTCCGACAATGAGGGAAGTAATCATCCTTGCGGACCTGTTTTTCTTCAGACTGCTGTGCTTTGCCGAAGCATCATTCCCCGCGAGCAAGTCTTCCCCGTTCATTATGAAGAAGTTATGCACGGGAGTGAGATATTCCCACCTCACCGCGGAAGGTTTCCGGAAATATAATTTTCCTTCCGAGACCATCTTCTGCTCCAGCATCGAAACGGTCTTGGTCTGTGTGAATTCACACTCAAGACTCTCAATCGACGCCCCCGTCGTCCGGATGGCCCGGAGCATTTCTTCCCGAGCCTGCCCACGCGCCACTTCAGGAAAAAGCGTCAGAGCAAACAGGGACACAAGAAATATGAGAATCGGCCGTTTCATCTTACAAAACTATTGTTTCATCTTACCTGACCTTGCGTCTGAGCACCATCGAACGGGCAAAAAGCGGCTGCGGTGCCCCCTTCCCCGCCCTCTGCGAGAAACTGTCGAAAAGCGGAGTTGACTCGTCAAAACTGCTCACTAAAACAGTCTCAGCCTTTCCGCTGCGAATCAGCCTCTTGGCATCGTCAAGCGCCCAATCGAAGGATTCGTCTCCCTGAGAATAGGTGATGTTATAGCCGTGGCAATGAGTCCGGATTGCTATTGCGGAGCCGAGTGTGTTGTGGGTGCTCTGCATAAATAGCGTCGGTTTGAGAAGTTCTTCGCCGTTTGCCTCGATGTCCTCAAGGAACTGATAGCTGACATCAAGCATTCCGCGTGCAGTTGCAGTTACTATGGCGTCAGGGCAGTCAAGGCCAGCTTCTTTAAGAGCACGGAGAGCCGAAAGCTGGGATGCTTTCATCAGTTTTCCCATACGCCTGGCCTCCATCGGGCTGACATTGTACTGCCCGAGCGTCTTCAAGTCGTCAGAAGCAGTTATTGTGACATCTGAAATTGTCTCAAAGTCAAATTCCTCCTTCCCGGCTGCGCCTGAGCGGGGTGTTGCACTGATAATCAGTGCAGAATCGTTACCACCGAAACCGAAAGCATTGCAGAGTATGTTTTCGAGTTTCACTCCCTTCCGTCCCATTGACGGGATAATCCCCTCTGTCATAGGCGTTTTCCAGCCAACATTCGCAGGAATGAAACCCTCCTGCATAGCCAGCAGACAGAAAACAAGCTCTATTGAACCGGAAGCGGATGTGGTGTGCCCAGTCAGCCCTTTGGTGCCGGATATTTCAGGAAGATTGTCCCCAAAAACGCGCATCAGGGCACGGCTTTCAGTCAGGTCGTTGTTTGGAGTCCCGGTCGCGTGGGCATTGACATAGTCGATGTCGTCAGGAGCAATTCCCGCCATTTCAAGTGCATCCGTCATCGCCAGAAATGCCCCGTCGCCGTTTTCGGATGTGGCGGTCTGGTGGAAGGCATCACAGCGGTTTCCGTAGCCCGTGACATAGGAAAGAGTCCGACTCCCTGCATCCCTTTCGAGCACGACAAAGGCCGCTCCCTCACCCAGATTGAGTCCTGCGCGAGTTTCGTCAAAAGGACGGCAATGCTCCTTGTCGAGAATCATCAGAGAGTTGAATCCGTTGAGATGGAAGCGGCTCAAGGCTTCAGAGCCGCCGGCAATCACAATATCCGCTTCGTCGTGACGCAACATTTCGGCGCCAAGCATCACGGAATTAAGTGCCGAGGAGCAGGCAGTGGAAATCGTGCAGCAACGCACCCCATCCAATCCTGCCATACGGGCCATCTCCACAGTGCTGTTTCCGCAGTCGTTGCAAAGCGGAAGATTCAGCAGGCTGTCTTCATTTTTCATCCTCTCCCAATAGTTCTCCGACAGGTCCATCCCTCCGACAGTGGTCCCCGAAATCAGCACAACCCTTTTCCCCTCAAGACGAGATGTTCCCACTTGCGAGAGAGCCTCCTTGATTGCAATGGCCCCCATCAGCGATGTCCTGCTCGCCAAGGCCGACTCCTCCAAACCGAGAATCCGCTTCATCTGGCTGTTGGACAACTGAACCTCCCCCACCGGCAATTCACTGTGGCGGGACTTGAGATATTTCATCGGACGTATGCCCGAACGGGCGTGGATGAGAGAGTCGAGCACCGAGGGCACATCATTGCCTATTGCGCAGATTATGCCCTGTCCTGTTATTGAAACCGCCTCTCTCATTTTGTCCGATTCTTGGCTACAAAATCGGCTATTGTGTTGATATTCTTGAATATACCCTTACTGTCGCCAGGAGATGCCAATTTGATTCCGTAGTGTTTTTCCAAAATCACAATAAGTTCGAGAGCGTCGATTGAATCCAGTCCGAGCCCCTCTCCGAAAAGAGGTGCCTCGTTGTCAATGTCATCCGGAGTGATGTCCTCAAGGTTAAGAGCTTCGATAATCTGCTCCTTAAGTCGTTGGATGAGTTCTTCCATAATATTATTTGTTTTAATTATTTCTAACCAATATCTTTAAATCCGCCTCAAAACTGTCCCCTCTGTCGCAGTCCACAAATCCGCAAATCAAACTCCGGAAACCTCCCAGGGAGAAACTTGAGCTCACCACCTTTTTCATCAATGCTTCATCGCGGAAGTCGGTGATATAGAGCGAAGTTTCGCCAGTATAACCATGGCGGATTGCAATCTCTCCCGTGGCCATATTGGGCAGCGTGCCGAGAAAAACCGAAGGACTCGGATAAAACTCTCCCGGCTTTGCAATGCTCCCAAGATGACAGCGGTCCGCCACCACAGAGGAAGTCCGGTTGAAAAGTATGGTCGCCCTTCCCGAGTCTTGCGGCACATCGCCCCGGCTCAAAAGCAACTCAGTCGCAAGAAAGGCAAGACGGCTCAAGGCGTCCATTTTATGATATTTCGGATAGTCCCCGACATATTTTCTGTATATTTCGCTCAAAAGTCCGGCTCCTTGCGATTGGACAGGAAGCCGCCTCCCGTCCAAAGTGACACCATCCGGAAGTATATGCACCCGGTGGAGTTCTTTCGGACCCGGAGCCGCTTCACCCATTAAATGGGCAGTCTCCTTTAACTCCGGAGCTGTTTCACCCTTTGAATGGGCCGCCTTCTCTAACCCCGGAGCTGTTTCCCGCTCCGTTCCCTCCCGGACTCTTCGATAGAGAGCCGCAGCATTACAACCTCCAAATCCTGAAATCATCTTCAGGAAAGAGTTTTTATCAGTAGCTCTGAGCTCCGGGGAAAGATTGACTTTTCCACTCACCCCAATCTCCCTGAACCCCCTCAGAGGCAGCACGACAGACTCAGAAACAGCCATCATCCCCAAAATCACCTCCAGCACCCCTGAGGCACCGAGCGTGTGTCCGAACCAGCCTTTGAGTGCGGTCAGTGGCACGGAGGAGAGCCCCGCCTTCTCGATTGCGACAGATTCCATCTGATCGTTGAACATAGTTGCAGTGCCGTGTGCGCTGACAAATGCAAGTTCTGAGGCATCCCTGCCCTTCATCACCGCCTCCAGAACCTTCCTCGCGCCCTCACCCGACGGGGCAGGTGTGCTGAGATGAAAGGCATCATTGTCCATTTCTCCCCGCTCAAACAACCAATCCCCATCCCGGAGACTATCTGCCCGCGTGAAAACAATAGTCGCAGCCGCCTCTCCAAGATTCAAGCCTTGCCTGTCGGCATCGAATGGACGGCAAGCCTCATTTGAGAGCGACTTGAAAGAAAGAAAGCCAGAAGCCGTGAATGAACTCACAAGGTCGGCTCCGCAAACAACGGCATTGTCATAGTGTCCGCAGCTGATGAGTCTGTCAGCAAGTATTTGAGCCGAAACTCCCGAGATGCAGGCATTGCAGCAGACAATCGCTCCTCCCCCAATGCCAACGTGTTCTGCAATCCTTTGGGCCGAGAGGGCAGGACGGTGATAGTCGCCATCCCTTTCCGCAGCAAAGCCAAGTTCCTCCACATCTGCTTTGGTCGTACTGAGAATGAAGATTGTCCTCTCGCCGTGCACATCCAAATCCGTGTGAGTCAAAGCCTCCTTAATCGAACGAATCGCCAAGGACTCAAAGCGTGCGAATCCCTCAACCGCCAGCTCCTCCACCTGCTCCGGTGTGAAAACCGAAGCCACAAAAGGCAAAGGAATCCCCTTATAGTTTTCAAGGCGTCTCAAGGCGGACCGGCCTTGCATCACAGCGCGCCAGTTCTCCTGCGAACTCATCCCCAAAGGGGAAACAATATTCGTTGAAACGACCTTAAGCATAAAAAAACTTAAAACTAAAAACTTTAATTCCCTATCACCCGATATTTCTCACTGCAAGTTTAATTTCCGCAGTTGCAAGCAGTTCCTCTCCACATCGGACCTGTGCGTCAGCCATAGTCATTCCGAAAACGTCTTCGAGAATGTCCACCCTCGTTTCAATCACCGACCCCACCGCGGGCAGCGAATACACCACAAAATTGCGTACAGCGCCGATAAATCCCACCTGCACATCCTTGTGAAGGATATATTTATTGTAAAATCCCACCCTGGCGGCACAGGTCTGGGCGATATTCTCCATCAATCCGGAAGAGGAAAAATAACCCTCATCTACGAATATATTGTCCTCACGGATTAGAGTTTGCGTCGCCGAGAGAGAGTTCTCAAACTGAGTCAAAGCCCCCACCATCACAAAGGGTTCCTGTTGCGGCAGGACCTCGTGTATATCCACGGAACGCAAAAAATCCCCGTCTATTACAATACTCTCTTTCATCATCCGTTCTCTTTAGATTCTCCCTCACTCTTCAGAATTTTCCATTCTCTTTGGATTCTCCCACGCCATCACTCCCGGCGACATTCCAAAAATCATAGAAATTGTACCATTGCGAAGGATATTTCCTCAGAATCCTCTCCAATTCAGCGACATAGGCTGACGAAAGACCGGTCAGCTGCTGTTTCCGGGAGGCAGACTTGTCGTAGGGAAGCTCCGTGATGTAGATGTGATATTTCTTCGCACCTTCTTTCATTACATTGATTGCCAACACATTGAGCCCGCGCATTGTTGCCACGCTGAAAGGCCCCATAGGAAATTTAGCCTTCCTTGAGAAAAACTCACATTCAATCGTGCGTGCGTCTCCCATATAGCGGTCCGAAGGAAAACTGACTATGTCTCCCCCGACGAGAGCCCTGTCGATTTCAAAAAGATGGCTCATATCCTCCTTAATCGGAATCATCCGCGTGCCGGTTTTAGTGAACATACTGTTGCGGTTGTCCATCACGCTCTGCTTTTCGTGTCCGTAGACCACCGCATTGATGGTTTTGGCCCCGGACGAAAGGGAATATCCAGCAATCTCGTAATTTCCCACGTGCGAACTCAACTGGATGAAGCCCTCCGGCTGCGAGATGAGAGACTGAAAAACCTCGTCCCCATCGATTTCAATCTCAAAACGCTTTCCGGCATACATCGCAAAACGGTCAATCACAACCTGAGCGAACATACAATGGTTCAGATAGGTCTGCAAGGCGGATTTGAAGCGGCCAAAACCGAGAGCCTCACGGTAGAAAGCGTAAGAACTGCGTCTGCTCGGGTTTTTGATGAGCGCCACCGGAATCACGAAAATGTAGGAAAACCAATAAAACAGCCGGACATCGAGAAAACGAAGGGACCGGATGAGTGTCCTGTGCATCCATCCTGTTCCGTAAGTTGCGCCGTCCCACTGTCTATTTTCCATTCCAGCCCAGTTTTTACTCTATATCAGTTTTAACTCCATATCAGCCTCGACCCTATGTCAGCTTTGACCCTATGTCAGTTTAGACTCTATCCCAATTTTGACTCTATGTAGTCGCAGAATTTCGCAAATGTGTCAATCCCGGCCATATCTTCAGCCTTGATTTTGAATCCGAAAATCCTTTCGACGATGACGACGATGTCCACGAAATCGAGGCTGTCTATGCCCATATCTCCCTTGAGTTTCGCCTCCGGGAAGATTTTTTCCTCATCGATTTCCAAATCCTCAATCAGGAAATCCCTGACTTTTGCTTCTATTTCTTCTCTGTTCATATATCTACATTTTGACATTCTTTTGCTCAAATTCCTTTCTTATTCTCCCGCTCTCAAATGCGGCGGAGCACAATCGCGCTGTTGGTCCCACCGAAACCGAAGGAATTGCTAAGGACAGTGGTGACCGGAGTGAAGACTGTTTCCCTCGCAAGATTCAGGTGAGCGGCCGACTCGTCCGGTTCTTCAAGGTTGATGTTCGGGGCGACAAAACCTCTGTTCATCATAATGAGAGAATAGACAAGTTCGCTTGCCCCTGCCATCCAACATTCGTGTCCGGTCATACTCTTGGTGCTGCTCACCAGGGCGTGCTCGCCTCGGAAAATCCTGTCGATAGCCATAGCTTCGAAAACATCCCCCTGACGTGTGCCGGTGGCGTGTGCATTGATGTAGTCTATTTCGTCGGCCTTCACCCCTGCGTCTTCCATCGCACGTCTCATCGCCCTTTCGCAGCCTTCGTCGCTCGGCTGGCAGATGACCGACGTCCCGTTCGAAGAGAAACCGTAGCCGAGAACTTCTGCGATTATATTGGCTCCCCGTGCCACAGCATGGTCGTAGTCCTCAAGCACGAGTGCCGCACCTCCCCCGCTCGGCACAAGTCCGTCACGGTTTTTGTCAAACGGACGGCTTGCTCCCCGGGGATTTGCAGTGTTTTTCGAAAATGCCCCGATTGCATCGAAAGATGCCATCGAATAGTAGTTGGTTTCCTGGGCACCTCCGCAAAGGACCATATTCTGCAAACCAGAACGAATCATCATATAGGCAAGTCCCACCGAATGGCTTCCACTCGCACAGGCCGCACTGACGGTGAAATTCACGCCCTTGAGCCGGAAAATTGTGCTGAGGTTCATCGTCACGGTGGAGTTCATTGCCTGGAAGAGGTATGATTGTCCGAGAAGTTCGGTGTCGTGCTTTTCGAGAAGAATTTCGTGCGCTTCAATCACAGGTTTGGCAGAGGAATCGTTGCCGAAAATGCAGCCACATTCGTTTGCGTCAAGCCATTCCTGACTCACTCCCGCCATCTTGAAAGCCTGGAGAGAGGCCATATAGGCATATTCCGCCTCTTCCGAAAGTCCCCGCCGCAGGTGCCTGTCAATCAAGCCCTTGAGCTCAGGTTTCGGAACAATTCCCGTAAGAGGTGAGCGATAGCCATATTCCAGTCTCTTTTCCTCAACCCCGATTCCGGATTTCCCCGCTTTGAGGGATTCGGCCACCTGTTCTATTGATGTTCCGAGGCAGGACCAGATACCCATACCGGTTATAACAACTCTTCTGTTCATCCGTTTAAGTAAGTTTCACGCGATTAAAAAAGTCCTCCGTTAATGCTGATGACCTCTCCGGTGATGTAGGAGGCGGCATCGCTACAGAGGAAAGCCACAAGTTCCGCCACTTCTTCAGGACGGCCGAAACGCTTCATCGGCACAAGTTCCTTAAGCTGCTCCACCGGAAGGTCGCGAGTCATATCCGTCTCGATAAATCCCGGAGCCACAGCGTTCACGGTCACATTTCTCGTAGCAGTTTCCTGAGCGAGCGACTTGGTGGCCCCGACAAGAGCCGCCTTTGCCGCGCTGTAGTTGGTCTGACCCGCCATCCCCTTGAGTCCTGAGAGAGAGCTTACAGAAACAATACGCCCTCCGTGACGACGCATCATCATCTTTGGAAGCAATGCCCTTGTCACATAGAAAAACCCGTTCAGAGTGGTGTCAATGACGCTGTGCCAGTCTTCTTGGGGCATCATAAACATCATATTGTCCCTTCGTATGCCGGCGTTGTTGACGAGATAGGCAATGTAGTCGTCCGGATGCTCATTTTCCCAGGCCTCCAGCGCCGAACTGACAGCCTTCGGATCTGCGACATCGAACTGCATCAACGCCGCCTCGCCCCCCGCCGCAAGAACCTTTTCACGCAGCTCGCGGGCGGCTTCGATATTGGATTTGAAATTAATGATTACAGGTATACCCATCCCGGCAAGTTTAAGGCATATCGCACGTCCTATCCCTCTCGAACCACCTGTCACAAGTGCATACTTCATATTCCGTCGCAATTTCAATATAAAACATTATCACAAAATTGTACAAATATACGTCATTTGCGAGGAACTGCAAAATAAAATATTTTGCGTGATTTCATTTCGATTATCGAAATACGCTGCCGCGCAGTCAAAAGTTATGCAAATTCACTTTTTTAGTTTAAATTTGCATAAAATTTATCGCATGCCATTAGGAGACATGCCTCTGAAGACGTCTGGAGGCAATGTCGTCCCATGGGGACAAATCTGAAATGGCAAGACTATGGCCGACAAGATGACAGAAGAACAGCGGCACTACTGCATGTCGCGCATCAGGAGCGTTGACACACGTCCAGAGATGGTTGTGCGCAAGTTTCTGCATGCCAGCGGTTTTCGCTATTCCCTGCACAGGAAAGACCTGCCGGGCAGTCCTGACATAGTGCTGAAGAAGTACCACACGGTCATTTTCATCAACGGCTGCTTCTGGCATGGTCATCCTCTATGCCGCTACGCCACCGTCCCGAAGACCAACCCTGACTTCTGGACGGAGAAAATCCGGTGCAACAAGGAACGCGACGCAAGCAACATTGAGAGTCTTGAACGCCTCGGCTGGCACGCAATCGTCGTCTGGGAGTGCGAACTCAAGCCACGTTGCCGCTCCGCACGTCTCGAACTCCTTGAGACACAGCTCCGTCAGAGGCTCGAACCCGAGGCAATCCACACAATCCCGAACTCCGTCCGCAAGCTGTCCAACGACACGGACTAAAAGACCGCGGCCCAGCGTTGTGCTGAACCGGTCTCATCGAGCCGCGATGCGGGTAAATCCCTGATAGTGCGAATATTTGCTCTAAGCGATTCTTGCCGCCGCGTCCTTATAGTATTTCTGGTTTACGAAGACGTCTTCCTTATAAGGGTTGATGTGACGCTTCTTCGCCATAAACATGGAACAGCATAATTGTTATGGTTTAATTTATATGTAGTGCAACTGTGCTTTTTTGCAAAAGCGAACAAATGTAAGTATTATTTTATAGATTCAATACTTTTCCACCGCAAATACACCTAATTGTAACTATCTGCGTCTGACTTGTAATTAGAATAAGACAGACCCCCACCAACTATTCGAAATTCATGGCATCGCCTGAAATCTTCATGGGACCGGAGATTCTTTCATTATCAGCGTAATTTTTACTATTTTTGCGGGAAATTTAGCTAAAAATGGAAAGAAGAACAAGAGTAAGATTCGCGCCGTCGCCGACAGGCCCCCTTCACATGGGTGGAGTCAGGACTGCGCTTTATAACTATCTGTACGCCAAACAGCACGGAGGAGATTTCATCATCAGGATTGAGGATACGGACTCGCAGAGGTTCGTTCCCGGAGCTGAAGCCTACATCATCGAGGCTCTGAATTGGTGCGGAATCATTCCGGACGAAGGAGTCGACGAGAACGGGAAGGTCGTGGAGGTCGCTTCCGAAAAGCATCCGCACGCACCATACAGACAGAGCCAGAGGCGCGGAATCTATCGGAAATATGCTGAAGAGCTGGTGGAGAAAGGCTTTGCATACTATGCGTTCGACACGGCCGAGGAACTTTCCAAAATCCGCACGGAGATGGAGGCCAGAAAGGAGACATTCATCTACAACCATTCCACGCGCCTAAGTCTGCGCAATTCACTCAGCCTTCCGGAGGACGAAGTGAAGAAGCTGCTTGAGGAGCGCACGGACTGGACAATACGCTTCAAGATGCCTCAGGACAGGGTCGTGAAGATGGACGACCTCATCAGAGGACACGTGGAGGTGAACTCCGGCACGCTTGACGACAAGGTGCTTTGGAAAAGGGCGGACGAGCTTCCGACCTACCACCTTGCAAACATCGTCGACGACCACCTGATGGAAATCACCGAGGTCATCCGAGGTGAGGAGTGGCTGCCGTCACTTCCGCTTCACTACCTGCTTTACGAGGCGTTCGGATGGCAGGACACCATGCCGCGTTTCGCACACCTTTCGCTTTTGCTCAAACCGGACGGCAAGGGCAAACTCAGCAAGAGGGACGGAGACAGGCTCGGTTTCCCTGTGTTCCCGCTCAGATGGGTCAATGCCGAGGGCGAAGTTTCGCGCGGCTACCGTGAGGACGGATATTTCCCGGAGGCTTTCGTGAATATGCTGGCGATGCTCGGATGGAACCCGGGCGATGACCGCGAGCTTTTCACAATGGATGAACTCATCGAGGCATTCTCGCTTGAAAGAGTGGTGATGCATGGTGCGAAGTTCAATCCGGAGAAAGCAAAATGGTACAACAAAGAGTATCTACGCAAAAAGAGCGACCACGAGCTCACAAAACTCTTCAAAAAAGTTCTCAAAGAACACGATATCACTGTCCAGTGCCCGAAATGCGCGGAGAAGAATGGCGTGGAATATCATCCGGAGCCGGATTTTGCCGGAAAGTGGTTTCCGAAGGCATACGTCGAGAAGGTCGTAGGCCTCATCAAGGAGAGGGCAACGTTCGTCGCGGACTTCTGGGACATAGCGTCATATCTTTTCGTAGCTCCGACGGAGTATGTCGAGAAGGACGCAGCGAAGTTCTGGAAGAGCGAGAATGTAGAACTTGCGCTTCAGGCCGCGAAGTTCATAGAGGATTTCGCAGACAAGGTCGGCAAGGAAGGCTTTACGAAGGAGGCTCTCGAAGGGCCGCTTGAGGAGTTCATCCGAGGCAACGAATGGCCGATGGGTAAGGTGATGAATTGTCTCCGTCTTGCACTTGTGGGAGCGTCGAGCGGCCTTGGCATCGCCGACATCGTGACGCTCATCGGACGCGATGAGTTCGCACGCCGGATTGATGCTGCCGTTGCAAAACTTGGAAAATAGGGCCGTAATTCCGAGCGCGGCGAAGTAAAGTCAAGGAATCTTTAGAAAACTTTGAATATCATGAGAATAGGAATATGCAGCGACCACGCGGGCGTGGAATACAAGACGACGATAATCGAGACTCTGAAGAAAGAGGGATATGAGATGGTGAATTTCGGTACCGACAGCACCGAGAGCATGGACTATCCGGATGTTGCGCATCCGCTTGCCCTCGCCGTCGAGAGCGGGGAGGTTGACCTGGGCATCGCACTGTGCGGCACCGGCAACGGAATGGCGATTACCCTCAATAAACATCAAGGAATACGCGCCGGACTCGCATGGAATGTGGAAGTGGGGAAACTTGTGAAGGAGCACAACAATGCTAATGTGCTTGTTATGCCGGCTCGGTTTATTCCGATTGAGACGGCCCTTGAGATTGTTCACGCATGGCTGAACGATACGTTTCAGGGGGGACGGCATCTTCGTCGCATCGACAAAATACCCGTGAAATGATGCGCTAAAAAGCGGATTGCTGCGTTGGACTTCAATAGTTTTTATGATTATAATAACTCCGGATAATATTGCTCCGCTAAGCCATAGCATTGAGGACTATCCAGACGGGATAGTCCTCGCTGTCGATAAACCCTATCGCTGGACCTCAGCAGATGTCATCCGCAAAGTCAAATGGCTCGCTTGCAGGCATTTCGGGAAAAAGAACTTGAAAGTAGGCCACGCCGGAACGCTTGACCCGCTCGCAACCGGTGTTCTGCTTGTGTGCATAGGCAACGCCACAAAAAGGGCGGAACAGCTTCAGGCACACGACAAGGAGTACATAGCCGGCATATCGTTCGGAGCAACAACCCCCTCTTATGACCTTGAAAAGGACATCGACAGGCGTTTCCCGACCGACAAGGTCAGCGAATCTTCTGTCCGAGAGACTCTTAAAGGCTTCCTCGGCGAACAAGAGCAAATCGCTCCCCTTTTCAGTGCAAAATCTGTCGACGGAGTACGCGCCTACGAGTTGGCACGCAGGCTCTACCGCAAGCAGAGGTCAGCCTCATACGAAGCTGAAGCGCTTCATGCCGACCCGAACAACGCAGAGAATATATCAGATGCCCCAAAGCAGGATGCCTCAGGCAGAACCGAAGAGCAATCGCAGTCAGTCTTCGATGCCCACGCCGCCGACCTGATACGCACATCACACATCCGCATCGACAAACTCGAACTTTTGAACTTCAGTCCCGACGGTACGCCCGCACACGCCCCGTCAATGTCGCCGGACTACAGCGGAATGAACGAGCAGGAGATTGCCCGAGCCAAGGAAAAAGACAGCCGCATCAACATCATCGACATCACTCCCCTCCATCTTCCCCTTGCGGAAGTCCGCATCAGCTGCACCAAAGGCACCTACATCCGTGCCTTCGCCCGCGACCTCGGAGAGACCCTCGACTCCGGCGCCTTTCTGAGCTACCTCATCCGCTCCCGCAGCGGCGACTACCCCCTATCGCAGGCTCTCACCATGGCCCAGGTCTCCACACTTTTTCAAGATTAATCTAAGTACTTTTCCCGCCCCCCTTTCGGTCCACGGATGCCATCAAGCGGTTATCCCAATTGATTTTGTGATATAGTGGCCGTTTTTCAATATTCCCCGAAATCGTCAGTATCGTCGAAGTCATCTGAATCATCGAAGTCATCTGAATCGTCAAAATCATCTGAATCGTCAAAATCGTCCGAAGCCTCAAAGGTCATGAGGTCCTCCGGTTCAATGACATCATGCAGTTCATATTCAGTCCCGTTGATATCAAATTCGACATATATGTCCTGAAGCACGTCCACGAAATGTTCACGATACTCATCCCATTCTTCAGAGGATGAAGACGCATCGGGACGGACACCATCGTATGAATCATCAATCTTTTTCACAAGCGCCTTACGAAGTTTCGGCTGAAAATAGAATATCTCCGACCAGTCCAACTCATCCCAGTTCGGTTCAATCCGGAAAAGGCCGCAGAAAGAGGGTTCAAATTCAAAGCCGGTTGAACTGTCGATGCAATCTACAGTATAGTCAAAGTCAAACGGGCACTCGCCCATGGAAAAAATTCTCAGTGTTACCATTGTGATTATCGTATTATAACTGTAACTACATATCCTCTAGTGACAGAGCCTGCAAAGAAAAAGAATATTTTCCGAAATCAGATTTTCGAAGAGTCTCGACCTTTGCCTCAAGCGCATGGAGATTTATCTTCTCAGAGTTGCGTTTTATTTCGGCGGCCACTGCAGTGTGATTGAATTCGTTGAGTGCTATCAAATCTATTTCGTTTTCCCCCTTGCGATCCCACCAGTTGCCAACCTGCATGTATAGTCCACTCTCAAAAGCCTTCGCCTGGAAATATTGTTCGAGAGTCCGGCCGCTGAACCGCTCGTAATTATTAGCAATGTTGCTGCGAACCAGCCCCAACTGCTTGCGTTCAATCAATGACTGATAGGGGCAGATGAAGCGGAACCAGAAACGGAGAAAACGGTCTGAAATCTCGTATGCGGAAACTTTGCTATTCGGCTTTGACAAAAGCGGCTTAAGCCGGGAAATCATATTGTAGTTCTTCTCCAGATTCTGAAGATACACTCCCATATCCTTCTGCATCGCGCCATCAATGTCTCCGCGCCGCGTCATCCCGTCCGCAATCATCTGCAGCACAGAGAAATATGTCACGCCATCCTCTCCAAACTCCTGATTTACCATATCCCTCCCCTCAGTAAGAAAATACGAATCCTGTCGACATACATAGTCGAGCATTCTGTCTTTCGTATAGCATTGGGCATCCATCAGAAGTTCAACATATTTTGCCACACCCCCAGTTATCATGTAAAGACAAAGCAAATCCTCATTTCCGTAGTCCGGAGAATGTTCAGCAAGTATCTCTTTCAACACATCGGTTCTGAAGGGATACAAGGTGAACTTTGAAGTCGGCCTTCCATACAATGGCTCATTTTTATCCTCAAAAATTCGCCTCATCAACGACTGTATGCTGCCGACAACAATCAGATTCAGTTTAGACTCCCTATGATACCTGTCCCACAAATCCTGAATCTCACTGAAAATTGCCGGATTTATTTTATATAAGGTCTGAAACTCGTCAAACACTACGGTAAAATGACGATTAATCGACTCCCGCATGATGACTTCAAACAAATCGCGAAAATATGTCAGTTCGCCATAGACATGTATTCCCAACTGTTCTTCGAGACTGCGCTGAAACTTACGGCAAAGCATAGCCTCGCTGTCACGGGAAACAAAAAGGTATGCAGAAACCTTTCCTTCCAATGCCTTGGCTATCAGCGATGTCTTTCCGACACGCCGCCGTCCCATAAGAACCGTAAACATGGCCGTATTTTCTGCCTGAGCCTCATTTTCCAGAAGAATCCGAATTTCATCTTCCCTGTCGTAAAAACGCATAATGTAAATTGTTATTTATATAAATGAGCATTAACATTGTGCAATATTACACAGAATTATCTTCCGATGCAAGTTTTCCTCAACTTATTTCCTTTTTACCGCTGCAGTTATTCAAACAGTGCGTCCATAGTCACCTGACTCGTCACGCCACCAGAGTTGACAGTACGTTTGATGCCATAGGGCGTTATCATCACAAGGTGAATGGCCTTTTTTGTACCAGACTCTTCCCGAAAAGACT
>OLVY01000154.1_pt1 | contig 52216 bp, 51 predicted proteins | sample 1674261 | NCBI WGS metagenome assembly OLVY01 (sample SAMEA103958155, study PRJEB25191) | human gut metagenome | biome: human-associated habitat [ENVO:00009003]; feature: intestine environment [ENVO:2100002]; material: feces | place: Germany | collected 2013/2015
GAAAGTCCACAAGGAGCCCCAGAACACCGTGAAGGGCAAGCGGAAGGTGGGGTAAGCCCATGGCTGACTGCGTCAACAACGTCCCGTGGTACACCGTGTGGGACGCCAAGACCGGCGACCTGCTGGCCAGCGGCACGGCTGCCATGTGTGCCCGGCGGCTGGGCTACGCCAGCGCAAATTCTTTTGCCGCTTCCGTCTGCCACTGGTTCAAGGACGGCAGGCAGCACGTCAAGTACATTTGCCAGCGGGAGCTCATCCCGCGCAGCGAGGTGGACAGCCTGACGCCACCCCGGAGAAAGGAGCCCCATGAAACTCACTGACCGCAAGGCCCATGTGCTGGCCTATCTGGTGCAGGAACTGCCCCTCAAATGGCAGGACAGGGACTGTGTAGCACATCTGGCCGGGGCAGCCGCAAAGCTCAGCACGGCAGCTGCATCCATTGAGAGCAACGCAGCCTACTGCATCAAAACGGCAGGCTGCCTGGACGTCGATGAACTGACGCGCATTCCTTCCAACTATATCCGGGAAGCCGCCATGTCCTGTGGCACAGCGCTTGCCTATCTGGAACTTACCGCAGCCATGCAGGGCTGGGAACCGCGCCAGATCCTGCAGTTGGCCGATTCCGGCTATGAACTGGCCCACGGAGAAAACGGCTTTGAAAAGTCTGCCCGTGAGCACGGCATGGACGAAGTGGGCTATCACTACGCATCAGCTGACCAGCGTGCCGAATGGATCAGGGTGCTCTCCCGCCCCCAAAAAGAAGAGCCCGCCGGTGGTAACGACACCGACGAGCTCAAAGAATGATGGATTTCCACGCCCATCATCCTGATGATATCACATCGGAAAGGATTTTACAAATGAAAGGTATTTTGATCGAGCCGGGCAAGTCCCCGGAAGTCACCTCTCTGCCGGACACCCTGCAGGGCATCGAAGCCATGCTGGGCTGCGATTGCACGCAGAAGGTGCTGCCCCGCACCCCGGCGGTGCTGGTGTACGGCATCCTCGGCAAGGGGCTGAACCGCATCTACCGCGGGCAGAACATCTACGGCACCATCCTGTGCTACGGCTGGAAGAACAACAGCCTCGTGCCCATGAGCAAAGATCTGCAGGCCGAGATGCTGGACCGCCTGAAGGATACGGAGGTGCGGGTATGATGCCCTCCAAACTGGACGCAGCTGCTGCGCTGGAAAGCATGGACAGCATGGACGCTCTGCAAAGCAAGCCCCTGACCACGATCCCGGACGAGATCCGCCCGGCGTTCGATTACTCCGGGCTGGATGCACAGACGGTGGATGACCTGCACTTTGCTGAGGATGAGTACCGTCACGGCAAAAAACTGGCCGAGCGCGGCCTCGTGCACATGGGTAATGCCATTGCTGCTGCCCATGATGCGCTGTGCGGAGTTGTCCAACAATTGGACAACTCCAAGCACGGCAACCGTGGCGATGATTCTTTCCGGGCATGGTGCTGTTCCATTGGCATCACCAAGTCAACCGCCTACAACCTGCTGCAGGTCTCTGCCCTGATGGACGGCAGCAGCCCCCGCCAGCGGGCCATTCTGGAAGCCCTGCCGCCGACCCTGCTGTATGCCGTGGCAAAACCCAGCGCCCCCGCAGAGCTGGTGGAGCAGGTCAAGAGCGGTGATATCACAACGCACAAGCAGTATCAGGAAGCCCTTGCCCAGATCAAAGCCGAGAAAGAGCGGGCCGATGCTGCCGAGGCTGAGCGGGACAAGCTGCTGGGTGCCCAGAATCGGGCTGCTTGGGCGGAAAGCCACATCCAAGATGTCGAAGCCCAGCGGGATGCCGCCCTTGCGGATGTTCAGGGCCTGACCGAGCAGAACGCCAAGCTGAAAGAGCGCGCCGACTCTGCCGAAGCCCGGGAAGAGGAAGCCTGGAAGATGCAAAGCAAGGCCGAGGCCCGCGCCCACAAAGCCGAGGACGCCCTGAAGCATCAGCCCATCACCGGAGTTGTGGACAAGGACGAAGTGAAGCGGCAGGCGGAGGCTCTGTCCCGCAACGCCGTGCAGGAAGCCCGGCAGCAGGCCGCCGAAGCGCAGGCCCGGCTGCGGCAGTATCAGGAGGACGCCGAAGGGCTGCTTGCCCCGGCACAGGCCTGTGCCCAGCAGGCGCAGTTCATTGCAGACAGCGTGCGGGCCATGTACCTGAACTGGTTTGGCAGCGCCGTTGCCGCCGACGCTTCGCTGGCCCAGATGGGCACCCCTTTGTATGCCGTCTGCGGGGAGATCATGTCCTCGCTGGAAGAAGAAAACACCATCAACCCCACTGCCGCCGGCAGTGAAGAGGACGCGGAACGGGAGGCGTTGTTTGAATGAAATTCGATTACAAAGCATTGATCCGGCTCATGAAAAAGAGCTACAAGGGCGGCGGCATCAAGATCATCCGCACCGAGCGGGAGCTCCGGGACTGCTTTTTTCTGTCCGGTGCCGGCTGGGCCCTGCTGATCCCCAAGGAAAAGTGCCCCGGCGAGGTCACCGGCCAGATCGTCACCTGGCTGGCCGACCTGCCCCGCATCGGGTATGCCGCCTGGGTGGTGAAGGGCTTTGACCCCAAGCCCCTGGAACCCACAGAGCGGGACCTTGCAATCGCGGACTGCACCGCCCTGACCTACAACCTGGGCATGAAGCCCCTGCCCCTGCGCACCGAGACCGAATTCCTGGTGCAGCTGGGCAATTTTGAGACCGCCGCTTTTGATCTGGACGCTTTTGCCGTGGTGGACGGCGGGGCAAACCTGGGTGCCTTTGACCCCGGCGTGATTTTAGCCCGCTGGACAGACGAGGACACCGAGGCATGGTTCTGGATCTGGAACGATATCACCAGCGTGCCCGAGATTGCCCGCACGGCGGCAACCGCCTGCCGCGTCTGGCACACGGAAAAGGAGAATTGACATGGTAGAAGTAACTGTCGCCACCCGAGAAAAATCCAAGCTCCGCATTGCGCTGGCCGGCGTGTCCGGCGGCGGCAAAACGCTGGGCGCCCTGCTGCTGGCCTCCGGCATGACCGGCGGGGACTTCAAGAAGATCTGCCTCATCGACACCGAGCACAAGCGCGGCCAGCTGTACGCCAACCGTTCGGATCTGGGCATCGGGGCCTTTTATTACATCGAGCTCACTCCGCCGTACTCCCCGGCCCACTACAAGGAGGCTGTGGACGCCGCCGTACGCACCGTCGGGCCGGAGGGCGTGGTCATCGTGGACAGCCTGTCCCATGCCTGGAACAGCTCCGGCGGTGTGCTGGAGATCAAGGCCGGCATTGCCGCCCAGCCCAACAAGAACAGCTATACCGCCTGGGACGAGGCCGGCCGCATCCAGAACGATTTCATCAACTACCTGCTGTCGGTCAACTGCCACACCATCTGCACCCTGCGGGTCAAGCAGGATTATGTGCTCACCGAGAACGACCGCGGCAAGCAGGTGCCGGTGAAGGTGGGCATGGCCCCCGTGCAGCGGGACGATGTGGAGTATGAGTTCGACCTGATGCTGAACATCGGCCGTGACCACATTGCCACCGCCAGCAAGGACGTGACCTTTCTGGACGGCCTGAACACGGTCATCACGCCGGAGCTGGGCAAGCAGCTGGCCGACTGGGCCAACGAGGGCAAAGAGCCGGTGCGCTGCGAAGCCTGCGGGCATCTGGTGTCCGCCACCGGCAAAATGACCCTTGCCCAGCTGGCAGAGTTCACCCGCAAGACCTACGGCAAGTGCCTGTGTGCCGCCTGCGCCAAAAAGGCCGAGCTGGCCCGCCGTGCCGCCGAGAAGGACAAGGAGGCCGCCTATGAAGCCCAGTGACGCCCGTGTCCGGCAGAAAAAGGACCAGCTGCAGCAGGCCCGCAACGCCCGGGGCAAAAGCTGGCAGGACGATCTGCTGGCGGTGCTGGGCGGCATCCCGCAGGCATGGGCAAGGCTCTGGCCCGCCGACTGGGGCGGCCAGCCCTATGACATCGAGGCCACCATCGACGGCCGCAGCTGGGGCATTGAGTGCAAGCACATTGCCAAAGGGAACCTGCCCTTTTCGGCCTTCCGCCCCAACGAGGTGGAGAACCTCTCCCGCAAGGAGGACGCCGGCGGCGTTGCCGTGGTGGCCGTGCGGCGGGACGCCCCTGCCGTGGACTGCTTCTTCCCGTGGTACTACATCCGGGACGCCATCGAGAGCGGCGAACGCGGCAGTGTGAAGCTGGAGGGCCTGCCCACAGACCTGCTGAACGTGCTGGAGGTGGTGCACCCGTGATCTACACCCTAGATGGAGAGCTGCACCTCTCCGATGTGCCCACCCCGCTGCTGCACCAGCTGATCCGGGAGCTGACCGTGCCGAACCCCCGCTACGAGAACGCCCTGCGGCTGGGCCGCCCGGCCTGGAACATTCCCAGGACCATCATGCTGTACGAGATCAAGGGCAACGCCCTCACGCTGCCCCGGGGCATGGCCGAGGAAGTCTGGCGGCAGCGCCCGGCAGGCACCGTGTCCAAAGACAGGACCCTGCGGGGCGAGCCCTGCGCCTTTGAAAAGGCCGGCTTTACCCTGCGGGACTACCAGAAGCAGGCCGTGGACGCCGCCCTTGCCTGCAAATGGTGTCAGGGCGTGCTGGTGGCCCCCTGCGGGGCCGGCAAGACCGAGATCGGCATGGCGCTCATCGCCCGGCTGGGGCGGCCAGCCCTCTGGATCACCCACACGCTGGATCTGGCCCAGCAGGCCAAGGAGCGTGCCCAGCTGCGCCTTGGTCTGGACGACCGGGAAGTGGCCGTGATCTCCGGCAAGAGCAAGCGCCTGGGCACCAAACTCACCATTGCCACCGTGCAGAGTTTGTACCGCATGGAGCTGGACGAGCTGTCCCGCACCGTGGGCGTGGTGATCGTGGACGAGTGCCACCATGTGGTCAACAACCCGGAATCCGCCAGCATGTTTGCCGCGGTGCTGCGGTGCCTGCCCGCCCGGTGGCGGTTCGGCCTGACTGCCAGCGACCAGCGCAGTGACGGCCTGAGTGAGACCATCTTTCAGGTGCTAGGCCCAAGGGTGGCGGTCATCGACCCCGGCCAGCTGGAACAGATCACCATCACGCCCCGGGTGGAGACCGTGCCCACCGACTTCGTGTACACGCCCCGGGCCAACGAGAGCCCCATCGACTATGTGCGCCTGATGCACCACATGGCAGCGGACGAGGCCCGGATGCACACGGTGGAAACGGTGCTGGACCGTGCCGTCACCGAGGGCACCAGCTGGCTGGTGCTGGCCGCCTCGCTGGCCGTGCTGGAACGGCTGCACCGGTACGCGCTGGACCTGGGCCTTGCGGCAGAGTTCGTCTGCGGCAGCACCAAAAAGGCTGACCGCCAGCAGGCCCTTGCCCGCATGAAGAACGGGCAGGCGCGCATCCTGTTTGCCACCTACCAGCTGGCCAAGGAAGGACTGGACATCCCCCGGCTGGACCGGCTGGTGCTGGCAACGCCCACCCGCAACAAGGTGATCGTGCAGCAGAGCATTGGCCGCATCCAGCGCCCGGCCCCCGGCAAGACCGAGGCGCTGGTGCTGGACATCGTGGACGAAAAGACGCCCCAGCTCCTGACGCAGTACAAGCAGCGCCGGAGCCTTTATAAAAAGATGAACATCACAGAAAAGGAGTAACTACTATGAGCGAACTGAACTATGCAAGCACACTTGCCGCACTGGATGACGAATTTGCCTCGGCCAGTGCCAGCACCGGCTCCGGCAGCGTGCCGGTGGGCCGTTACAACGCCATGATCAAGGAGGCCAAGATCGTGGCCCGCACGGGCGGCGGTCTGGCCCTGAGCGTGTCTTTTGTTGTGACCGAGGGCGAGTACAAGGGCCGCTACGCCTTTACCAGCTACGGCCTGCACAAGAACGGCCTGCCTTATTTCAAGGGCTTTTTGCAGACCATCCAGCTGCCCCTCGAACGCCTGAGCGAACTGGAGCAGATCCTGCCGCAGTTCACGGGCCGCCGCTGCGCCATCAATGTGCAGACCGACAAACAGAACCCCCAGTACACCCGCACCTATGTAGACAAATATCTGGGCATGGGCGACATCCACGAGGTGCTGGGCGCATCCGCTCCGGCAGCCGACGCGGACGGCTTTACCCCCGCCGACGATGACGGCGACATGCCCTTTTAACCGGAGGTGCTCATGCTCGAACAGTTCCCGAAACCCTTGAAAGAGGCGCGCCGCTGGGTCTGTTTCGATGCTGCCAAAACGCCCATCAACCCCGCCACCGGCAAGAACGCCATGCCCAACGAGCCCTCCACCTGGGGCACGCTGGCAGCGGCACAGGCCGCGGTCACCCGCTATGGCCTGCGCGGTGTCGGGGTGCTTTTGGGAGATGGGCTGTGCGGCATCGACATTGACCACTGCCGGGATCCGGCCACCGGGGCCCTCTCCGATATGGCGGTGCAGATCATTGCCCGGATGGACAGCTACACCGAGGCCAGCCCCAGCGGCACCGGCGTGCATATCCTGTTCACCGGCACAAAACCCGCCGGCCCCTGCCGCAAGAGCAGCATCGGGCTGGAAATGTACGACGGCGGCCGGTATTTCACCGTGACCGGCAACGTGCTGGAAGCAAAGGCCATTGCCGAGCGCACCGAGGCCTGCGCCGCCGTCCATGCGCAGTATCTGGCCAAGCCCGAACCCGCCGGCACGCCCGCCCCGGCTGTGGTGTGGCAGGCCGTGGACCGCTCCGACGAGGAGATCCTGCACACTGCCTGCAGCGCCAAAGACGGGGAGCGCTTTGCGGCCCTGTATGCCGGCAGCTGGCAGGCCTACTACGCCAGCCACAGCGAGGCGGATCTGAGCTTCTGCAACCTGCTGGCCTTCTGGTTCGCCGCTGACAAGGCCCGCATGGACCGGGTGTTCCGTGCCTCCGGCCTCATGCGCCCCAAGTGGGACCAGCGCCGGGGTGCCAAGACCTACGGCGACGCTACCCTGGACCGTGCCGTGGCCGACTGTCAGGAGGTGTACACCCCGCCCCCGCAGACAGCAGACGGCGGCCCGGCCTTTGCGGATCAGGACGAAGCCCTGCGGGCCCTCAATGCCAAATACACCGGTGTCGGCAGGGAGCAGGCCCCGGCCAGCGCGCCGGCCCCCGGCGTCAAGAGCTACTCCATGGACGACACCGGCAACGCCCGCCGCTTCCGTGACCGGTACGCCGACCGCCTGCGCTACAACCCCACCGACAAGTGCTGGCTGGTGTGGGACGGCACCCGCTGGCAGCGGGACGACCTGGCCACCGTCAAGCGCTTTGCAGACGAGATGCTGGATCAGATGGACAAGGCCTGCTTTGGCATCCGTGATACCGACAACGCCGCCGCCCAGCGCAGACACGTCCAGAAAAGCCGCTCCAGCCGGGGCAAGGAGGCCTTTCTCAAGGAGGCCCAGCACCTGCCCGGCATCCCCATGCTGCCGGAGCAGTTCGACCGGAACCGGGGCCTGCTGAACGTGCAAAACGGCATCCTGGATCTGGCCCGCCGCAAGCTGCTGCCCCATGACCGGGAAAAGTATATCACCCGTCTGGCGCAGGTCATCTATGACCCGGACGCCGCAGCGCCCACATGGCGGGCGTTTCTGGATTCCGTCACCGGCGGGGACAGGGCTCTGGCCGAATACCTGCAGGTGATGACCGGCTACTGCCTGTCCGGCTCCACCCGGGAGCAGTGCATGTTCTTTCTCTACGGCGACGGCTCCAACGGCAAATCCACATTCCTGGAGGCGCTGGCCAAGCTATTCGGCGATTACGGCATGAACGCCCAGGCCGAGACCATCACCAGCGCCCGCAGCCGCTCCTCCGGTGCCGCCCGCAGCGACGTGGCCCGCCTGAAAGGGGCCCGCCTTGTCACCATCGAGGAGGGAGATCAGGGTGCCATGCTGGACGAAGGTCTGGTCAAGCAGATGACCGGCGGCAACACCATCACGGCCCGTTTCCAGTACGGCAAGGAATTTGAGTTCCGGCCCGAGTTCAAACTGGTCATGGCAACCAACCATCTGCCCCGCATCCATGGCACCGACGTGGGCATCTGGCGGCGCATCCGGCTCATCCCGTTCACCCAGTGCATCCCGCCGGACAAACAGGACATGCTGCTGCCCCAGAAGCTGGAAGCGGAGCTCTCCGGCATCCTCAACTGGGCGCTGGACGGCCTGCAGAAGTGGCTTGCCCTCAGCAAGGGCGGCAAAAAGCACGGTCTGCCCGCCTGTGCTGCTGTGGATAAGGCCGTGGACGCCTACAAGCAGGATCAGGACCGCATTGCCGCCTTTCTGGCCGACTGCACCGAGCCCGCCGAGGGCCAGACCGTGCAGGCCAGCGTGCTGTTCCGCACCTATCTCAACTGGTGCAGCGACAACAACGAGAAGTGGCGCATGGCCAACAAGCAATTCGGCATCGAGGTCAAAAAACACTACGAGGTGCGCAAGGGCATGTACTACAACGAGTATGTGGGCATGGCCCTGTCTGAGGAGGGCCTGCGCTGCATGGCGCTGAACCGCGGTGCAGAGCTGCCCGCCCGCAGCACCCAGGGCCCGCCGCTGTACGAACAGACCCGCCTGAAGAACTGAGTATGGAGGGAATGGAAGCAAAGGAGCCTTTCCGGGGACTTTCCTATATATTCTATTTTTTTGTTTCCCTACTAGGGAGTTTTCGGAAATAGGTTCCTACCCTCCATACCCTCCATAGAAAGGAGAATACGAGTTTGACCTACGAAGAGAAAAAGGCCTGGCTGTGGCGGTACCGGTCGGCCAAACGGTTCGAGCGGCTGCGTCTGGACGAGCTGGCTACGCTGGAAGCGGAAGCCATGCACACCACCCAGCGCTATTCCGCCATGCCGGGCGGCGGCGGGGACGGTCAGGCACTGCCCCGCGCGGTGGAGCGCATCGAGGAAGCAAGGCAGGCTGCTGAAGCACAATCCACTGTGTGCGACGCCATCCGTGCCGAGCTGATGGACGTGTTCAGCCAGCTGGACAACGAGGTGGATTTCATGATCCTGTTCCGCCGGTACGTCCTGCTGGAGGACTGGGACAAGATCGCCGTTTACGTCCGGTTGTCCCGCAGCCAGATGTTCCAGCATCACAGCGCCGCCGTCCGCCAGCTGGACATCAAAAGTCCGGAGCAAACCGGAGCAGACCGGACTTGATAATACGGTCAACCCCTGCTAAAATTTAAACTGCCGAAGCCCGCAGGAAAGGTCCCTTACTCCCTTCCCCCTGCGGGCTTTGTGCTGCCCGGCTGCGACAGGGGAACACACATTTACTCACCCAACAGCCTGAATGTACCAGCCGGGCTTCTTTGATATTTCCCGCCGTCCGCAGGGGCGGCTTTTTCTATGATCCTAAGAGAGGTGGTGACGTGGCCAACGAGGAAAATCTGATGCCGATTGCGGAAGTGAACTCGAGACGAACTCGAGAGGAACACAGCCGAGACAGCCAGAAAGCCGGCATCGCCTCCGGAGTGGCACGCCGCCGCAAACGCTCTATGCGGGAGGCGGCGGACTACTATCTGGCCCTGCCGGAGACCGACCGCCGCAGCGTGAACGCTCTGCTGCGGGATGCTGTGGACCCAGAGGACATCGACAACCAGATGGCCGTGATCAAGGGCATCACCGCCCGTGCCAAGAAGGGTGACCCGCAGGCCGCCAACGTACTGCTGAAGATGCTGGGCGAGGACAACCCGCCCGATGATACCGCCGCCGACACGCTGGAACGTGCCCGGGAGCTGCTGGGAGGTGTGGACAGTGCCATTGACTGAGTCTCAGCAGGAGTTCCTGCGCAACTGCAGCCACCGCTGGAACATCAAGACCGGTGCCACCCGTTCCGGCAAGACCTACCTTGACTGCGCCGTCACCATCCCGAAACGCATCTGCGCGGCCCGGGGCGAGGGCCTGCTGGTCATGCTGGGCAACACCCTGGGCACGCTGGAACGCAACGTGCTGGAGCCCATGCGGGCCCTCTGGGGGCCGGATCTGGTGGGCATCGTGCGCACCTCGGCGTCCGGCAACATCGTGCAGCTGTTTGGCCGCAAGGTGTATGTGCTGGGCGCTGACAACAAAAAGCACATTGCCCGCATTCAGGGCGCTGCCTTCGAGTATGCCTACGGCGACGAGATCACCACCTGGGACGAGGGCGTGTTCCAGATGCTGAAAAGCCGTCTGTCCTGCCCTCACTCCCATTTTGACGGCACCTGCAACCCGGATAACCCCCAGCACTGGTTCAAGCGGTTCCTCGACAGTGATGCTGACATTTACTGTCAGGCCTACACCATCGACGACAACCCCACCCTGCCGCCGGAGTTCGTGGCGCAGCTGAAAAAAGAATATGCCGGCACGGTGTACTACAACCGGTTTATTCTCGGCCAGTGGGCTGCGGCGGGTGGCATCATCTACCGCCCGTTTGCGGACAGCATCGCCGCCGGCGACAAGCGCTTCCTCTGGCCCGCAGACAAGCCCTGCAAGCCGTGGCGGGTGCACATCGGGGTGGACTTCGGCGGCAACGGTTCACAGCACGCCTTTGTGGCAACGGGCATTTTGCCGTACTATTCCGGCGTCGTGGGGCTGGCATCCCAGCGGGTGGACCCCCGCAACCAGGATGCCGACTACCTGGCCAACCAATTGCTCACCTTCTGCCTGGCCGTGTTCGCACGGTACGGCGAGATCCATTACATGTTCTGTGACAGCGCCGAGCAGACGCTGATCAACCACATCCGCACCCGGCTGCGGGCCTCTAAACTGTACTGGCTGGCCGACCGGGTGAATAACTCCGCAAAAATTCAGATTATCGACCGCATCCGCCTGACGTCCATTCTCATGGGCGGCGGGCGCTTTTGGTATATGCCGGAGGCCGCCACCCTGCGGGACGCCCTTGCCAGCGCCCTGTGGAGCCAGAAACACCCCGGCGTGGACGAGCGTCTGGACGACGGCACCACCGACATTGACACACTGGATGCGTTTGAATACACCATTGAACGCGACTACAGGAGACTGACTGCAAGATGAACGTTTCGGCCTTTATCGAATATCTGAACAAAACCAAACATCTGCAGTTGGATGCGGATTATTACGGCAACATTGAAGTCTGGCGGCAATGGTGGAAGGGCGATGTTCCCGACATCCACGACCAGAAGGAGGACGCCCCGGACGGCAGCGTCATTTCCCGGCGTCTGGCTTCCCTGCGGATGCCGAAACATGTCTGCGAGGACTGGGCAAACCTGCTGCTCAACGACAAGACCTCCTTCCAGATCGGCGACGCAAAGAGTGCCGCCTACCTGCTGGGCAGTGATGAGCAGCAGACCGGCGGCCTTTTGCGGCAGCTGCATTTCTGGGAGAATGCCAACAAGCTGGTGGAGCAGGCCTACTGGTCCGGCACCGGTGCTTTTGTGCTGAGTGTGGAAGGCCTGACGGTGGATGCCGCCGGGAACGCCCTGCCCTCGCCGCAGGGGCGCATTCAGCTGGACTATGACCCCGCCTGCTGCATCCTGCCCATCAGCGTGGAGCGGGGCGTGGTGACCGAGGCCGCCTTTGTGTCCGAGTGCGTGATGGGCGGTAAGCCCGCCGTCTATCTGCAGACCCACACCTGCAAGGGCGGCGAACGGACCATCACGAATGAATGGTTCGAGGTGATGGACGATGTTTCCGGCACGCCGAAATTTGCCAAGGCCAAGACCCCGCCGGGCATGGTGGAGCACATCACGGTCACCGGCGCGCCGGCATGGTTCAGCCTGTTCAGCCCGGCTGTCGCCAAAAACATCGACGGCGGCATGGGGCTGGGTATGAGCGTCTTTTCCGAGGCGCTGGACGCAGCCCAGATGGCGGATTACGCCTTTGACAACTACCGGCAGGACCTCCGCCTGGGCGGCAAGAAAATTTTCTATGACCGCTCCATGTGCAAAAAGTGGGTGGACAAGGACGGTGTGGAGCACGCTGTGCCGCCGGATGCCGTTCACCGCCAGATCTTCTACGAGCTGCCCGCACCGGAAGGCAGCATCGACCAGCCGGCCGCATGGCGGGAGTACAACCCCGACCTGCGCACCGAGGACAACCACCGGGCCGTGCAGGACGCTCTGGACATGATGAGCTTCAAGTGCGGGCTTGGCTGCCACCGCTACAGTTTTGAGCTGGGCAAGGTGGCCACCGCCACCGAGTACACCGGCAGCCGACAGGACCTTGTGCAGAACGCCAACAAAAACCAGATCCCCATTGAGACGGCACTGATCGGCATTCTGCGGGCCATCCTGTGGGTGGCAAAGAACCTGCTGGGTGCAGATGTGGACCCGGACACCAGCATCTCGGTCAACTGGGACGACAGCTACATTGTCAGCGAGCAGGAGCGCACCGCACAGCTGCGGGAGGACGCTCTGGCAGGGCTTGTGCCCCGCTGCCGGTATCTGTCCGCCCGGTATGGTCTGAGCGAGGACGAGGCCCACCAGTGGGCGGCAGAGGCCAAGGCTGACAGCCAGACCGATGAGCAGCTCACCTTCGGAGGTGCCTGATGCTGCCGCCGAGCTACCTCGATGCCATGCCGGATGCCTTTGTGCAGCTGGCGCAGCAGGTCGAGGATGAGATCTTACAGGATGTCGCCCGGCGCATCGGCAAAATGGGTACCCTCACCGAAACGGCCGACTGGCAGTTGTGGCGCTACCAGCAGACCGAGGCGGTGCGGGAGAACGTGGTCAAGCTGCTGGCAAAGTACAGCGGCAAGAGCGAAGCCACCATCCGCAGGCTGCTCAAAGAGGCTGCCACCGAAGCCATGGAGCGGGAAGATGCCATCTATTACCACTACAACCTCGAGCCCACACCCTTTGAAGAGAGCGTGGCCCTGAACAACCTGCTCAACGCCGGTGTCCGGCAGACCTGCGGCACATGGCGGAACCTCACGGCCACAACGGCCAACACCGTCTCCGGGGCCTTTGAGCGCACGCTGGATGTCGCCTGGGGCAAGGTGGCCACAGGTGCCTTTGACTACAAAACCGCCGTCAAGCAGGCTGTGGACAGCCTTGCAGACGAGATGCCGGAGATCACTTACCCCAGCGGCCACACAGATTCGCTGGAAGTTGCGGCCCGCCGGGCGGTGCTGACCGGTGTCAACCAGACCGCAGGCAAGCTGCAGGAAGCCCGCATGGACGAAATGAACGTGGAGTTCGTTGAGACCAGCGCCCACGGTGGTGCCCGCCCCAGTCACGCCGAGTGGCAGGGTCGGCGCTTCCATCGGGGCGGGGCTGTGGACTACCTGGGCAAGCATTACCCGGACTTTGAGCAGGCCACCGGCTACGGAACCGGCGCTGGGCTTTGCGGCTGGAACTGCCGCCACACCTTTTTTGCCGTATTCCCTGAGCTGGGCGACCCGCCCACCTGGACGGAGGAGAGCCTGCAGGAGCTGAACGCCCGGAACATCGAGTACAACGGAAAACTGTACACCCAGTACGAGGTCAACCAGATGCAGCGTGCCCGGGAGCGGAACGTGCGCAAATGGAAGAAGCGGTATCTGGCCGAGAGTGCCGCCGGGTCTGACACCACCGACAGCGCCGTGCGCCTGAAAGCAGCCCGCCAGAGCCTGAGCGAGTTTGCCAAGGCCACCGGCGGGCGGGTGGACAGTGCCCGTGTCAGCGTGCCGAAGTTTGGCAGGAGTGAAGCCAGTAAGGCCGGATGGGCGGCAAAGACAACTCCGAACGACTTCAAAATTTACCGTGGCGTTGGTGCAAAAGCAAAAAACTACGTTGTGGTTGACAAATCCACCGGAGAGGAATATTATTTTGTTGAAGGAACCAGAACACAAAATGCGCAGGTATTCGCCGGAAAAGGTGGCGTCAATCCTCTTCGTGAGGAAGTTGCGCAGGGCCTGTCCGATGAATTTGGCGGCAAGCCTGAGGACTGGCAGCACTGCAAAGCGAAGGGCTGGCTTGATGTTGACGGCGAAGCTGTAAAGGCGGAAGTCCACTGGTTCCAGAATGGCAGCGAAAAAGTAAAATTCAAGGTAAAGAGGTGGTTCTATGACGAAGATTGATACAGTCCGTTACATTGGCGATACATCTCCGCTGGAATTAACTCACGGCAAAATCTATAAAGTTCTTTCTGTCGAACGCGGCTGGTATCGCATTGTAGACGATACCGGGGAAGATTACCTTTACCCTGCCGGCAATTTTGAAATCATCAACTGAACCACGATGCACACGCACCGTGGTTTTCTTTTGCCCATTTTTAGGAGGCGCAACACTATGCAGAACTTCCTCAACGCCTGCGTGTTCCATCTTGCCCGTGGCATTGTTGATTTTGCTGTTGGCGGCTTCATCTTTGTTGCCGCGCTGCTTTATATCACCTACAAAAACAATCCTCACTGACTAAAATCCGCTATTTTAGTCACTATCAAGCACGATGCAGTTTGCACCGTGCTTTTTTCATGCCGTTTTAGCTCATGTTGGCAGAGCGCCGGTCTCCAAAACCGGAAGCGGCAGGTTCGATCCCTGCAAACGGTGCCATGTTCCCGACACAAATGTCGGGAGCAGCCATAGCGGCGGGCGGCGCGTACCCCACCCACAACCGAACACGGACGGAGAACCGTGTCACCAAACCGAGGTTTTCCCCACAGAAAGGAGCTTTTCCACCATGAAACGTGAAGATGTGAAGAACAAGATCCCCGGCATTACCGAGGAACAGCTGAACTGGATCATGCAGGAGAACGGCAACGACGTCAACCGCGAAAAGGCCGCCGCCACTGCCCTGCAGGCCCAGCTGGACAACGCAAACGCCCAGCTCAAGACCGCCCAGGACGGCCTGAAAGCCTTTGAAGGCAAGAAGAAGCCCGAGGAGTACGAGGCCGAGCTGACCAAGCTGCAGGCGGACATGAAGGCCCAGGCGGACGGCTTTGCCTTTGACAGCGCCCTGAACACTGCCATCCTGGGCAAGAAGGGCCGCAGCGTCAAGGCGGTGCGTGCCCTGCTGGATCTGGACGCTCTGAAGGGCTCCAAGGACCGCAGCGCCGACATTGACAAGGCTCTGGACGACGCTGCCAAGGCCAACCCCTGGGCCTTTGGTGAAGACGGTGCCGCCGGCGTGGCCGTGGTCTCTACCGGCGCTGAGCATGGCGCACCGCCCGCCAACGAATCCAATGGTGTGGAAGCCGCCTTTAAGTCCCTGAATCCCGAACTGAACCTGTAAAACGAAAGGAGTTCAACATGGCACATGCAAATCAGGAGCGGTATTCCGCTCTGGTAGACGCAAAGCTGCGGGCCACTCTGGTCACCCGTGACGGTGCGATCTTCAACACCCGCTACGAGGGCAGCCCCAAGGCCGGCAAGGTCAAGATCCCGGTGCGTGACACCGAGGTGGCCGTCAAGGCATACGACAAGGCAAACGGCGTGGATGCCGATGCCGGCACCACCACCTATCTGGATCTGGACATCGACAACGACGAGGCTGTCAATGAGATCATCGACGGCTTTGACGCTGCATCCGTGCCCGACGGCATCACCGCCGAGCGTCTGGACAGCGCCGCCTACTCCATGGCCCTGTCCATCGACAAGAAGTCCATCGAGGCGCTGCAGAGTGCAACCGGTGCTACCATCAGCGCCACCAAGACCGCCTGCACCGCTTCCACCGCCTACAAAGAGGCTCTGGCCGCCAAGCGCACCCTGAGCCGCAACGGCGTGCCCCAGACCGGCCGCTTTATGATCGTCAGCCCTGAGTATCTGGAGATCCTCATGCAGGATGACAAGTTCATCAAGCAGGGTGACCTGTCCCAGCAGCTGGTGCAGACCGGTGCGGTGGGTCAGATCGCCGGCTTTGCGGTGTACGAATCCAACAACATGGACTTCGAGAACACCACCCGTGTCAGCACCAAGAAAACTACCACCGAGTTCATCTGCGGCCACCCCAACTGGTGCCACCGTGTGATGGAGTGGCAGACCCCCGTGCACCTGCAGGATCTGGGCGGCTCCGGCAAGTACATTGGCGCGTCCGCTGTGCAGGGCCGCAAGGTGTACGGCATCAAGGTGTCCAAGCCCAAGACCCTGTACATCAAGCGCATCGAGGCGTAAGGAGGGCCCCGCCCATGAACTACTGCACCTACCCGGAGTACCAGGCGGCGGGCGGCACGGTGAGTGAGCTGGCGTTCGGTGTGCTGTGCAGCCGGGCGTCCCGCCTCATCGACAGCGCTACCTTTGGCAAGGCGGAACCCCATGCCGCCGTGTGCGAGAGCTGCCGCCAGATGCTGGCGGATGCCTGCGCCCAGATCGTGGATCTGCTGGCTGCCCAGCTGGCTGTGGGTGCTGCACCGGGCGCACAGAGCGTCTCCAATGACGGCTATGCTGTGACCTTTGCGGCCAACACAAGCCTGTCCGCTGCCGTGCGTTTTGAAGCCTGGCATGTGCTGGAAGCCGCCCTCGGGTCTGACCCCCACGGCCTGCTGTACAGAGGGATCATGTGAGATGAACACGTCTGTTACCGTGGTGAACCTCATCCACGACCCCAAGGCCGACACTGATACGCCCAAGTGCTGGGTGTTCCCGGCCTGCAGCTGGCGGGAAAAGCTGGACACCTCCGGCACCGGCACCAGCAAGGACCCCGAGCGCACCATCCAAATCCGCATCCCGGCCAGCGTTTGCACCCTGGGCTACCTGCCCTATGTGCAGTGGGCAGCCCTGCCCGCTGCCGAAAAGGCAAAGCACTGGACGCTCAAGCGGGGCTGGAAGGTGGTGCAGGGTGCGGTGCAGAGCCTGACCGCCGAGGAATACGCCCGGCTGGAAAAGACGCACCCCTGCTGCACGGTGGCGGCAGTCTCGGACAACCGGGAGCCCCTGCTGCCGCACTGGCATGTGGAAGGGAGCTGAGACCATGAGCGCACCGGTCTTTGATTTTAAGATCACCTTCCGGCCCGGCCTGCAGGCCGACCTGGATGCAGGCTTTGCAAAAGTGCAGTATGCCTTTTCCCAGCATGTAGCCAAAACGGTTGACCCGTATGTGCCCTTTGACACCGGCATGCTGAAGAACAGCGTCAATCAGGCGTCGAAGTTCGACGAGGGCTTGCTAGTGTATAACACACCCTACGCCCGCAAGCAGTATTATCTGCATGAACAGGGCGCAGGCCTGCACGGCGACAACCGCCTGCGCGGCTCCTACTGGGGCCAGCGGGCCATTGCCGACCACAAGGACGAGCTGGTGAAGTTCGCCCACAACGCCGCAAAACAGTTCCTCGGAGGTGCAAAGTGAGCGAAGTACGACCCACCATTGCCGCGTTGCGGGCGTGGCTCAAGACCTGCCCGCTCATCGCGGAGGAGCAGGAGGCTACCGGCGCGGCCTTCCGTATCGCGGGGCTGGATGAGGACGCCACCGCCTTTTCCATCGAGGACAGCCCCGGTGACCCGGTGATCACCAAGTATTTCTCCGGCCGGGACATGGCAAAGAACTACCTCTTTTTGTCCCGCCGGGAGTACGGCGAGGCGGACGTGCTCACCGTGCAGAACAGCGGCTTTTTTGAGCAGCTCACCGACTGGGTGATGGCGCAAAACGACTGCCACCATCTCCCCGCGCTGGAAGCGCCCCGCCAGCCCCTCGGCGTGTCCGTCACCTCCACCGGCTACATCGTCACCAGCAGCGCGGGCAGCTGCCGGATGCAGATGCAGCTGCGCCTGACCTATTATCAGCCCAAATGAAAGGAGTTTTGCTATGACCGTAGCAGAAGCCATTACCAAGTCCGGCATCACGCCCAGCGCGTCCTATACCGGCATTGAGACGGCAGATGACTTTGTCTTTGCCATCCAGACCGAGAGCGACAAGCAGACCAAGGAAAACGCCTGGATCGTCTGCGCCGACCACGTCAAGGAGCACAGCGGTGCGCTGAACGCCTCCACCAACTCCGACACCTTCATCCGCACCGGCCCCACCGACACCAAGAGCGCCACCCAGCGCACCCTGTCGGTCAACGGCAACCGCTGCGTCGGCGATGCGTTCCAGGATTTCCTGCTCTCCCACAAGATCAAGTACGGCACCGGCAGCGATGTCGTTGTGCCGTACATCTATTTCAGCCTGCGCACCGGCAAGGGCGAGAAGGGCACCTGCACCCTGATCGTGACCAGCGACGTGGGCGGCTCCGCCGGTTCTCCGGCCACCTTTGCCTGCGACGTCAAGGGCATTGGCATCCCGGACGAGTTCGACTATACCTCCGCCGCTGGCTGATTTCCCCCGCAGCTTTCCCCGTTCCGCCCGGAGCGGGGATTTTTTATGCCGTGAAACAGGTTTCTCCGGGGCAGCACCGGAGCACGGCCCAACGAAAGGAGCCAGAATATGTTTATTTGTGGACAGACATTTGATTTTTCGCCGCTGAACGCCAACGACATTGAGCGGCTGGAAACGGCCAACGAAAAGATGCAGCGTGCCGGAGAATCCGAGCTTGAGCAGTTCCGGCGCGGCGGGGTGCGCATCTGCGACCATATGCGTGCACAGGCGCGTCTCGTCATGAACTGCCTTGACGAGGTGCTGGGTGCCGGTGCGTCCGACCGTCTGGGCCTGGACGAGAACGACACCGCGCCCATTTACGACGCGATGAACGAGCTGTTTGCCGCCATGGACGCCGAGCAGAAGCGCTACTCCGACCGCATCCCCAAGCCTCAGCAGCCCATGAACCGGGAGCAGCGCCGGGCGCAGAAGAAAGCACAGCAGCGCACCCAGACGGCGGGCCGCATCGTCAACAGCCAGCCTGTGAGCTTCCCGCAGCCCGCTGCCGCCCGGATGGTGGAACGGGTGGACAAGGCACGTCACGGGAACCCCGCAGACGCCGCGCTCAAGCTGGCAGACGCCCGTGCTGCCGTGGACGCCCTGAAGGACGACCCGGTGGCCATGCAGCAGCTGGCCGACTGCGCCCTGAAGATCGCAGCGGAGCGCCATGTCTGACCTGCTGACGGACGCCCTGCCCACCGTATGGCACGGCAGGCGCATTGACCCGGACTTCCGGCACATGGTGCGGCTGTCCGCTGCCTACAGCCACGGAGAGGTCGATGCTGACCCGGTGGCCTTTGCCCTGCAGCTGTGTGGGCAGTTCTACACCGAGCGTTTTTCGCCCTCCGACCTGCAGGAAAAATACAGCTGGCTCATCGAGTTTTACTGCGTCGGAGAACAGGCCGCAGAGCCAGCAGCGGCAAAGCCTGCCAGCGGTCACGACACCGGCCCGGCGTTCGACTACCGGTGCGACGCGCCCTACATCGTAGCGGCGTTCCAGCAGGCCTACGGCATCGACCTGACCCGCGAGAAGCTGCACTGGTTCCGGTTCCGGGCGCTGTTTGCCGCCCTGCCGGAAGATACCCTCATGGCCAAGATCATGGGCTGGCGCAGCGCCGACCTTGCCGATTACGAGGGCAGTATGCGGGAGCATTACGCCGCGCTGAAAGAGCGCTTTGCCCTGCCTGCATCTTTGAGAGGAGGTGCCGCCGTTGCCCAGACCGTTGCCGAACACGATGCGGCATTCCTGGCCCGCTTCCGGCACTGAGCGGGTGCCGGTGCCCTGCCCCTACTGCGGCAGGCCCCTGCCCGTGTGGGCGGTATGCACGGCCGCGGCATCCGGCGTGTGGGTCAAATGCAAAAACCCCTCCTGCAAACGGGAGGTAGAGATCAAACTGTAAAGCCTGTGCCCTTGTGCCCGCGCTCTGAATGAGAGGTGGACACATGGCAGATTTCAGCATCACCGGCGAAGTAAGGCTCAACAGCGACCCGGCGGAAAAGAGCACCAGCAAGTGGACCGTTGCCGCCGGAAACATGATCGCGGACTTTGCAAAAAAGGCCGCATCGGAACTGGGCAAGGTGGTCCAGAGCGGCGTGGACTACAACGCCAGCATGGAAAGCTACCTGACCAACTTCAAGGTCATGCTGGGCAACGAGGAACTGGCCGCCGCAAAGCTTTCCGAGCTGCGCAAAATGGCGGCATCCACGCCCTTTGCTCTGTCCGACCTGACCGAGGGCACCCAGACCCTGTTGCAGTTCGGCGTTGCCGCCGATGACACCACCGACGTGCTGAAACAGCTGGGCGATATCTCCCTTGGCAATGCGGACAAGCTGCAGACGCTGGTGCGTGCCTACGGCAAAATGTCCAGTGCCCAGAAGGTCACGCTGGAAAACGTCAACATGATGATCGACGCGGGCTTTAATCCGCTGAACCAGATTTGCGACGCCACCGGCGAGAGCATGTCCGACCTGTACAAGCGCATCTCGGACGGCAAGGTGAGCTTCAGCGAGCTGCAGGCCGCCGTGGAAGCCGCCACCAGCGAGGGCGGGCAGTTTTACAACGGCATGATGGAAGCCAGCCAGACCTTCAGCGGCCGCATGTCCACCCTGAAGGACAACGTGGCCGCCCTGACCGGTGAGCTGACCAGCGGGCTTTTTGCGGCACTGGGCGACCTTGTGGTGAAGCTCAACGAGGTGGTGACCTCCTTCCTCGACAGCGACGAGAAGATGGCCCAGCTCAAGGACACCATCGGCATTGCCACGTCCGTGGTCGCTGCTGCGGGTGCGGCATTCTTGGCGTATAAGGGATATGTGGCTCTTGCCACAGCGGCCCAAGTGGCCCACACCGTTGCCACCACAGCAATGACCGCCGCCAATGCGGCAGCGGAAGCCGGAGCCACAGGGCTGGCACTGGCACAGGCAGCCCTGAATGCGGTGATCTCGGCCAATCCGGTGGGCCTTTTCGTGGCAGCTCTGGCAGCCCTGGCAACGGGACTTGTGACGGCTTATAAGACCAGCGAGACCTTCCGAAATGCGGTCAACTCCGCATTTGCGTCTGTGAAAAAGATAGCACAGAACGCCATCGGCACGGTGGTGGACTGGATCAACGCGCTGGTGGCAAGGATCCGAGGGGCCGCCGCTGCTCTGGCAAACCTGAAGAACGGCGTAGGAGCCGCCAAGGACGCCTACGATGCAGCCTACAACGGCTACATGGACAACTATAACCGTTCCAAGCTGGATAAGGCCGCCCAGGAACGTGGAAAGCGCCATCAGGAGCGCATCCAGCAGGCCAAAGAGGAGGCCGCAGCGGCCAAGGCAGCAGCCGCCACTGTCACCAAGTCCGCCGGTTCTGCCGCCGCTGCCGTGAACACCTCCGGCAAAAAGGCGGCATCCAGCGCTAAGCAGACCACCGCCGAAGTGGTCAAGTCCATCTCGGACAGCACGACCACGGTCAAGGACGGTGTGACTCGTACCGTGGAGACGGTCAACGAAACCTTATCCAACGGCAAAAAGCAGCAAAAGCAGGTCATCACCGAGACCTCCCGCCAGATGGTGGACGGCGTCCTGAAAGACATCAAGACCATCACCGAGGTGGACGAAAAGGGCAAAAAGACCGTCAAGCAGACCATGGAAACGGTGCGGGAGGTGGCCAAGACCGTCACGGCCACCACTTCCGGCATCGTGGACGGCATCCAGACCAGCACCAAGACGGTGACCGAGACCCTGACCGACGGCACCGAGACCCAGAAAAAGGTCATCACGGAGACCTACGATGACGTGGTGGACGGAGCCCTCGTGACCGTGGAACGGGTCAAGACCATTGCCGCCGACGGCACTGAAGAGGTGGCCGAGAACATCAAAGAGGCGTCCATCAAGAGCTTTGACGACCTGTGGAAGGAGCTGCAGACCCACGCAGACACCGGCCTGCTGGGCACCTTCGATAACCTGTATACCGCCGTCAAGAACAAGGACTGGAAGTCCATCGGCCTGTGGGCGGCAAACGCCATCTACGGCGGCCTGACCGCCGAGCAGAAAAAGCAGGTCAACGACTTTGCCCTCGGTCTGGTGGACAAGCTCAACGAAGCCCTTGGCAACGCCCAGACGGCCCTCGTGCAGAAGGGCATCGACATCGGCGGTCAGATCTGCAAGGGCCTGACCTCCGGCTTCGGCGAGGTGTGGACGCAGGCCAAAACCCTCGGCACCCAGCTCACCGGCATCTTTAAGGGACTGAAAGCCCCCTTGAGCAGCGCCGCGCTGGCCATCAGTCAGGGCCTGTCCGGCGGGCTGCTGTCCAGTTTCCCCGCCATCTATGCAGGTGTGGGCACCATGGTGGGCACCATCGGCGCGGCCTTTGAGGGCATGATGACGGCCATCGCCTCCGCCCTGAATGCAACGGTTTTCGGCATCCCCATGGGCGTGATCGTGGCGGGCGCTGCGGTGGCCCTGGGAGTGGCCATCGCCGCCATCTGCGCAAGCCTCGGTGCCTCCAAAAAGAGCCCGCCCAGCACCGGCGGTGGCAGCGCTTCCGGCGGGTCTGGTTCCGGCGGCATCAGCGGAGATATCGACATCTCCACCGGCACCGGCAGCCTGGAGGACGCCATCAACGCCAACACCAAGGCGCTGGAAAAGACCAACGCCGCCCTTGCCGACATGATTCGGCAGGCGGGCAGTCTGGTGCTGTCGGACAATATGCGGTTGGGTTCCACCGTGGCCGCGTCCGGCACGGCCCGTGTGGCCGCAGCCGCCAACAACTACCACCGCGAGGGTGACACCAACATCACCCAGAACATTTACTCCAAGGCCCAGACGGCGGCAGACCTCCAGCGGGAAGCCCGCTGGGAAGCCGACCGCGCCAAGGCCCAGCGCCGATGAAAGGAGGACGCCAATGCTTTTTAAGGATCACTTAAAACTGGTCACAGACGCCGGTGCCGTCCTGCATCTGGGCTGGGACTACAACGCGCCCTACAACCTCGACCCGCTGAACGGCGTGGATGTGGACATCCAGACCGCGCAGGGCATCAACCAGACCGGCACCACCGTCGAGCGGCAGAGTGTGGCAGGCGTGTCCCGTACTCTGTCGGTGGTGTTCTGGGGCGGCCATGCCCTCGACAATGCCCGCAATTTTGCCCGCAAACTGCCCTACTACACCACCGGCACGATGTACTTCGGGGACGCATACTTCACCCGCTTTGTGGTGCAGAAAACGCCCTACTTTTCCAGCTACACCGAGCCGCGCTGTGAGCTGATGATGTACAGCCCCAAACCCTACTGGTACGGCCTGACCGCAACAGCCCGCGTGCTGGGCGGCTACCAGCCCGCGTTCAGCTTCCCGGTCTGCTACGACAGTCACACCTACGGCATCCGGCAGGACGGCGAGGCGGCAGTGCTGCGCAACCCCGGCAGCCTGCCGGTGCCCTTTACGGCAACCCTGCGCAGCACCATGCCGGTGGAGCACCCGCGCGTGGTAGACCTGCACACCGGGGCCTTTATCGGCTTTGACCTGACCTTACAGGATTGCGACCGGCTGGAGATCTACCGCAGTACCACCGACCGGCTGGCCTGCACCCTGACCCGTGCGGGCAAGACCAGCAACATCTTCTCTAAGCTGGACGAGGACAGCACCCTGACCGAGCTGCAGCCCGGCGACAACGTTTTGTCCATGCAGGCCGACAGCGGTGCGGCCTACTTGCAGGCATCCGTGAGCTTTTACCCGATGGAGGCCGGTATTTTGCCGGAACCGCTATGAGACTGGACGTTTTAGACGCCGACACCCTGGTCCGTGTGGGCTGGGTGGACGTGTGGGTGTCCCTCTACTGGGACAGCCCCTACTATTCCGAGGGCGGATTTACCCTTGAGGTGCGCCCCACCGACGAGAATTTGCAGCTGCTGACCGAGGGTCGGTGGCTGGTGCGCAGCGACGAGACGCCCCGCATCCCCATGCGCATCTGCAGCCGCGCCAACCAGAACGAGGACGCAAACCTCGTGGTGAGCGGCTACCCGGCCACCTGGCTGCTGACCAAGCGGGCCAGCGCTGCGGTCATCAAGGGGCAGAACGCGGAAGCCGCCATGCGCAGCCTTGTGGCAGCGGCAAAGCCGTGGCCGCGCTTGGAGCTGGGCACCGAGTACGGCTTCGACACGACCTTCGACAAGCAGACCTCCGGCGGCACTGTCTTTGCGTACTGCCAGACCATCGGGCAGGCGTGCGACCTTGGCTTCCGCATCGTGCTGGATGGCACTGGCGCAGACAAGCGCCTGCTGTTCGAGTGCTTCCGGCCCACCTTCGACCCCAACAATCGGTACAGCCCCAAGTGGGGCAACCTGCTCAACGCCGGATGGTCCTTTGCCGATACCGACTACGCCAACGTGGCCCTTGTGCAGGGAGCAGGAGAGGGTGACCAGCGGGCCACCTGCTGGGTGGGCGACGTTGACAGCACCGGGGCCGACCGGCGGGAGATGTACATCGACGCCCGCGACATCCAGCCCGACAAGGAAAAGGGCGAGACCACCGCCAGCCAGTCTTACCTCGCCAAATTGGCAGACCGGGGCGGGCAGAAACTGCTGGCCCAGCTGCGCACCGGAAGCATCGAGTTTGACGTGGACGATGACGCACTGGCCGTGGGCGACGTGCTGCGCGTCAGCCTGCCCCAGCTGGGCTACACCGCCATGGTGCGGGTGGCCGACATCATTACCGAGAGCCAGTCCAGCGGCACCACCCGGACCATCCGGCTGGGCACGCCGAGCTGGCACAAGACGTAAAGGAGGGCTTATGGCCGATATCATCACCTACCCGGAAAACGGCATCCAGTACTACGCCGACGACGCTTCGGGCTACCTTGCCACCCGCCTGAGCGGCGTATACAGCGCCGAGGAGGACTTTGCCGTGACCGCAAACGGCGACCTGACCGTGACCGTCAGCGCCGGGCAGGCGTGGGTGCGCCCGGCCCGCTTCCGGGGCCGCAGCATCATCCTGGAGCAGCCGGAGACGGTCACCCTGACAGCCGCCGACACTGTGCGCAGCCGCATCGACCGGCTGGTGCTGCGCTACGACGCAGCCGCCAGAAAGACCAGCCTGACCGTGCTGACCGGCACCCCGGACAGCGCAAGCCCCACAGCGCCGGAGATCACTCGCACCGCGCTGGTGTATGACCTGTGCCTGGCCGAGATCCGCCGCCCGGCGGGCAGCACCGAGATCACCGCCGCCGACATCACCGACACCCGCGCGGACGAGGACGTGTGCGGCGTCATGCGGGACGGCGTGACTGGCATCCCCACGGCGCAGCTGCAGGCGCAGGCGCTGGCTATGATGACCCAGCTGTCCACTGAGCTGCACACCAAACTCGCCGCCCTGGACGCCGCCATCGCGGCGGTGGAGAGCGGGAGCTTTTATACCAAGGCGGAGGCGGACGCGAAATTCGGCACACCGTACACCCTGCCGCCCGCTACGGCGGACCAGCTGGGCGGCGTGAAAGTGGGCGAAGCGCTGGACATCGCCCCGGACGGCACCCTCAGCGCCAAAACGCTCAATGACAAGATCGCTGCCGCCGTGGCGGTAAAGTCGGAGCCCCGGCTGGTGTGGAACCACTACGAAGAAACCGGAAAAAGGTGGAAGACCTACGATATCAAAATGCCAGACGGCCTGGACTACGTGCACGTCAAGACGAAATATAACAGCAGTACCGGCGGGTACGGCGAGGAAGTAGACATTGCAAAAGGCGGCACCGCCAATCATAACTACGGAAATGGCACTGGAATTTTCGCGTCCAACACCACTTTCCGGACAGACGGGACCCTGCACTTTGCAACAGAAACGTCGACCGGCGGCTACACCGTAGAGATCTGGCTCACCGGCTACCACTACCCCACCCTCGCGGACCTGCTGACGCAGGTGACCGCCGTGGAGAGCAGTGTCACCGATCTTCAGGTGGCCCTGTGCGAGCTGTACGAAGAAAAGGAGGAAAATTGATGGCGAAAATTTATGCAGCCCTGATCCGCAAGGGTATCAAGACGCTGGACGAGGTGCCCGCCCGTCTGCGCAGCACCGTGAAAGCCCTGCTGGCGGAGGTGGAAGCCGATGCTTGAAGCCTGGTCCCGCACGCGGGACGGCACCCGGAAGCTGAGCGCAAACTTCACCGTGGCCGAGTTTGCCTGCAAAGATGGCTCGGACCCTGTGTTCGTGGACAGCAGCCTTGCCGCCCTGCTGCAGAAGATCCGCGACCACTTCGGCCGCCCCGTAGTCATCACCAGCGGCTACCGCACCGCCGCTCACAACAAATCCGTGGGCGGGGCCGCCTACAGCCAGCATCTGTATGGGCGCGCTGCCGACATCCGGGTGCAGGGCATCCCGGTGGAGCAGCTGGCCGCCTATGCAGAGACCTGCCTGCCCGGCACCGGCGGCATCGGCCGGTACCCGCCCCGGGCCGGACGGGCTGTGGGCTGGGTCCATGTGGACACCCGCCCCGCCAAAAGCCGCTGGACAGGTTAAGAAGGAGGTGAACCCAATGGAAAGCATCCTGTCCGCCCTGATCGCCGGTGCCGTGACCCTGATCGGGGTGCTGATCGCCAACAGCCGCAGTCAGGCCGTGACCGACACAAAGCTCGAAGAGCTGACTCGCGAGGTGCGCGAGCACAACAATTTCGCCCGCCGCGTGCCCATTCTGGAAGAGCAGATGAAGGTGGCCAACCACCGCATCGCCGACCTTGAGAACCATGAACGAATGAAAGAGAGGAACTGATTTATGGAACTGAGCAACAAGATCTCCGCCGCTACCCTGGCCCGCACCGCTGTGCTCCTGCTGGCCCTGACCAATCAGGTGCTGAGCGCAATGGGCAAGCCCGTGCTGCCCATCGAGAGCACCACCGTGGAGCAGCTGGTCACCGCCGGCATCACCACCGTGGCCGCCCTCATCAGCTGGTGGAAGAACAACAGCTTCACCGCTGCCGCCGTGGCCGCCGACAGCTACCTGGCCCGGCTGAAGCAGAAGCAGTGATCGCCGACTGCCCTATATAAGGTAAGAGGGCAAGGCCCCCGGAGACGCAGGTTTCCGGGGGCCTTTTTTTCGTCTGCAGCAGGGCGGCAGGAGAAATTCCAGCCGGTTCTTTGCCCGAAATTCCGTCCCTCAAAAAGTGGTTTTCCGCAACAATCCGCACACTCTGCACCAGTACCGCAACCGCATCATTTCACGTCCGCAACAGTTTCTCTTTTTTCTGCAACAAATTCTTGTGATTTGTGCAAAATATCCAATTCAGACTTTGGAATATTTTCACAAATCATGCGTTTCTACACATTTTTTCTTGACAACCCGCACCGGAAAATGGTATAAAGGAAGCAGGATAGTAAGCCTTGAAATATGTCCATCCTATGGGACAGTTGTAATGCGTAAAAGACTTGACGCCATTTGAAAGGAGCCATCAATCATGACGAACAAAAAGCTGAAACTCGCTGCAATGTCCGTAGCACTTACCGCCTGCGTTGCCGCCCAACCCCTGGTGGCTCACGCAGTAGACGCCCCTGCTGAGCCCGAGAGCAAGGACGCCGACCCCAAGGCCGCTTTGGAAGAAGGAGCCGACCTGAAGGGCCAGGAAGAAAACGCCCCGGAGGGCAAGGACCAGGTGGAGGCCCCTGTGAATAAGGAAGCACCCAAAGAGGACCAGGAGCCCGCCTTTGTCCCAGATACGGAGTCCAAGGATGTAGAGATCGACTACAAGGACCCTCAGCCGAGCCCTGAAAGCCCCGACACCACCATCACCGAGGGCGACGTCATCGACACCAGCAAGAAGGACGAGGAGACTGGCAAGACCGGCAAGATCGGTGAGGCCACCAAGACCGAGACCGTGGACCCCGACGCCTCCACCACTGAGGTAGAGATGGGCAAAACCACCACCCACCCCGACGGCAGCACCACCACCCCGGGTACCCAGATCACCACTGACCAGGGCACCGGCGAGGCAAAGGCCGAGACCAAGACCGAAACCCAGGAGACCGGCGATAAGCAAAAGGACGAGAAGAAGGGCCAGATCGACCTGGACCAGGAGCTGGGCGAGGACCGCTCGAAGCTGACCTGGGACGGCGTGGACGCCGAAGCCGGGAAGGACCAGAAAGAAAAGGCCAAGTACAACGGCTATACCATCCAGGAGTCCAAGCCCTCTGAGGACGGCAACTCCAAGGAGCTGACCCTGAAAAAGACCGAGACCGGGAAGGAAAAGCACCTTTCTGCCGAGGATATCGCCAAGCTGATGGACGAGAGCGAGCACCTGGACAAAAAGGAGGACGGCTCCTATACCCTGAAAAAGACCGAGGACATCCTGGACGAGGAGGGCAAGGTCATCGGCACCCGTACCACGGTGTACCAGATCACCCGGGATTCGGTGCAGACCACCACCGAGACCACCCTGAAGATCCGGATGGACAAGGGCACTAAACCGGACGAAAAGGACCTGAACACCGAGATCGAACAGCCGGACATCAAGGACGAGAAGACTCAGGAAGTCATTCTCCCCTCCACGGAGCTGGAAAATATCCTCAAGGACCCCACCACCGTTAAAAAGGACGACGGCACCTACATCTATACCGAGACCATCCCCAATGAGGACGGCACCACCACCATCCGGGAGTACACCATCACCAAGACCGATGAGGCCCGGGACCTTACCCCTGAGGAACTGGCTAAGCGTCTGGCTGGTGACACCGATTACGAATACAAGAACGGAAAGTTCTACTACAAGGGCGTTGAGATGGACGATCTGCAGATCAATGCAGTCCGCCATACCCTGCGCTATGAGGTCAAGGTCCAGGAGACCCACAAGACCCCCGGCCAGGTGAGCGGAAAGGACGAAGCCGAAACCACCGCCAAGACCGAAGCCATCAAGAACGCTCTGCGGGAAGCTGCCAAGAAGTATGACATCACCCTCACTGAGGATGAACTGAAGGGCATCAAACTCACAGGCGGCGACCTGGTCGTTACCCGGGATGGCAAGAAGTATACCTTCCACTATACTACTAAGGCAGGTGTCGAATATTCTGCTCCCATCGACACCGGCGAGACCACCGTGGACGGCAAGGACGCCGAGGACGTGAAGGAGACCACCGTGACCGGCACCGCCTACGTCACCAAGGGCACCATCTCCTGGTCCAAGGATGGCCAGACCGGCACCTATACGGCCTCCGGGATCATCAAGGACGGCGAACACGCTGCTGAGAAGCCCGAGATCCCCGAAGGTGCAGTGGAATCCACCAATGCCAATGGTGATACTGTCTACACCGTGACCACCCACAACCCCGACGGCAGCACCACCGAGACCATCTATACCTTCAAGACCGAAAAAGATGTCACCCTCACTGATAAACAGAAGGAAGATGCCGCTTGGGAGGCTCTTGCCAAGGCAGAGCACAAATCGGTCGAGGAGTTGCAGAAAGAGGGCTACAAGATCGACAGCTCCACCTTCACCGACATCACCAAAACCTCCTGGACCGTGGAGACCAAGACCTCCACGACCGAGACGACGAAGGAAACCCTTAACCAAACTCTAGTAGACGACACCTGGACCCTGACGGGCACCACCCTCAAGACCAAGGACGGCCAAATCTACAAGAACCTGAAGAAGAACCCTGACGGCACCTACACCGCCACCAAGGAGGATGGCGACAAGACCATCACCTACACCTTTACCCTTGGGGAAGAAAAGGACCTGGATGAACCCACCATCAAGGCCATGCTGGCTGCGAAGTTCCCGGAATCCAATGGCCAGATCACTTTGGATACCACTGCTAAGACTGCCACCTACAAGGTCGGCGAAACCACCGTTACCATCGACTACCGCAGCCTGAGCAAAAAGACCCTGAAGATCGATAAATCGGTCAGTGAGGCTGTCTCCGTGACAGATACCATAAAGACCGACCAGGACCTGAAGGACGCACAGGAAAGGTTGTACCAGGAGCTGAAGAAGAAGGTAGACGCCATTACACTTCAGCCGGGCGAGGAGCTCTGGATCGGTGACCTGCAGATCAAGGACATCGACAGCCAGAAAGAGGAGATCATCAAGCACTTTACCACGGCTGTGTCCCACGAAAATATGTCCCAGCAGGCCCTCATCGCCGCCCTGAACGCCCAGGCCGACGAGGCAAAAACGACAAAAGTGACCGTGAACGAGGGCACCAAGTATCAGGAGGAGCTGAAGAACTACTACTCCGGTGATGAGAACCTCAAGCACAACCCCAAGGACCCTCCCACGCACTGGAATGGAAAGCCCAAAAAACTGGAGCAGAGAGACGACATCACCCACCTGGACCTGGCCTCCGGTGCCAAGATGAACAAGCTGCCGGATCAGAACGGCAACGTAACCACGACCGACTGTGTGCTTCTTGCCAAGGGCCAGAAGCTGGAATGGAACTACGACGCCAACAACCTGGTAAAGGGCCAGGGCAACACGGAGGTGGGCCTGGAGAAGCACATCTCCAAGGACACCGAGGACGGCGAGGGCTATCACTATGAGTATGACCGCCTCGATGGCAAAAACAAAAACCCCAACAAGAGTGCCTTCTACAAGCTCACCGGCACCGTAGCCTATGATGCTGTGAAGGACAAAAAGACCGGCAAGGTCAAGACCTACTATGACTACGGTTCCGCTCTGGAAGCCTACCTGGAGGCCACAGGCAAGACGAGGCGAGATTTCAGTGATGACGAATGGGCTGCGATCTACGGTACCTATGTGGTGCCCATCACCTCCCCCGGCACCTTTGTGGATTACACTACCTACCAGGTCTACACCAAGACTGCCGAGATGACCTCCTACGGCTACATGACCCGGGACGCCAACACCTGCGTCAACAGCACCTTTGGCCGCCAGTACGACAGCTGGGATAATCCCGAACACTACAAAAACTGGGACTATATCGGCGGCTATGACCTGATGATCAGCGACCTGGTGCAGGTCAGCGAGGGCAAGGTAGTGGGCCAGACCCAGTCCAGCATCAAGACCCTTTGGGCTCCCCTGGCTATCCGCTCCACCCAGAGCCTGGAGAACAAGAGCCTGCAACTGGACGCCAAGCACACCAGCACCCCTAAGACCGAAACCGAGAACCTTGGCAGCGGCTATGAGGAGAAGGGCACCTTCACCTACAATGTCTCCTATAAGCACACCGACAACTACAACAATCACTGCAGCCAGGGCGTCCAGGGTACCGGCACGGGCAAGTACAAGACCTTTACCCAGCTGCTGAAGGAGAAGTTCTCCGGCAAGGGCGAGACCAGCTACGATACCGGCAAGGTCAGCTACACCTACCGCACCACAGAAAATGTGGACACCACGGCCCTGACCAAGGACACCAAGAACACCACCACCGCCAAGGCAACCTACAACTTTACCACCGTAGCCCGGAAGAACTTTACCGTCACCACCCCTGCGGACCCGGAGGAGCCCACGCCTCCCCAGGAGGAAGAAGTAGAGACCCCGGACGAAGTCGTGACCCCGGAGACCCCCGAGCTGCCGCCCGTGCAGGACGCCACCCCGGATGATGCTGCTCCGGAAACTCCGGTCCTGCCGTCTGACGCGGTCCTGCCCGCTGTGCAGGATGCACTGCCGCAGACCGGCGTGAACTGGATGGCCGCTCTGGGCATGGCATTCAGCGGCATGCTGCTGACCATCGCAGGCGCATTCGCCAGTCTCAAGTACAAGGAAAAGCACTGATGCTTTTCCCTTCCAACGTGATCCACGTCAAGTCGTAAACGCATAGAAAGAGCCTCCCCATTCCGGGGAGGCCCTTTCGTGTTGTGTTCGGCTTATGCTTCCACTTTGGCAGCGCGGTACCACTGTACCAGCTTTTCGGCGTCCTGCTAGCCCTTGCGGTACATGGCTTCCAGTTCCATGCAGCGGTCCAGCACACCGCATACAGCAAAAGCCGCCCCGCAGGCCGGAACTTCCGGTGCCTGCGGGGCGGCTTTTTGCATTTATGAAACGGAGGAAAACGCTCAGAGGTCTGCGCCGTTGGAGCGGATGACCTTCTGATACCAGTAGAAGGAATCTTTCTTGCTGCGGGCCAGCGTACCGGTGCCGTCGTCCTGCTTGTCCACATAGACGAAGCCGTACCGCTTGCTCATCTCGCCGGTGGAGGCAGACACCAGGTCGATGCCGCTCCAGGCGATGTACCCCATCAGGTCCACGCCGTCGGACACAGCCTGCTTGACCGCCTCGATGTGACGGCGCAGGTAGTCGATGCGGTAATCATCATGGACGCTGCCGTCGGGCTCCACCGTGTCGTGGGCACCCAGACCGTTTTCCACCAGGAACAGCGGTTTCTGGTAGCGGTCATACAGCTGGTTCATGGTGATGCGCAGGCCCAGCGGGTCGATGGCCCAGCCCCACTGGCTGGTCTGCAGATAGGGGTTCTTCACCGAGCGCACCACGTTGCCGTCGTTCACGGCCTTGCCCTCCAGGCTGGCCGCCACGCAGCGGCTGGCATAGTAGCTGAAGGAGATGAAGTCCACGGTGTTCTCCCGCAGCAGGGCGTCATCGCCGGGCTCGGTGTGCAGCTGCACCTGCTTTTCCGCAAACAGCTTGCGGGCGTAGCCGGGGTAGCGGCCCCGCACCTGCACGTCGATGAAGAGCAGGTTTTCCTGCTCCTTCTGCACCGACTCCCAGACGTCCTCCGGGTTGCAGGAGTAGGGGTAGAAGCTGCCGCCGGCCAGCATGCAGCCCACCTGATTGGCGGGGTCGTACTGGTGGGCCAGGCGGGTGGCCGTGGCGCTGGCCAGCAGCACATGGTGGGCCGCCTGATAGATCACCTGACTGCGGTTCTCGCCCTCCTGGAAGGCGATGCCTGCCCCGGAGAAGGGGCTGTGCAGCAGGATGTTGATCTCGTTGAAGGTAAGCCAGTAGTGCACAAGGCCGGAGTATTCTTTGAAGCAGGTCTCGGCGTAGCGGGCAAAGCATTCCAGCGTTTTGCGGCTGCGCCAGGAGCCGTACTGCTCCACCAGACCCATGGGGATATCAAAGTGGCACAGGGTGACCAGCGGCTCAATGCCGTACTTCCGGCACTCCTGGAACACATTGCGGTAAAAGGCCACACCCTCCGGGTTGGGGGTCCGTTCATCGCCGTGGGGGTACAGGCGGGACCAGGAGATGGAGGTGCGGAACACCTTCAGCCCCAGCTCTGCCATCAGGGCGATGTCCTCTTTGTAATGGTGGTAGAAGTCCACGCCGGTGTGGCTGGGGTAATACTCCCCTGCCTGCAGCGTCGGGTGGGGCGTGCCGCCCAGCTTGACCTCCATGCGGTGGACACCGTGGGGCATCATGTCGATGTTGCTCAGGCCGCGGCCGCCCTCGTTGTAAGCGCCTTCGGCCTGATTGGCCGCAATGGCAGCACCCCAGAGGAAATTTTCGGGCAGTTTGTAATCAGACATGGGAATCACTCCTCTTCCGGGAGATCCTCAAAGCCGATCACCAGCGTCAGCACAAAGGACAGCACGATGGACAGCACCGAGATGCCGGCGATCCAGGCGATGCTCACACCGGGGTTGGCCGGGTCGATGAACTGCACACCGGTGAGAACGCTGGGCGACACCATGGAACGGCTGGCCAGACCTGCCATGCCGGCCAGGCAGCCGCAGACAAAGCCGGTGATCAGGGAAGCGATCAGGGGACGCTTCAGGCGCACGGCCACGCCGTACAGGGCGGGCTCGGTGGTGCCGGCGATCAGAGCAGAGGAAGCAGCGGCCAGAGCGGTCTGGCGCAGCTCGCTGTTCTTGGTCTTGAAGGCAACGGCCAGGGACACGCCGCCCAGAGACAGGTTTGCACCGATCTCAGAGGGCATAACGGTGCCCTCCATGCCGGTCTCGGAGATGGTCTGCAGGATGGTGGGGGTGAACACGCGGTGCATGCCGGTGATGACCAGCAGGGGCCAGAGGGCGCCCATGATGCCCACAGCCAGGAAGCCCAGCTTAGCCTGCACGAAGTAGACGAAGGCGGAGATGCCCTCGCCGATCATGATGCCGGCCGGGCCGACCACGATGATCGCAATGGGAGCAGCAATGAGGAAGATCAGCATGGGCTTGAGGAAGTTCTTGGTGACAGCCGGGGTGATCTTGTCGATGGCACGCTCAATGTAAGACAGGATCCAGGTCATGCACAGGGCCGGGATGACGGTGTAGGTGTACTTGACGCCCACCACCGGGATGCCCAGGAAGTGTGCGGCGGTATCGCCGACCGTGACAGCCTCCATCATGGTGCGGAAATCCGGGTGCAGCATCAGGCCTGCAATGGCAATGGCGATGAACATATTGGTGTTGAACTTCTTGGAAGCAGAAGCGGCCACCATCACCGGCAGGAAGTAGAAGGCTGCATCACCGATGGTGTTCAGGATCTTGTAGGTCTCACCGTCGGCCGACAACACACCGACCATGCCCAGCAGCATGACCAGCAGCTTGACCATGGAGCCGCCGATGATGGCGGGGATCAACGGGGACATGGTGCCCACGATGGCATCCAGAATGTTGTTGCCCACCTTCTTCAGGGTCAGGGGCTCCTTCTTCTCGCCGCGGGCCACCTGGCTTGCCTCGCCGAAGTCGCCCATCTTGAGCACCTCGTTGTAGGCCTCTTCCACATGGTTGCCAATGATGATCTGGTACTGGCCGCCCTGGTTCACGACGCCCATCACGCCGTCGGTCGCCTTGACGGCTGCGTCGTTGATCTTGCCCTCGTCCTTCACCACGAAGCGAAGGCGGGTCATGCAGTGGGTCACGCTGGCAATGTTCTCCACACCGCCGATGTTCTCCACGATCTTTTTGGAGATCGCAGCATAATCTTTTGCCATGATTGTTTCTCCTTTACCTTTTCAAGTCATCCAATTTCCGGTCGAAGTACTTCTGATGCGTCCATTATAGACGCAGGCAGGTTGTTTGTCAGCAGTTTCCGGGCATAAAAAAACAAGTGCCGTTTTTTCGCACTTGTTTTTTTCGGGTAACACCCTGTTTTTTATTTTGGACTTTTTTCAGATGGCTGCCGGGCCCTCGGAGGTGTAGCGGTAGAGCTTTTTGCCCAGCCGTTCCACGATGCTCATGGCCGGGAGCTGGGTCGTCACATCGTAGACTCCCAGCCGCTCGTAGGTGACATAATAGGCCAGATTATAGTCCGAGAGTTTTGCGATGGTGCAGTTTTCCGTGTTGGTCACGCTGAGGATCTGGCAGTTCTGCTCCTTGAAGCGCATCACATGGCCGATGGTGTCGCGGGACTCGCCAGACACTGAAAACACGATCACCAGCGAATTTTCCACGAATCGGCTCTCGGTGGGGTAGTGGGGCTCGTCGATGTACAGGCAGAACTTGCCCATGCTGGAAAAATAGCGTGCCCCGTACTTGGCCACGATGCCGGACATGCCGCTGCCCACAAAAAAGATGTGCCGGGCCTGAAAGATGACCCTGGTCAGCATGTCCAGCTTCTGCTCAAACTCCGCCGAGCAGGTCTTTTTCAAAAAGTCGATGACCTCCGACACATCGTCCTTGACCGGTGGCTGCTTTGCCTGTTCCAGATGCTGGCGCAGCCGGATCTTGAACTCCGCGTAGCCGTCGCAGCCCGCCTTTTTGCAGAACCGGAGGATGGTGGAAGTAGACACATGGGCGGCATCCGCAAACTCCCGGATGCGCATATAGCACACCTTGTCCGCGTTCCGCACAACATACTTATAAACTTCCAGCTCCAGATCATTCAGGCTGCAGATCATCTCTTCGCTGAACATCGGCCGCCCCTCCCTCGTGGTGGTTTTTGTTCCAGTATACTGTATTTTTTGCCGCGTTACAATTCCCCTGCTCAGAAAAAAGCCGCCGCACGGTGGCAGGGCCGTGCGGCGGCAGAAACATGCTTTGGGGAACCGATCAGATCAGGCTCAGGGCCTCTTCGTCGCCCACGAGGGTGAAGTCGGGGTGCATCTGCAGGATGCTGGCGGGCACTTCCGGGGTGACCGGGCCGAAGAAGGCCTTCTTCACGATCTCGGCCTTGCCGGTGCCGTTGACCACCATCAGCACCTTACGGGCCTGCATAATGGTCTTGATGCCCATGGTGTAGGCCTGCTTGGGCACCAGGTCTACGTTGCCGTCAAAGAAGCGCTTGTTGGCCTCGATGGTCTCCTGGGTCAGGTCCACACAGTGGGTCTCCAGCTCAAAGGCCTCGCCCGGCTCGTTGAAGCCGATGTGGCCGTCGTGGCCGATGCCCAGCAGCTGCAGGTCGATGCCGCCCACGCTGTGGATGATCTGGTTGTACTGGGCGCAGGCATCGTCTGCATCGGGGTTGGTGCCGTCCGGCAGGTGGATATGCGCCGGGTCGATGTTCACATGATCGAACAGGTTGCGGTGCATGAAGCTCCAGTAGCTTTCCGGGTGGTCCTTGGGCAGGCCGCGGTACTCGTCCAGGTTCACGGTGGTGACCTCCGAGAAATCAATGTCGCCCTTGTTGTACCACTCCACCAGCTGCTGGTAAGCCCCCACCGGGGTGCCGCCGGTGGCCAAACCCAGCACGCAATTGGGCTTCATGATGACCTGTGCGGAAATAATGTTTGCCGCCTTGCGGGACATGTCTGCGTAATCCTTTGCACGAATGATCTTCATCACAAACGACCTCTTTCATCTTTCATCTTTGCTGCGTTCACCGCGCAGCATCGGTTTTGCGCTTCCACGCATTCTATTGCAATTCTACCACAATTCACAGGATGCTGTCCAGCATTCTAGCGCATTCTGACCGAATTTTGCTGTTTTTCAGCCGATTCGTCCAAAATCCGCCGGGCAGAACGCAAAGGGCCCCGCCGAAGTGGAGCCCTCACACTGGTTGGCAGCGGTTGCACCGCCCCACAAAAAGCCTTCCTGCATTTTCATACAGACATCCTCACTTTCTTCTTATCATGGGCCGTGCCCATTGGAATTCCTGCACCTCTAGTATAGCGGAAAAATCACAAAAGGAAAAGAGGATTTTTGGGCTTCTTTGTGCCAAAAGTCAAAACCACCGGCTGAGCCGGTGGCTTGAGTAAGCCCTAGAAGGGCATAATACTAGCAAAGCCCCTGCAAGGGGCCACGAGCAAGCATCTTTCATCTGCATTACTTGCCCTACTGCTCTAACGAGCAGTATCATAAAGTGCATCTTCTAAGATGACAATTTCTTTGTCATCTCGCTTCGCTCGAATCTTATAGCTAAAGCATTTTCTTCTCCACCAGCAGAGCTGGTGGTTGTCGCTCGCTCAAGCTACCCAAGACAAAACAGCGTCCCCTGCGCCGTCCGAGACGGTTCAGGGGGCGCTGTCATTGCAGTTCAGGGAATGCTGCGGGGATCAGTCTGCAGACAGATAGTGCATGGCCTTGCGCAGGCGCGCCTCATTTTCTGCGGTGGGCTCCATGAAGGGGCTGTGGAACAGATCCTGGAACAGGTTCTCCATCTTGGGGGAGTTCGGGTCGATGCCGATGTCCTCCAGGGTCAGGGGCATGTTCATGCTCCGCATAAAGGCACGGAAGGGTGCCACCTGCTCCGGATGGCCGTTGAAGGCCAGCTGCAGGCAGTCGCCGATGGCCACGATCTCACCGTGCAGGTAGGGCTTTGCCTCCTGGGTGAAGTGAGTGCGCACCAGCTCGTAGGTCTCGTGGCCCAGAGCGGTCTGGCCAAAGCCCTTGCTCACGCCGCTGACGATGCCGGCCACGGCAACGTTCAGGTAAGCGATATCCTCCACGGCCTTGGTCAGCTTGCCCTCGGCAATGTCATGGCAGGCCTGATGGGCCTCCTTCTCGTAAACATGGTAGGCCATCTCTGCGATGGTGTAAGCGGTGAACAGACCGATGCTCACATCGTCCAGCAGGATCTCGCTGCGGCCGTTCTGGATCTCGATCATCTTGGCCATGCCGTCCATGATGCCGCTGGCTGCGTAGCGCGGGGGCTCCTTGCAGATCACGTCCATGTCCATGACGATGGCGTTGACCTCGTGGTCATAGCGCAGGCTGCCCAGGGAGGCACCCTCGGCAGTGTACATGACGCTCAGCGGGGCAAATGCCGCGCAGGTGGCAATGGAGGTAGGCACCTCCACGATGGGCAGGTCGCCTGCAAAGTGTGCCGTAGCCTTGGCCTGATCCATGATGCGGCCGCCGCCGACACCAACGATGACCTGGCAGCCGGTGGTCAGGGCCTGCAGGGCGTGCTCCTTGGCGCGCTCGTAGGTGTTCTGATCCGGATACAGGGAGAGTTCAAACTCCACACCGGCATCCTTCAGGCTCTTTTCTGCCTTGCCTTCGGTGGCTGCCCAGGCGCGGGGGCCGGCAATGACCAGGGCCTTTTTGCCCAGACGTGCCACCTCGCCGCCCAGCAGGTTCAGGGCCCCTGCTTCCTGCAGGTAACGGCCAGCGCCGAACTTGTAAGCGTTATCCAGTTTGATATCGGCCAGACTTCTTGCTTCTGCCATAGTTTTTACACTCCTTACTCCATGTAAGCACCCTTCATGGCACTGACTGCGTGCTGACTATACAGCTTCAGCAGGCCATGGGTGTATTTGCTTGTAAAACCCTTCCAGTTGGCTTTGCGTTCTGCCAGAATGGCGTCCATTTCTTCGGGGGTCTTGTGCTCGCCCTTCACACCGGTGATCTCCAGGCGGCGGGCCTCCACGTCCAGTTCAATGATATCGCCCTCTTCCACCAGTGCGATGGGGCCGCCTGCGGCGGCTTCCGGGCTGACATGGCCGATGACCGGGCCACGGCTTGCACCAGAGAAGCGGCCGTCGGTGATCAGGGCCACGCTGGCTGCCAGGGTCGGATCCGAGCAGATGGCTTCGCCGGTGTAGAACATCTCCGGCATACCGCTGCCGCGGGGGCCTTCGTAGCGGATGAACACGGCATCGCCCGGGTGGATGCGGCCGTGGAGGATGGCGTCGATGGCGTCCTCCTCACAGTCGAAGGGGCGGGCGGTCAAGGTCGCCTTGAACATGGCCTTGGGGCAGGCGGTGTGCTTGATGACACAGCCTTCCGGGGCCAGGTTGCCGCGCAGGATGGCGATGGAACCGTTGGTGCCGATGGGCTCGTCGAAGCTGCGGATGATGTCGGTGCGCTTGATCTCGCGGCCGATCTTCTTGCTCTTCTCGGCCAGCAGGGCATCGCAGTGCTCGTAGAAGCCGTTCTTCTTCAGCTCCTCCAGGTTCTCGCCCAGGGTCTTGCCGGTAACGGTCTTGGCATCCAGATGCAGCATGGACTTGATCTCTTCCATGATGCGGGGCACGCCGCCTGCATAGTAGAAATACTGTGCGGGCCAGTCGCCTGCGGGACGGATGTTCAGCAGGTAGTGTGCGCCGCGGTGCATCCGGTCAAAGGTGTCGGCGTCGATCTCGAAGCCGAACTCGTGGGCAATAGCGGGGATGTGCATCAGGGCATTGGTGGAGCCGGAAATGGCCGCATGGACCATGATGGCGTTCTCAAAGCTGCGCATATCCACGATATCGCCTGCGGTGACACCGGCTTCCACCAGCTTCATCAGCTGTGCACCGGCGTCGTAGGCAGCCTGCTTCAGCTCGGGGGCAGTGGCCGGCATCAAAGCGGTGCCGGGCAGCATCAGGCCCAGAGCCTCGGCCATGACCTGCATGGTGGAGGCAGTGCCCATAAAGGAGCAGGCGCCGCAGCTGGGGCAGGCGTGCTGCTTGTAGTAGGTCAGCTGCTCGGCCGGGATCTCGCCGCGCTCGTACTGTGCGCTGAACTTGCCGATCTGCTCCAGGGTGAGCAGCTCGTTGATGGCACAGCCGGGGTCGTTCTCGGTGTACTTGGCGGGCAGGTCGTATGCCTCCATGACACCGCCGGTGACCACGATGGCTGCCATCATGTCCTTCATGCGGCCGATGCTCATGAGCATGGCGGGCATGGCCTTGTCGCAGCTGGAAATGAACACACCGCCGTCAAAGGTGGTGGCGTTGGCCTGTGCTTCCACCAGGTTGGTGATGGCTTCGCGGTGGGCCAGCGAGTAGTTGATACCGTCATGGCCCTGGGCCATGCCGTCGCACATGTCGGTGGCAAAATACCGGGCAGCCTTGCCGCCGTGGTCGTTCACGCCGCGGACAGCCTCTTCCACAAAGATATTCAGGTGGCCGGAGCCCGGATGGCTGTTGCCGTAGGTGCTCTCCACCATGATCTGGGGCTTGCTCAGGTCATCGACCGTCCAGCCCATGCCCATGCGCAGGGGGTCCATCTCAGGGGACAGGGAACGGACCTGCTGACTTTTCAGAATCATATTTAACTCCTTATAAAACTCTCAGATACTCTCTCACAGGGTCAGGCGGCGGTCACGCGCAGCGACCTTCCACCAGCCTGTGACCTTGCCGTTTTCCACCACCGGGACCGCCGGGTACAGGGCGCTGGTGGGGCAGACGTGAGTCGGGATGGCAAACAGCTCGGTCCCGATGGGCGGGATGTCGGCGATGTGCTCTTCCGGCACACGCACCACCCAGTGCTCCTCGTTCTGGATCACGGTGCGGGCATACTCCATGCCCACGATCTCCGCGCGCTCCGGCTGGGGATCGGTGGCCACGGCCTTGCAGCCCAGATCCAGTGTGAAGGTGTCGCGGCTGGGGCGGCTCACCACGCGGGTGAGCAGGGCAGCAGCCGGGGTAAACTTCAAATCCGGGTAGGCCTTGCGGTACCCAGCGTCCTGGATCACGCAGGTGCCGGGGCTCAAAAACTCTCCGGTCATCTCGGCGTGGACCGGGAAGGACGGGGTGCCGCCCATGATCAGGATCTCGCAGCAGATGCCGTCTGCCTTCAGGCGGGCCTTGATCTCCTCGATCTGCTTGTCCACAGGGGCGGTAGCCACCTCGCGCTCCTGCACGCTGCTCTCGTGGCGGTGGCCGTCGTAGCAGTGCATGCCGCGCATGACGATGCCGGGCAGGGTGTTCCACTCCCGGTACATCGCTTCCACTTTATCCAGTGGCACACCGGTGCGGTGCTGGCCCATGTCCACATCCATCAGCACATTGGCCTTGCAGGTCTGGCCCAGCTTGCGGATCTGCTCCGTGTCATCGCCGATGGCAAAGAACTCCACCTCCGGGAAGGCGGCCTGCAGCGCGGCAAAGCGCTTGATGTTGGGGCCCACCAGCGGGTACGCCAGAGTCAGGTGCTTCGCACCGGCCTTGGCGGCCATTTCGGCCTCGGCGATGGTGGCGCACTTGAAGCGGTCGATGCCCGCCTCGATCTGCATTTGGACCACCTCGGCCATCTTGTGGGTCTTGATGTGGGGCCACAGGCGGGCAGCGCCGCCTGCAATGTCGATCATCTTGCGGATATTCTCGCGGATGATCGCCGGGTAATAGACCAGCTGCGGGCTTACGATGTCCTGCTGACCCTCAAAGGTATAGAGGTTGTCGTTGATCTTATTCATACTCCACCAGCATCTCGATCTCGACCGCGATGTTGCCCGGGCAGGAATTGGTGCCCATGGCGGTGCGGGCGGGCAGACCCTTCTCCTCGCCGAACAGCTCGAACAGCAGGTTGGAGCCGCCGTTGATGACCTGCGGCTGCTGTGCAAAATCATCGGTGCAGTTGACAAAGCCCAGGACCTTGACGCAGCGCTTGATGCGGTTCAGGTCGCCCAGCTTGGCGTCCAGATTGGCCAGCAGGTTCAGCATGCAGTTGTAAGCAGCCTTCTGGCCCTGCTCCAGGGTCAGGTCGCCGCCGACCTTGCCCACGATGTTGTGGCCGTCGCCGATGTCAGGGCCGCAGCCGCTGCAGTACAGCAGATGATCGCCGAACTCCATGACCGGAGTGTAGACGCCGCCCTTCGGCGGGGGTGCGGGCAGGGTGATGTTCATTTCCTTGAGCTTATCGTAGACATTTGCCATAAGAAAAAACCTCTCTTCTTTTTCTCTGACGCAGCCGAAACGGGGGCTGCTGCCGGTTGAAAGATGTTCCGCAGCCGGTGTGCGCCGACTGTGAAGCGACTTGTTTATATTCCCAACAGCGTACTGCCCAGGCTCAGCACCAGGGGCACGCTGATCAGGATACTAAGGGTGGAATGTGCAACGGCCTGGCTTGCCAGCTCGCCCTCGGTGTCGTACTGTTTTGCCAGCACGGCCGTCAGGCTGCCTGCCGGGCAGGAGGCCAGAATCAGGATCGCCATGCACAGGGTGCGGTCCAGCGGCAGGAAGTACAGCGCCGCCAGGAAGCCCAGCGGGAACACGACGCACCGCAGGGCGGTGATGAGCCATACCATGGGGTTCGTGACCAGCTTTTTCAGGTCACTGCGGGCCAGCATGCTGCCTGCGATCATGAGGGCCAGCGGGGTGGTGGTATTGCCCACCGCCTTGCAGAAGCTCTCCAGAATGGCAGGCAGCCGCAGGCCGGTCACCAGCATGACCACCATGATGGCGGTGGTGATGTTGGTGGGGGTAAGGAATGCTTTGATGCTCACCTTGGCTTCCGGGTCGAACAGGTGCTGTACATAAGTAAAGAACAGGATGTTGTAGGCCATGATGCCGGCGGCACCGTACAGGGCACCCGCCTCGCTGCCCAGCAGGGCGCTGATGAGTGGGATGCCGATGAAGGCGCTGTTGGGCATGACAGCGGCACCCACCAGCACGGCCTTCTGGCCGCGGGTCAGGTGCATGGCCCTGCTCAGCACAAGGCAGATGCCGATGGTGAGGATGTAGAAGATCTCCAGCACCACATAGCCCTTGAGCATGCCGGCCACGGCCTCGCGGCCGCCGTCGATGCTGGCACTGGCCAGCAGGGTGCAGGGCAGGGTGACCGACATGACCAGGTTGGACAGGAACTTGCTGTTCCTGTCATCCATGATGCCCAGTTTGGTCACGGCTGCACCGGTGCCGATCTCCAGAAAGATGATCAGGATCTGCTGCAGAAGGATCGCGATCGACATGGCAGCTCCTTACACCGTCAGCACCATACCGGCACCGGTCGTGGTGCGCCGGTCGTGGTCAATGGCGACCTGGCCGTTGACGATGCACCAGTCCAGACCGGTGGCCTTCTGGGCAGGATTCGTGAAGGTGGCATGATCCGTGAACTTCTTCGGATCGAATACCAGTATATCAGCATAGTTGCCTTTCTGCAAGCTCCCTCGTCCGACCAATCCCATTCTTACGGCGGGCTGGCTGGTCATCCGGCGGATGGCCTCCTGCATCGTGTAGATGCCGCGCTCGGCCACATACTCCCGCAGCACCTTGGGGAAGGCACCGAACATGCGGGGGTGGGGCGTGTCGGTCTTGGCATAGATGGCATCGGAGATCACATTGGACCAGGGCAGACGTGCCACTGTATCAATATCATCCTGGCTCATGGACATATTGATGATGGCAGTCTTACCGTCCTCGCTGTGCATCAGGTAGGCGGCCAGTGCAGCGGCGTCCTCAAAGCCGAATTTCTCGGCAGCCTCCGTCACCCGCATGCCCAGGAACTTCTCGTTTTCGGGCCGGACCACGCCGCTGATGATGATGCGGTCCCAGCCCAGCGTGATGCAGAAGTTGTCCCAGTCGTCGTACAACACGCTGCTGGTACGGCGGAACTCCTCCACCCCTTCGGGGGTGCCCAGTTTTTCCAGTGCACGGGTCATGTTGCCGGCCACGAACACCGGGGGCAGCATGGTGGTCAGGGCCGTGCTGCCGCCCTCGTAGGGGTAGAAGTCCACAGTCACGTCCATGCCCTCGGCGCGGGCGGCTTCGATGTCGGCAATGGCTGTGTGGATGTCCTTGCCCCAGTTCTTCATGCCGCAGCTCTTGAAGTGGCTGATCTCCAGGGCACAGCCCACGCGGCGGGCGATCTCGATCACCTCGCGCACGCTCTGCACCATGCTGTCGCCCTCACCGCGGATGTGGGTGGTGATGACCCGGTGGTACCGGCCCACCGGTTCCAGAATGTAGGCAAATTCATCGGTGGAGGAATAGCACTCCGGCAGGTACATGATGCCCAGCGACACACCGGGAGCACCGGCGGCCATGGCGTCCTCGATCAGGGCGCGGGCGTCGTCCAGCTCCTGCTGGGTGTAGGGAGTGTCGGCAAAGCCCTTGACACAGATCTTGACGGTGCCGGTGCCGATCATGGCGGCAACATTCAGGGGCAGCGCGGTCTTGTGCAGGGCAGCCAGATAATCACGGTAGGTGTGGGGGCCGTCCAGACCGATGGGGCCCATGACGGCTTCTTCAAAGGAATAATACTCCTTTGCCGCCTCGTCCGATTCCGGCCGGGGGGTCATGCTGATGCCGCAGTTGCCTGCCACTGCCGTGGTAATGCCCTGGGCCAGCTCCACCTCACCAAAGTGAGGGTCATTGAGGGGCTTTGCGTCGTGGTGACGGTGGATATCCACAAACCCCGGGGTCACCGCCTTGCCGGTGGCGTCGATGACCTGGTCTGCCGGCTCCGTGATGCCCGGAGCGATCTGAGCAATACGGTCGTCCTGCACCAGCAGGTCTGCCTGGTAGGGCTGGCCCCCCAGGCCGTCGTATAGGGTGCCGTTCTGGATCAAAATACGTTTCATGATAAGTTCCCTCTTGCTATGAATTTGCCCTGCGGCAAGGCGACCCTGCCGCAAACGATGAAAGGGGCAAGGGCGTATGCCCTCGCCCCTTTCGGAGAAACAGATTTACAGTTTGCCGGCTCAATAGATCTTACAGATCTTCTTCTTCCTCAGCAGCAGCCTCAGCAGCAGCGACCTTTTCCACGACAGTGCCGCGGCGGTCGTCCATAACGTGCTTCAGGCGCACATCGTCGGGAGTGGTGTCAGCAGGGAACATGAGAGAGACCACGATGCCGAACACCAGAGAAATGATGGTAGCAGGCACAGCCGGACCACCCATGGTGGCGTTGATCCAGTTCTTGAAGGAAGGCAGCACCAGGATCAGCACGCCCAGCAGAGTGCCGGAGCCGATGCAGGCCAGACCGCCCTGCCAGTTGACACGCTTCCAGAAGCGGCCCAGCAGCATAGCCACAGCCACGCCGGGCAGGAAGGCGCCCACGATGGTGGAGATGTAGCCGATAACGTCGTTGACGAACAGGGTGATGAAGAAGGCAGCGCCCAGGGTGCAGATCAGAGCGATACGGCTGTACTTGGCGTAATCCTCTTCCTTGATGGTCTTGCCGGTGACGCTGGGGTACACGTCGGTGAGCAGGATGGTAACGCCGGAGATGGCGTCGGAGTCACCGGAGGACATGGTAGCGGACAGGCCGCAGATCATGAACATCATGCCGATGACCGGGGGCAGTGCGTTGGTAGCCATGTAAGCAAAGGCGTAGTCGCCGCTGGCCAGGGTGTCACCATTCATGGTGGCGATGGCAAAGCAGCTCATGCCGATGATGGCGGTAACAAAGCTCCAGCCGAACAGCAGGATGCCCTGGCCCAGGAAGGCCTTGCGGGCAGTCTTTTCGTCCTTGGAGGTGTAGATACGGGTACGATGGGTGGGGGTACCGATAACGCCCATGGCTGTGGACAACACCAGTGCTATAGCAGCCATGACACCGTAGGAGCCCAGGCCGTAGAAGGTCATTGCGCCGGGCTTGCCAGCAGCGGTGAAGGTATCCACCACGTTCTGGTAGCCGCCTGCCAGGGGGATAGCACGGACAGCGATGGTCAGGAAGCCGATGAGGATAGCGATGAACTGGACAGCGTCGGTGGTAACAACGGCCATGTAACCGCCGATGAACACGTAGATGCCGAAGCCCAGAACGGTGATGATCTTACAGGTAACGTCCGGCAGCTGGGTGACGTAAGCCAGGTACTTGGCACCGCCGTTCAGGTGGTTGCCCAGCCAGATGATCTCGATGACGAACATCATAAAGCCCATGACCTGGCGGATGATCTTTTTGCCGCCGTAGTAATACTGTGCTTCCTCAGACATGGTCAGGAAGCCCTTGTTCTTTGCCTTGGTGAACAGCAGCATAGAAAGGATACCTGCCGATGCGCCCAGGCCGTAGATGGCGCCGCCCCAACCGTGGTTGAAGCCGTTGCCGATGGCACCCATGGAAGAACCGGTGCCGATCATGGTAGCACCCACGGTGCAGAAGATCAGGAAGAAGCCGAGGTTGCCGCCGCCGGTCAGGAAGCTGCTGCCCTCATTTTTGCCACGGCTGGTGATCCAGCCCACAAAGATCATAAAGCAGATCCATGCGATAAAGCCGCCAATAAACAATGGGATGTATTTGGGGTCCAACATAGTTTCATTTCCTCCTTAGAATCATTTTCCTCAGCCCGGCGCAGGGTCCGCTCGGGCCGATATGGCTGTCAAACATTTCCCCGCTGCGGGCCGGCACCGTGGGGTCGTTGTCCGACAACAACTTCGCTGTCCTAAATTTACCAATTTTCTTTCCATCCGTCAATAGTTTTTTAACATTTTCTGCACAAATATGGATTTTCGGCGCATGTTATAATTTTTTGTTCCTCGTCTTGTCATTTCCACGAAAAACAAACTGCCCCTTGCAGTCTATTTTCCGGTGTCGTATACTGAAATTGGAGCAGGGATTTACAGAAAAAAAACCAAGTCCCTTTCAAAAGCAACGATGTTTCGCTCATTTTTAATCGTTTGTAATTCATTAAGTTGTCCGACAATGCCGTCGCAGGCCCCAAAAGTGTCTGCATCCCGTGCAAAAGGCAACGATCGGCGGCGCTCCGGCCGCCGAAAAAAGGGCGGACGGCCTGCAGTTTTCAGCCGTCCGAACCAGAAAGCGCACAATTTTTGTTCAGATATCGGAACGCAAGTTCCAATATAGCCCGATATCCGAACACGTCCGGTGTTTTCAGGATTCCTGTGCGGAACACATCGGAACACTTTCGTCGTTTTCCCGACCTGGTCCGAATGCCTCTCAGAGGCCCTATATATAAGGAAAGGAAGTGAGACCCATGCCTTCCGGAGATGCCCACCGTTCCCTGGCCCGGGCGCTGGATATCCTGGAGCTGTGCAGCCTGAACGGCAGCGGTTACACCCTGACCCAGCTGTCGCAGCATCTGGGCATTGCCAAAGGCAGCATCTCCCCGCTGCTGCACACCCTGCGGGACCGGGGGTACCTGACCCTGGACGACCAGGATCATCACTACCGCATCGGCCGCATGGCGTTCCGCATTGGAAACACCTATCTGGACGAAGCCAGCGCCCTGCGGGAGATCTACCGCCTGATGCATGACATCGTGTCGGTCTGCCACGAGACATGCCACCTCGGCAGCCTGAAAAACGGGGATGTCTATTACCTCAAAAAGGTGGAGAGCCCCCTGTACAGCCACACCGTCACGGTGGAGGGCCGCAGCCTGCCGGCCTACGCCACCGGCGTGGGCAAGGCTCTGCTGGCCGACTACCAGCTGCCCCAGCTCAAGGCCCTGTATTACGACGGCCTGTACCCGCTGACCGAGCACACCATCACCGACTTCCGCCTCCTGGCCGACCAGCTGGCCGAGATCCGGGCCAGCGGCTTTGCCTACGAGTGCGAGGAGAGCACCCGGGGCATCCGCTGCATCGGCGTGCCGCTGCGCAAAAGCGGCAAAGTGGTGGCCGCGCTGAGCGTTGCCTTCCCGCTGGAGCGCTACAGCGACGCTGCCGCCGCCAGCGCCCGGCAGGCGCTGGACGAAGCCCGGCGTCAGATCGAACGAATGCTTTGCAGCGTAGAGCTGCAATTCTGAGCCTTACATATAAGAAAAGGAGTGTTTTTATGCCACAGTTGATCACCATCGGCGAGACCATGGCCGCCTTCACCCCGGACAGCGTGGGTGCCCTGCGCTATGTGCAGAACTTCGGCATCCGCACCGCCGGTGCCGAGAGCAATGTAGCCGTGGGTCTGGCAAAGCTGGGCCTGGAGGCCGCCTGGGTCAGCCGCCTGGGCACCGACGAGTTTGGCTGCTTCATCCGCAATCAGCTCCGTGCCGAGGGCGTGGACTGTTCCCGCGTCATCTACGACCCCGACCACCGCACCGGCATCATGTTCAAGGAGACCGGCGTGGGCGAGACCAAAGTGTTCTACTACCGTGAGAACAGCGCCGCCAGCCACCTGTGCCCCGAGGATGTGACCCCCGCCCTGCTGGACGGCGTGAAGGTGCTGCACATGAGCGGCATCACCCCCGTGCTGAGCGAGAGCTGCCTGGCCATGACCAAAGCCGCCTTTGCTCTGGCCAAGGAGAAAGGCGTTGCCATCAGCTTTGACCCCAACATCCGCCGCAAGCTGTGGCGTGGGCAGGACTACGCCCCCCTGATCCGGGAGCTGACCCTGCAGAGCGAGATCGTGCTGCTGGGCCTGGACGAGGCCGACGCCCTGTTCGGCCTGCGGGACCCGGACGCCATCTTCGATCTGCTGTTCCGCGACGGCTGCGCACAGTATGTGGCCATCAAGGACGGCGGCAACGGTGCCTGGGTGGCCGACAAGACCACCCGCGAAAAGCTGCCGCCCTACCCCTGTAAGCCCATTGAGCCCATCGGCGCCGGTGACGGCTTCAATGCCGGCTTCCTGGCCGGCATCCTGCAGGGCCGCGATGTGGTCACCGCAGGCCGCATGGGTGCCATCTGCGGCGCCCTGGCCACCCAGACCCCGGGCGACGTGGAGGGCTACCCCGACGCCGCCCAGATGGAAGCTGCCCTCACCGGCGCTGCCATCACCTACCGCTGATCCGCTGAAACCGCCGGTTTCATTGTTTGCCGAAAGGAGTTTTTTGTATGGACACTTACGATCTGGTTTCCAAGCATCCGTTGCTGGCCATCCTGCGCAACGTTCCGCTGGAAAAGACCATTGATTACGCCGAGGCCGCCGTGCAGGGCGGTGCCCCCTTCTTTGAGGTGGCACTGAATAGCCCCCACGCCCTGGAGCAGATCACGATGCTGCGCACCCATTTCGGGGACCGCTGCACCGTGGGTGCCGGCACCGCCATCACCGTGGAGCGCTGCAAAGCCGCTCTGGACGCCGGTGCACAGTTCCTTCTGACCCCCGGCACCCCGCTGGATGTGTTCAGCTACTGCGCCGAGAACGACATCGCCCTGCTGCCCGGCGTGCTGACCCCCACCGACGTGGCCACCAGCCTGCAGTTCGGCTACAAGACCATGAAGCTGTTCCCGGCCGGCAGCATGCCCCGCCACTACGTCAAGGACCTGCAGGGCCCCTTTGACGGCACCAACTACATGGCCATCGGCGGCGTGAGCCCCGCCAACATCCGCGAGTTCTTTGACGCCGGCTGCATCAGCGTAGGCCTGGCCTCCAGCCTGATGCCCAAGGACGCCGTGGCCGCCAACGACTGGGAAGCCTGCGCCGCCTACGTCCGCGGCATGGTGGACCAGATCCAGCGCTGAACCTGAACCCATTGAAACCTTCTGCAATACAAGAGAAAGGATGATTTCCCATGAAGATCGTTGAAGTCAACACCTATACCGTCCGTCCCCGCTGGGGCTTTGTTGAGATCGTGACCGACGAGGGCCTGACCGGCTGGGGCGAGCCCGTGCTGGAAGGCCACTGCGCCACTGTTCTGGCCTGTGTCCAGGAGATGAAGCCCTACCTCATCGGCAAGGACCCCATGCGCATTGAGGACTTTTCCGCTGTGCTGTACCGTGCCGGTTTCTACCGCGGCGGCGGCGTGCTGATGAGCGCCATTGCCGGCATTGATCAGGCCCTGTGGGATATCAAGGGCAAGTTCTTCAACGCCCCGGTCTACCAGCTCATGGGCGGTGCCTGCCGCGACAACATGCGCGTGTACAGCTGGATCGGCGGCGACCGCCCCAGTGATGTAGGTACCGCTGCCCTGGAAAAGAAGAACGCCGGCTTTACCGCCATCAAGATGAACGCCACCGAAGAGCTGCAGATGATTGACACCTACGACAAGGTGGACGCCGTTCTGGAGCGCGTGGCCGCCATCCGGGAGAGCTGCGGCAAGTATTTCGGCATCGCCATCGACTTCCACGGCCGTGTGCACAAGCCCATGGCAAAGGTCCTGGCCAAGAAGCTGGAAGAGTTCGACCCCATGTTCATTGAGGAGCCCGTCCTGTGCGAGAACATGGAGGTGTTCAAGGAGATCGCCGCTGCCTGCAATGTGCCCATTGCCACCGGCGAGCGTCTGTTCACCAAGTATGACTTTAAGCGCCTGCTGCAGGCCGGCGGTGTGGACATCATCCAGCCCGACCTGAGCCACGCCGGCGGCCTGACCGAGGTCAAGAAGATCGCCTCCATGGCCGAAGCCTACGACGTTGCCCTGGCCCCCCACTGCCCCCTGGGCCCCATCGCTCTGGCCAGCTGCCTGAACGTGGACGCCACCTGCTACAACGCCGTGATCCAGGAGCAGAGCATCGGCATCCACTACAACGTGGGCAAGAGCGTGCTGGACTATGTCAAGAACCAGGACGACTTCAAGTTCGTGGACGGCCGCGTGCAGCTGCCCGTCCGTCCCGGTCTGGGCGTGGACGTCAACAAGGAACTGGTGCTGGAGGAGAACAAGACCCCGCACGAGTGGAAGAACCCCGTCTGGCGTCACAAGGACGGCAGCGTTGCCGAGTGGTAATGCATCCCGCCGCCTGAGTTAACACAGAAAAACAGCCCGCATGGCAGGAGCATCGTGCTCCGTCATGCGGGCTGTTTGCGTTCGATTTACTCTTTTTCTTCCGGTTCTTCGGGCTTGGTCAGCTCCTTGAGCTGCAGCACCCATTCCGGCACTTTGGGAGCAAGGGGCGGTTCACCGCTGCGGGCGCGGTGCATCTTCCGGTACAGGTCGCGGTTGTAGGAAAGGTGCAGGGTCATGGCATCCCGTGCCCAGGTGCTGTCACCGCACTTGATGGCCTCCAGTACAGCCTTGTGGGTGTCCAGGGTCTCCTGCAGCAGAGCGCGGTGGGTGCCCTCGGTGAACACCTCCACCGACGCCGTGATGATGGGAGCCAGCTGGGGAGCCACCAGATTGCCGCTGGCGCGGGCAATGGTCCGGTGGAACTTCATATCCTCGTCCAGATAGTCCTGCCCATGCAGGATGTGGTATTCCATGAGGTTGTACAGCGATTCCATCTCGGCGATGTCCTCCGGGGTGGCATGGCGCGCCGCCAGCGCGGCAATGGCCGGCTCGATGATGTTACGCACCTCCAGCAGGTCGAAGGCCAGACGCTCCTTGTCCTCAATGAAATCCAACCCCAGCGGGTCATCCGCCAGGCCGGGCTGGTCGGTCACAAAAGAGCCCGCGCCGTGGCGCACGGTCAGAATGTTCTGTGACTCCAGCCGCTTGATGGCCTCACGCACGGTACTGCGTGCCACACCCATCTCGCGGGCAAGCGCTGTTTCAGTGGGCAGCTTGTCGCCGCTCTTCAGTTTTTCTTCCAGAATGTAGTCCTTGATCCGCTGTGCAACCTGTTCGGCCAGCGGCCGGCTGGAATCGTACCCCGCAGTCTCCATAAAAACCTCTTCCTTTGGCGTTTTGCTCTGTTCTATCTTTCATTATACCGGAAATTTCTGGCAGTGTAAAGCAACGCTGTGCAGAAACCTTCGCTCCGGCAGCAAAGGTTTTTGTTTTATGCAAAAGCGGCCGGTGTTTCCCGCACCGGCCGCTTTGTGTTATACTGAACAGGTCACAGGGGCAGCTCCAGCTGACGGCAGTAGTCCACGATGTGGTGGAACATCTGCTCCACGGCGGGAGCCATGGAGGCCGGGCGCTGCACGGCCAAGCCCACCACGCGGTACTCCTCCGGCTCGATGGGATACACCTTGACGGCGGCCTTGCAGTCCCGCAGCAACATCTGCGGCATGATGGAAATGCCCAGTCCGGCCTCCACCATGGCGATGTTGGACTGATCGTCGATGACATGGCAGCGGCGCTCGGTGCTGATCTTGTACTTCTTGAGGAACTGCCGCATCTCGGCGTCGGTGGCATCGCACTGCACCACAAAGCTCTGGCCGTTCATCAGAGCAGGGGTCATCACGCCGCCCTGGGGTTCGGGCCAGTCCTGCGGCACGATGCACAGCAGCGGCTCCCGAAACAGCTCGGTGAGGTTGAATTCCTCCTTGCAGGTGGAGGAAAGGAACGCAATGTCCACCTGCCCGGTGCGCAGCCACTCCTTGACATCGTCGTAGGTGCCCTGATACACTTCAATTTCGATCTGAGGGTACTGGGCCGCGAAGCTCTTGAGCAGGCCCGGCAGCAGCGAAGCGCACACCGAGTTGAATGCACCCAGCTTCACCTTGCCTTTTTCCAGGCCGTTCAGGCGGGCAATGCTCTGCTTGAGTGCCTCGTCACTGTTGAGCACCGCACGGATGGACGGGTACAGCGAAGCGCCATAACTGGTCATGGATACGCCGTTTTTGCCGCGGTTGAACAGGGCAAAGCCCAGTTCCTCCTCCATCACGGCAATGGCGTGGCTGATGGCCGAAGGGGTCAGATGCAGCTGCTGGGCCGCTTTGTTGAAGCTGCCCTGCCGTGCCACTGCATCGAAGATCTCGTAGGAAAAAAGCGTCATGCCCCAAAGCCTCCTTCCTGATTATTCTGGTTCGGAGACGCCCGATTCTCTGTGAATCTTTTTCATCTTTCGTTTGAGATAGTTCAATTATCTTCTTGATTGTACTATCCCGCGCCTTTTCTGTCAA
>OLVY01000163.1_pt1 | contig 50933 bp, 32 predicted proteins | sample 1674261 | NCBI WGS metagenome assembly OLVY01 (sample SAMEA103958155, study PRJEB25191) | human gut metagenome | biome: human-associated habitat [ENVO:00009003]; feature: intestine environment [ENVO:2100002]; material: feces | place: Germany | collected 2013/2015
CCTGCAAGTGCGAGGAGCGCATAGCGGTCGTCCATCTCAACACAGAGCGAATTCAACACGTCGGCTGCGTCCTTGGCCTTCTTGATGATTGCATTCTCAGCCACCTCTTCCTCAGAGCCGGCCGTCGGAAGAACGGCGAGGTAGTGTTTGAGAAGGCGCTTATAGGCAGTGAACTCGACCATTTTCGGGTCGACAAACACAAACTTGAGCTCGGAAGGATGCTTGGCATAGAGCAAGGAAGACACTATCACATTAAGACCCACGGACTTACCCTGCTGTGTGGCACCTGCAACGAGAAGGTGTGGAGCCTGCGTGAGGTCAAACACCTTGACGTTCCTCGTTATTGTGCAGCCTATGGCAACAGGCAGTTCGGCCTTAGTGTCGCGGAATGAGTTGTCGTTGAGCATGGCCTTGAGAGGCACCACGGACGACTTGCGGTTGGCGACCTCGATTCCGACGGCATCGTCAAGCTTCACGACACGGACTCCCTTTGCTCCGAGCGAGATTCCGATATCGCTCTCCACGGTCTTGATTGAGGCGAGTTTGACGCCCGGAGCCGGATAGACCTTGTAGAGAGTCACCGTAGGTCCTGCCTTGGCCGTGATGTTTTCGACCTTGATTCTGAAGTTCAGAAGCGTCTGACGTATACGATTTATGAAATCCTGCTGTTCTTCGAGCGTGACGATGTTCTGCTTGTCGGCATAATCTTCGAGCAGGTCAAGAGACGGAAAGCGATAGTTTTCCAACTCCATTCTATTGTCTATTCGAGGAAGTTCCTCCACGACATCGGTTGAAAACTTTCGTCCTGCCTCGGCCGTGTCTCCGCCACCGTCCGCTATCTCTGCGCCAGAAGCAGGCGTTCCTTCAGAAACTCCGTCTCCAGAATCCGGACGCTCCGCAGTATGTTTCTGTTCTGTCGGGTCTAATGGCAAAACGTCGTTCCCAGAACGGCCGACTTCCTCATACACACTGTCATCATTGCCTTGCTCGCCTTCGGTAGCGCCTTCGTGCAGCGGTGTGCCATCATCCGGAAGTTCAACATCCTCTGCGGCCTCTACTGCAGCTGTCTCCTCGTCCGAGTCTTTATGTTTTTTCCTCCCTGTCCCAATCTGCGCGAACCACTGCGCGAACTTTCCGCTTGCGAACAGCAGCCAAATCACCACGAGGACAGCAAGGAACAGCCCCGTCCCGATTTTCCCGGAAAGGTTCTGACAAAGTCTGACAAATTCAGCCCCGGCAAAGCCACCGAGTCCGCCACCGAAGAATGTGTCTGAACTGACAAGTCCGGAAAAATATGAAAGAACAAACGAAAACAGCGGTGCCGCCGTAATCATCAGCACCGACGGGCGAAGGAACTTCGAGTCAAGCCTCTGCATAAAAATCTTCACTGCAAGGACAGAAAGCAGTCCCGCGATGCAGAAGGCTGAAAGGCCGAAACATCCTCCGACCAAAAAACGCGACCATCTAAGGCCGAGTCGTGAGCCGGAGTTAGCCGGCATTTTGTCGGGATTGGAGATGTCGCCCCACGACACGATGCTGTAATCGCTCTTCCATGTAAAAAGATAGGAAACGCAACTAAAAATCGTGAAAAGCGCAAACACGCCGACGACTAGACCGACGACGCGTGCAATCAGAGTTCTTGTCTGCGGGTCCATATTTCTGAAATATGAGACAATACGCCCGAACCGAAATTTCCTTTTCGTGTTTTCCTTCTGTTTTTCAGACAATGCCATTACCGATATTTCTTCTTGGTGTTATTGTTTTTTCGCTGGTTGTTGTTAGGCCGCTTAGGAGCCTGCCCAGGACGCAGATAGTTCGAATCGGCGCCGACACGTCCGAGCTGGATTCCCTCAGGGACATGAATCCGGTAGTCGGAAAGTTTCTCGATGTCCTGGAATATGGTCTCGTCGGCCACGCTGTCTTTGTTCCAGATGAGGTACTGGGTCCTCATGTAGATGGCGAGTGAGCGAATTACTGCCGTCTTCACATCGCCGTCTTCCATTCCGGCCACAAGGTCAATCATGCTTTCAATGTTGCGTCCGTACTGCGATGCACGTATAGGCTTTCTCTCCACCGAAGGCACTTCAGGACGAGCAAGCGCCTGCTCTGGGGTTGGAACCGGATAGGGTGCGTCGATGTCGAGTTCGTAGCCGGCAATGATGAACAGGTCGTCCCAAAGTTTATGGTCGAAGTTTTCCTGTTTGTGAACATCATAATTGATAAGTTCCATCGCCTTGATGACAGCCTTTGCCTGCTCGGAGCGTTTTTCCTTGTCCTCAATTTTCTTGAGGCTCTTAACCATCTCCAAAATGGAACGGCCATATTCCGGCTTCACAAGTCTCTCCTTTTCAGTGTTATAAACCAAAGTTCTCTTTTCTTCGTTGTTTTCCATATATCGAAATAAATACATTTTTTACCAAGAACCACACGCCATCAAAGAGACCTTCTTTTTCACGGCGTGCCAACCTGCAAAGATAGTCCCTGTTTCCCTTTTCTGCAAAATTATTTTTCGCTCCCGCCCTCTTTCCTACACGCCGCAAGCCTATTCCAAAACCTCAATGACTTTGTCGTCGGGAACGAACCAGAGGTAGCCGCGGACGGTGGTGTAGCCGAGGGCGCGGTAAGTTCCCATGTAGGAGCGGACCTGGTCGAGATAGGAAGGGTGAGGGCGGCCGAATTTGTAGTCGATGATTAGGACTTCGCCGTTTCTGATGCTGACGCGGTCCGGGCGCAGGGACTCACCCTCTGCCGTTACGAGAGGACGCTCGTTGAGGACTTCTTCCGGCGATTCGCTGAACCAGCCGCGGGACTGGGCGCCGAGAATGCGACGGGAGAGAAGACTGAAGGCCTCATCTGCTTGAAGGGCAGTCAGTTCGCCGGAGTCGACGGCTTCGCTGATGGCGGGTTTGAGGTCTTCAGGGACAACCACGGAGGAGAGGATGTTATGAAGAACTATACCCCGGAGGCGGCGGGATGCATCGGGGCCTACGGTGCCGTCGGACGAGAAAAAGTCGGCAGCGTCGTGGTCTATGCGAAGACGAGAGGATTCTGTGGTAAAGGAAGGATAGCCGCTCTGGAGGACGCTCTGAGAGAAGTCCTTACGGTAGGACTTGGCCTTTTTGCCTGCATTGCGGAACTCGATGTCGGAATCGCCGCAGAACTTTCCGGCGATATAGTCGACGCCCCAGTCGGACTCAGCGACAGAGAAATTGATAGTCCCGGATGCTCCTGCAGCACTGGCAGTTTCACCGATGGAGTCCGCCGAGCCATCAAGTCCGGAGATATTGCCGGAGTGTTCAAGTGCAAAGGTCATGAGGGCATCGGAAGCGGTATTTATGGTGCCCTCCTTGTTGAAACCGGATGAAGTGCCACCGCAGATGATGTGCAGGCCTCGGGACGGACGTGTCATCGCGACATACATAAGATTCAGTGCATCAATGCACTGATATAGCCTTTCGCGGTTATAGACAGGGGCGAAATAGGTCTGGGCGCTGGCGGAAGAAATCATCGGCTTGAAGATGCCTTCCTTTATGGCATTGTCGAAATCCATGACCGCCTTATTCTCGGAAGAAGAAGGGACAGACGGTTCGGCCCATACATTTCCAGAACGGAAGAACTTTATGTCCTCGAAATATGGAATTATGATGTAGGGAAACTCCAATCCTTTGGACTTGTGTATCGTGATTATGCGAACGGCGTCCGTGGATGCGGGGGAAGCTATCTTGACCGGAGAGGCGGCATTTTTCTCGTCCCATGCGCGGAGGAACTCCTTGAGCTGGTTGCCGTTTCGTGACACCCAGGACTGCATCCAGTCCATAAAAGCTTGGATGTAGAGAGCATGGGATTCCACAAGGTGGGCATCATTTTCCCGCATGCTGCGGATTATGTCCTCTGCAAGGTCGATGAGGGACGACTGCCCGATAGCATGGAAGCCGAGAGATGCGGCGAGATAGCCAGAAGCCTTATTCTCCGGGTTCTCCACAGAAGAGAGCACTGAGACGAGACGGCGGACGACAATAGAGTTGTTCACTGTAAGAGAATCATCCGAAATTACCGGTACTCCCCTATCCATCAGCGCATTGGCAATCCGTTCTCCAGGGGCGTTATTGCGGACGATGACAGCGATGTCCCCATATTCCACCCCCTTATCATCATGAAGTTCAATGACCTGCCGCACGGTCCTCTCCAGCACCTTGTCCATTTTCTCCGCACCATTGCCATCTCCTGCATCTTCAGACTTGCCGCCTTTGGAAGCCGCGAAACAAAGGTGAACTTCACCAAGCTTCCCCTTGCGGGCTGCCGCCTGACGGACATCGGCATAGATACCGGAAATGATTTTCCCGACATCTTCCCCAGCAGTGGCCTTGAAGTCCCCGGCGAGGCGGTCACGCAGAAATTCAAAGAAGAGGTCGTTAAACTCCACAATATTCTCTTCCGTTCTGTAATTGGTTGAAAGAGCTGGTTTTCCGTCCTTTCCAAGAAGTTCGCGACTGTCCGGGAACTCCTTTGCGACCTCTGAGTTGAGAAGACTCCAGTCCGACTGCCGCCATCGGTAGATGCTCTGCTTGACGTCGCCCACGATGAGATTGTCATTGCCGTTGGAATCGCTCTCGTGCAGCAGCGGGCGAAAATTATCCCACTGAACCACGGAAGTATCCTGAAACTCGTCGAGAAGAAAATGCTCATAGCGAACGCCTGTCTTCTCATAGACAAAAGGCACGTCAGAGCCGTCGATGATGCGGTTGAGAAGACCATTTGAATCCTCAAGACACAGGATGTTGCGGTCCTTGAGAAGACCGTTGAAAGCCTCCGAAAGTTCGCGGGATATGCCGAATCCGTAAATCATGTCCCTAATCTGGAGCGCTGTACTGTAGGCCCGGTAATATGGAGACGCACCGCCGCACTCTGCAGCGGAAGAAGCCTCGTCGCAGGTCGCGGACGATGCGAAGTCAAAAAAGAGCCCGATGAAGTTCCGTGCCGCGCTTTCGAAGTCAGAGGGCAGCAGGGCAGCCTTGGAGGCATTAGCCTTTGTGAACATCGCCTCGCGATTAGTGATTTTGTCGCAGAACCCGGGTTTTGGAGGTTTAATGGAATCCCGCGCCGTCACCGACGCATAGCCGTTCAAGGCACAGGCGAATTTTCTCGTAGTCTCGGAGGGATGGACTCCGGCTGCAGCAAATTTCGCCAATAGGACCTCCGCACCGGCTTTCACATCACGCGAAAATCTATCTATCAGCTCATTGCATACCTTACGCAGCGAACGCATATTTTCCTTGGAGTAGACTTTCGACGGGTCGGATATGCCTTTTTCGGACATATATGACTTGAACTCAGGACTCTGAAGATCGCTGGCTGCGGAGTAGAGAGCAGACTCCAACTGAAAATAGCCCTTTGAGGAAATCTGGGTCATCACCGATTCCTTGAGCCAGTCAATCATCGCGCTGTCCTTGTCGGAGAGATTTTCAAGCATCCGGTCCACGGATTCGCTCACAACGGAGGGTTTGTCGAGTTCGAGCTGGTAGGAGTCGAACTGGCCGAGTTCACGGGCGAAAGAACGCAGAACCTGTTGGAAGAAACGGTCAATGGTGAAAACTGAGAATGCGCTATAGTCGTGCAGGATGCCGTTCAGAAGACTACTACAACGCTTCTGGAGCTGCGCCGCATCGGCACACAGAGCCGGAACGAAATCTTTGTAGTAGTCCGATTCCGTCGGAGCGTGCGCGAGAATGTCGAGTTCCCGGAGAATGCGGGCCTTCATCTCCCCGGTCGCCTTGTTTGTAAATGTCACCGCGAGGATATGCCGGTAGGCATAAGGATCCCTCGACTTGAGAAGCAAAGAAATGTACGTCTTCGCCAACGTGTATGTCTTGCCGGACCCAGCCGACGCCTTTGCTATAGTTATCATTTTCCACAGATCATTCTAAAGTCACAATAATTACATACATCCGTATCCCCGGTTCTTCGGAATGTCGGATTCTTTTCGATGTCAAAGATGCCGTCGAGACAACTTCTCAGCATCTCTGAGGCCTTATCAATGACCCCTTTGGGCAGGCTGTATTCCGAATGCTCGTTCTTGAAAAGTCCGGAAACGGAATAGACCTCATTCGTCACCTTCCGTCCGCCGACAAGCGCACGACCCTCCGGATTCAGCGTCAGCATAAGATTGTAGATAAAGAACTGGAGGGCAATCTTAGGACGTTCCCTGCTGTCTTCGGCGAATACGGAATCGAATATGGCAGAGGCCTTTGATTGGTCGTTCCCTTCCTCTCCCATAACCTTTGCCTCATCGTCGGAGACCTTTCCTGTCTTGTAGTCAACCACCCGGACAGTGCCATCGTCAAAGCTGTCGAGCCGGTCTATGAAGCCCTTGAAGGCATACTTTCTGCGTGACGGAGCAGCCGCATCCCCGGACACGCCGCCGTCTAACGCCGCTCCTTCGAACTCAAACGGCAGGTTCTTCTCAAGGGCGAGCACCGTAAAATGGTCGAGTCCGCGCGACTTCATGATTTCAAGGTCATATTCAAGTGTCCTGCACACATATTGTTCGATGACGCTGCACAGCACGATGTCCTTACCACGCACCTCAACGGACTTGATTGCTTCGCAAATTTCCCGACGTATGCGTGAGTGAAGTTCCGGTGCAAATTCCCTGGAGAGTCGCTTTCGTATGAAAGCCTCATCCACCCTTCCGACAGGCTCCTTCTGCGTGCCCGGCTTCGCGTAAATCCACTGCATGACGGCATGGAACACCGTCCCGAGCGTGCCTCCGTCCAGATTGTCGACAGATTCTGCGAGGTCACTGAGTCCCAGAACCTTGTCATAGTAGAACTTCGCAGGGCAGGCAAGATAGTTCTGAAGCGCGGTTGCGGAAAACTTGAAGTCGCGCAGGCTGTCAAGGTCGGCCTGTGTCTTGACAATTTCCGGCTCCGTGTATTCATCCTCCCGAACAGGAGAGGTCACATAGCGGTGAATCTTAGCGTCGAAAAGGTAGGCCAACTGTTTTATGTAGCGGCTCTCTTCACCGGACTTAATGTCCTCGGTGCGGGAATCGAAGAGCATCCAGACATTCTCCGCGCGCTGAATCATGCGGTAGAAATAGTAGGCCCAGACAGAGTCCTGATACTCGTAGGTCGGAAGCCCGAACCCCTTGCGGAGCTCAGGCGGGATGAATGACGAGCTGAACGACCTGCGCGGGAATGTGCCCTCGTTGCAACTGAGGATTATGAGGTTGCGGAAATCCAGAGCACGAGTCTCAAGCGGTCCCATCACCTGAAGTCCCTTAAGAGGTTCGCCATTGAAAGGCACGGAGACCGGTGCGAGCAACTGGTCGAGCAGCCGCAGGTAGGTGGCGGGCTTTATCTCAAGGTTCATGTCTCCGAGAATACAGACAGCTTTGTAGTAGTCCTTGGCGAAGTCTGTGTCAAGTTCCGAATGTCCGTTCTCCACAAGAAGGGCTCCCACGCGGCTCAGCACGGTCTTCTGGTAGTCCGCAAACGAGCGGACAGTCTCTGCCGAAGCCTCCAGGAGATTGCCCGGAAGAGGAGTGAAGAAAAGTGAGAGCAGCGGCGAACCGGCGAAGTCAGCAACCTCGATATAGCTACGCCGGCCGTTCAATACAGCTGAGCAGACGGCGTTGTCCTCATCATTGGCAATTTTGCGGAATATACTGTTGGACAATACGCTGCGAACATACCTGTGATAGAAATAGGTCTTGCGCTCACGAACAAGCGCATTCATCTGCGCACAGGAAAGAGCACCCATGAGCACGCAAAGGTCACTACCCTTCATCGGATAGCCCATCGTGACATTTATGTCCCGGATGTCGTCCGGAATCGAATTAAGCACCGGGAGCAGAAGCTGCTCGTCCGGAAGGACAATCGCACATTCCGAAGAAAGGTCGCCGCATTTTCCATCCGCTGCCGGACCCCCCGATGATGCGCCACATTCCGCCGAAGCCGCCGAGTGACTCAGTCCGAGCCGGGTCAATATATAAGGAAGCTGCTTTGCCTGTCCTATTGACGAAGGCACGCTCACCACATTGAATTCCGGAGTCCCAAGTCCTTCGACATCGGGACGGAAAGCCTGTGGAAACTCGCTGACATTCACCGCCATAAAGAATGAGGCCCGGTTCTCCGGGTCACGTATCCATTCGCTTGACCAGTCCCAGCAGAATTCAGCCTGTCCGGAATTGCGCAGATGTCTCAGCAGCTTTTTCTCACACTCGTTCAAGGCATTAAGTCCCACAAATACGAATTTTCTGCCTTCCAAAGCCTCACGCACATAGTCCGGCAACGATGCCACATCCCTATAAATCATCCCCTCATAAGCCATATCCCCGCTGCGAAGGACGGCGTTGAACGACTCATATAACGGAAGCAGTATATTCCATATTTTCAAGAAGTTAAGTTTAATTGAACGGTCACCATCCGCCGACTCTCCGTCCGAAGAAACCTTTCCCGCAGCAGCCTTCTCCTTGGGCGTCTCCGCCCGGAAGTGAGACAGGAAAGAATGAATTGCCTCACGCTGCGCCTCCGTAAGGTAGCTGAAATCGTCCTCAATGGACTTCAGATCCGAAACGTTAGTGAACAGCTGACGCGGGTCTACAAGATATTTGTCCACATCGTTGAAGTCTCCCAGCAGGACATCGCCCCAACAGATGAAATCATCGAGCGGTTCCGCCCCTGGGTAGAGAGATTTGTAGCAGTCGTAAAGCCGCACCAGCTGAACCACCCTGCTGCAAGAGCGCACCGGAGTGAGTGAGGCGAAGAAATCGTTGATGGTGAGACAATCCGGCATCAGAGAAGCCCTCCCCGCAGAGGCCGCACAGGCACAGACGTGCTTCCGAAAAAACGCCGATGAACGCCGGTTCGGGAATATGAATGTCAAACGCGAGAAATCCTCGTCCGAAAAATAATGTTCCGCGACCTGTCTTAAGAAAGGTGTCATATTTTAGTTTTTATATCATCAATGTGTTTTTCAAACACTGCAAAGATAATCCCCTCTTGTGCAAAACCGCTTCACAAGCACACAAAAAAGCGGAAGCCGAGAGTCCTACAATTCATGCCGGGCAACAACCTCGTCCAGCCACTCGGGCAGCAGATTGATGTGCCCCACCCGCGAGGCCATGTCCTTCGGCGCGAACCAGTATATCCCCAAATCTTCGCACTTCTCCACAATTGATTTGCTCAGAGGCAGATAGCTGACAAGAATTGCCTTAGAAACCGTGCCTCCGTAGGTCTCCCGTACTCCGTCAATCTTGAAAATGTCTGCCGAGAGCACCTCGCCCGACTTGCACTCAATGAGCAGCAGCCTCTGCTTGTCATTCACCAGCAGATCCACCTCATTCTTCACAGAATTCTTCTCCACATCATTGAAAATCACGTCTCTCCAGATGCCGTGCCCCGACTCGCCGCCGCGCTCCCTGTCCCACCTGGAAACAACATCCGCAACGATTATCTCCCACCAGCGTCCGATGAACATAATCTCACAGCTCCGCTTGCAGGCCGAGTCGAACAGCACGTCGGCACCCTTGTAAATGGTCAGCGTACCACCTTCTGTCTCTATATGATAGCCGCAACGCAACCTGCCCGCGAAATACTTCCCGCGCTTGGACTCAGGCAAGGCGCGGAACCATCTCTTCGCCTCCGAATAGACATCAAAGTGTCTCTCTATGAACTTCTTGGCATAGTAGGCAGTGTTCACATCCAGCGGCTTCATCTTCCCCACATCTTCAAACTCCCGCACGCTGTTGCCATAGAGTTTCATATACTCGGCATTGCTGATGGTCTGAGTCAGAGGGTTACGGCGGTAGTCGAAAGTGTCAATCCAGTAACCGTCCTGAGTGATGTAGATTCCCCTCTCACCAAACTCCATCGCCACCTTTCCTGCCGCCATCGCCATAATCTTCGTACCCTCCGAAAGGTTATAGATGAACTCACAGTCGCGGTTGGCCTCCTGAATTTCGCCGCAGACGCGCATAATCCCCTCGACATCGTAAGGGCCCACGACATATTCGTAAACCTTGATTTTCGGAGATATGAGACGGAGCATATCCCTATACGTGCCCTTAGTTTCCCTCGTCGCCACAAGATGTATGACGTCGGGAGCGAACTCCTTGATTCCGAGATATATGGAATCCAAATCCTTGCCTACCGTGATTATCTGATGCTTTGGTTTTGCCATGATGTGTTGCGTTGTGTTATTTATGTCTTTATGGTCATGCACAAATTCGTGGATACAAGAATCCTCCGCGAGTCCAAGCGACCCACGGAGGACAAAGTTAACAATCTACCGCGAAAAATCCTTTTATGAAAGCGGAAAATCTCTATTCAGAAAGGATTATTTCTGGAAATATTTCTTCCAGAGTCCCTGGAAACCAGCACCGTGACGGGCCTCGTCGCGTGCCATCTCGTGAACTGTGTCATGAATGGCGTCGAGATTCTGCGCCTTGGCAAGCTTAGCGATACGGAACTTATCCTCGCATGCGCCCTGCTCGGCAAGCATTCTCTTCTGAACGTTGGTCTTTGTATCCCAGACGCACTCTCCGAGAAGTTCGGCGAACTTTGCAGCATGCTCGGCCTCCTCGAAGGCATACCTCTTGAAGGCATCGGCAATCTCCGGATAACCTTCCCTGTCGGCCTGGCGGCTCATCGCAATATACATTCCCACTTCGGAGCACTCGCCGGCGAAATGCGCGCGAAGCCCCTCAAGAATCTCCGGATCAACTCCCTTCGCAACTCCAAGTTCGTGCTCGCAAGCCCAAGACATCACTCCTTCCTCTTCCTTCACTTCAACGAACTTGTCTGACTTTGCGTGGCAAAGAGGGCACTCTGCAGGCGGTTCAGTTCCTTCATAAACGTAACCGCACACCATACATCTGAATTTCTTAATCATAGCCATTAATATTTAATCGTTTAACTTAAAGTTTCTTGCAATTACTACTTTTGAATTATTCAAAATTACGCAACAAAGATAAGAATTATATTTGAACCTGCAAAATTTCTGCTGCAAAAGTTTTCTCTTTTGAAAATTTTTCTTTTGAATGTTCCAAAAACGGCAGCCTCTAGAATGGAGACTGCCGTAAGACCAATATTTTTGAATACTCACTATTTCACTTCGCTGTAACAATCATTTTTCGAAAAGGTTCAATCCTCGTCGGCAGATTCCAGCGCATCCCAAAGCGAATCCATCTGGCGGCGGTCTTTTTTTGTCGGACGGCCGGCACCACGGTCCCGCTTGAGGAAAAATGTCTCCACGGGAGCGTGGAGCTTGTCCATTTCGGACTGCGGGGTGAGATTGTCGACGAACTGCGGGACGGTCTTTGCCCCCTGGCGTTTGTCAACGAGTCCAATGACCCTATATGTGTAGGTCACAGGTCCCTTGCGCACTACAATGGTGTCGCCGCGATGAACTGCCTTGGATGGCTTCACGTCGGCTCCATTAAGACGAATCTTGCCTCCGTTGCACGCATCTGTCGCCTCGCTGCGCGTCTTGTAGGCACGTATTGACCAAAGAAATTTGTCGATTCTTACTTCTTCCATAACGATTTTAACTGTCTACTCCTCCGGAAGTTCGGCCGGTACATCGGGATTGATGTACTCGTCGACGTCTTCACGCAAACCGTCGGTGGCCTCAAGAAGCACCGTGCCGGGAGCGGTCGGAACGAGATAGAAGTCCGGCATGTCGGCAGGAACAAGTATCGTATCGCCCTTGCGGAACGCGTAGATGTCCATCGCGTCCGTGCCGAACGCCGCCACTGCCTTACTGTCGTCGAAGACAGGAACCTTAGGAACATTGATGGCCGCAGAACCGCTGACGCAGATGTAGACAATATAACTTCCGATTTGTTCCTGGCTGATGCGCAGAGCATCCCTGAGATTGAGCTTGTTCACCGTGAACTGCGGGCACTGGACGAGAGTGTTGTTCACCTTAGTGTCATCCATTGAAGATGCCGGACGGTAGAGGGAAGGGTCGTACTTATCGAAATTGATCAGGTCTATGGCCTCCTCCAGATGCATCTTGCGGGCCGTTGCAGGATTGTTCTCGCGTCCCCAGTCGTAGAGGCGGAAAGTAAGGTCAGATGACTCCTGAATCTCAGCCACGAGTATTCCCCCTTCGGCGGCATGAACAGTCCCCGGAGTAATGAATATGGCGTCACCCTTCTTTGGGTGAATGACATTCAGCAACTCGTGAGCTGTGCCGGCTTTGCAAGCATCGTAGAATTCCTGAGCCGAAGTCTCACGTTTGAAGCCCATATAGACCTTCGCCTCAGGTTTAGCATCAAGGATGTACCAGATTTCAGCTTTTCCGAGCGAGTCGTAACGCTGTTCAGCGACCTTGTCGTCCGGATGGACCTGAACGGAAAGCTTCTGATGGATGTCGAGAAACTTTATCAGGAGAGGGAACTGACGCCCGAACCATGCGTATGCCGAGTCTCCAGTAATCCTGTCGAGATAGGTTTCCATAATGTCCCCTATCGAATTGCCGGCAAGCCAACCGTTGCTCACGAGAGAGTCCTGCTCACCCATGTCGGCAAGTTCCCAGCTCTCCCCGATGAGATCGTTCTCCGTCAGATGAACCTCGTTTCCGTCCTCGTCGGCCTCCACGAAGTCCTTCCCAAGAACCTTAATCAAAGAGTTCCCTCCCCACACGCGCCTTGACGCGATGGGGATGAACTTCAACGGATACAACTGTTTTTTTTCCATTATATAACAAACAGCTTAGTCAAAAGGATTTCAATAAAAGGATAAGATGCAAGGCGCACGGTGAAGTCAAATACCGCAGCAACCTAATGGTTGTGAGGATTTTGACAAGACGTGCAACGCAGCAGATCGCCTTTTATTAAATCCGTCCCCTCAGTTCTTCGCCCTGAGCTTCATAGCCAGGCTTATTAAGCAGCGCGAACATATTCTTCTTGTAAGCCTCCACGCCAGGCTGGTTGAACGGATTCACTCCGAGAATATAGGCCGAAATTCCGCAGGCCTTCTCGAAGAAGTAGAATACCTCCCCGAGGTTATACTCGTCAATCTTCTCGATGCTTACGCCGAGCTGAGGCACGCCGCCGTCGATGTGCGCGAGCTTTGTTCCGAGTTCAGCCATGGCGTTGCACTCCTCCACATGCTTCCCGGCGAGGAAGTTCAGGCCGTCAAGGTTCTGCGCATCACTCTCGATTACAACGCTGCGCTGCGCCTTCTCCACGGTGATGACCGTCTCCATAAGCATGCGCACGCCGTCCTGGATGTATTGTCCCATTGAGTGAAGGTCAGTTGTAAAACTTACGGATGCCGGGAATATACCCTTGCCGTCCTTACCCTCGGACTCGCCGTAGAGCTGCTTCCACCACTCGCCAAGATACTGAAGCTTAGGATTGTAGGAGACGAGGATCTCGACTGCCTTGCCGTGCTTTGTGTGAAGGAGATTCCTCATTGCGGCATACTGAAGCGCAGGATTTTCCTCCGAAGGAACCGCACATGCCTTTTCCATCGCCGCAGCGCCCTCAAGCATCTTGCGAACGTCGAATCCCGCAAGAACAATCGGGAGAAGTCCAACCGGAGTGAGCACCGAGAAACGGCCTCCGACATTGTCCTCGATGACGAATGTCCTGTAACCCTCCTGAGTCGAAAGCGACTTGAGCGCTCCTCTGTGGGCGTCGGTCACGGCAACGATGCGCTGTGCCGCCTCGGCCGTGCCGTACTTGTTTTCTATGTACTGCTTGATGATGCGGAACGCGACTGCCGGCTCCGTGGTTGTGCCAGACTTTGAAATCACCACCGTCGCGACATTGCGCTCAGCGACGAGGTCCATCAGTTCGGCAATATATTCCTCAGAAAGGTTATTTCCTGCAAAAACGATTTCAGGAGCCCCTCCCTTGTCAGCGAGCTGCTTTGCAAAAGAATGTGACAGAGCCTCAAGAGCGCACTTTGCCCCAAGGTATGAGCCGCCGATTCCGATTACAACGACAAGGTCAACACCCTTCTTCTTCCAATCGTCGCGGATTGCCTCGCACTCGGCGATGAGCGACTCCGGTGTCTGGGACGGCAAGTGCTTCCAACCGAGGAAATCATTTCCCGCCCCGGTTTCGTCTTCAAGAACCTTGAGAGCCTCTACAGCCTTCTGTGTGTATTCCTTAACTTCCGCGGCGTTTACAAAGGAGCCGCAGCCTCCCATATTTACTTTTAACATATTGATATGTAATTAACTGTAATTTGAGTTTCTATTTATAATCCTCCGGGACCTTGGAGAACACGGCATGGATGCGCTCCATGTCAAACTTCTCGCTACGGTCGTAGTAGTAGAGGCCGTTCTGCTCCTGCTCGACATCGGTGAGCTGGGTGTAGCAGTAGCCACAAATGTAGTCCGACAGGGACAAGAGCACATCAGTGAGGGCTTCGAGACGGGTGTAGAACTCCTCAAGTGAGCGCGGAGAGTTGCCGTAGCCCCATGAAACGCCCTGATTGTTGGCGGCCTGCTTCATATCCTCCTCGTTCGTCCATTTGATTCCGCCATATTCATCGAATACATAAGGCATCTTGCCGTCATACTCCGGAAAATCGTAAGTTCCGGCAATCGCATCATGGGAGAAGCCGTAGTTCTTTGAATAGAGACCGCCGGTTTTCTCGTGATTGCGGCTCTTGTAGGTGAAGAGCTTGCCGTCGTTCCAGACATCCTTGCGGAACGTCTCCGGATTCTGAGCATAGCCATGGCCGGTCCAGATGTCGGTTTTCACTATGACACCGCCGCTGGCTCCGCTGACAGGACGGGTAGGGTCGAGCTGCTTGGTGAGCGCATATACATCCTCCATAAAACGCGGGAACTGGATGTTGTCCGGTGACCATTCCTCATTTGTAGGAGTCCAGACAATGATTGAAGGATGGTTGCGGTCGCGGACTATGATCTCGCCCCATTCGGTGATGAAATTTCTCGCGGTCTCCGGCTGGTTGGTGTCCATACCCCAGCTTGAACTCTCTCCCCATGTGAGGTAGCCGAGCTTGTCGGCCCAGTAGTGGAAACGCTCCTCGAAGACCTTCTGATGAAGACGGGCTCCGTTGAATCCGGCTTTCATCGAAAGTTCGATGTCGTGGCGCAGTGCCTCATCGGAAGGTGCTGTCCACTGGCTGTCCGGGTAGTAACCCTGATCGAGGACAAGCCTCTGGTAGCGAGGGCTGTTGTTGAGATATATCTTGTTCCCCTCAAGGTGAACCTTACGCATTCCGAGATAGGAACGGACCTCGTCGATGACCGTGCCGGCTTCGTCAACAACCTGGTACTTAACATCATAGAGGAATGGATCCTCGGGACTCCAGGTTCTGAACTTCTTCATCGGCAGCACTACCACGGAGTTGTTGGCAGCAACGGCTGTCTTCTGTGCCACCGGCTTCTTCGGTGCTGTCGGGTCTGTGACAGTGACCCTGAGCGTGGACTTGCCCTCATGGAAAAAGAGCGGCTTCACGACAATCTGTCCCTGATCAATGTCAGTGTCCACCTGCACCTGCTTCAAGCCGCCGTCGCTGACCGGCTCCATCCACACGGTCTGCCAGATGCCTGTGGTGCGGGTGTAATTGCATGTCATCGAATTGAGCTTAAGAGACTGCTTGCCGGCCGGCTGCTTGCCGCTGCGGAGGTCGCTGGTGGCATAAACGACGAGGGAGTGCGTCTGTCCGGCCTTCACGAACGGAGTGATGTCGAACGAGAAGGAACTCGTGCCGCCGAAATGACGTCCGACGAGCTTTCCGTCGACATAAACCTCTGATTTATAATACACAGCGCCAAAGTTGAGACGTATGTTCCTTCCGTCCCATTCCGCAGGTACGGTTATATTTCTATGATACCACACACCTTCGATAAAATCGGTGTGTCCGACTCCCGAAAGCTTGCTCTCCGGAGAGAACGGCACGAGAATCTTTCCGTCAAATCCGGCCGATTTGGAGAATCCCTTCTCATAGCCTGACGCGACATTGTCAATCGAGAAGGTCCATTCACCGTTGAGATTCACCCAATCGGTACGTTCAAACTGGGGACGCGGGTATTCCGGTCTCGGAATCGAAGAATCAGCCTTTGCGGCTGCGGGCAGCGCAATCGCCGCAGTAAGAGCGAGCGCTGAGAAGAATGTCTTGAATTTCATTCCTTTTAACAAATTAGTGTTTGGAAACCTCCAAAAAGACAAATCTGAAGTTTTCCTTAATGAATACCTATGTGTCAGCAGCGGAGGCAAAGATACTAAAAAATCGTCTAATTTTTGTTCTGTTATTTAGAGTTCCCGTATGCGGCTACGGCATTGCGGACAGAACCGTGCTCAAGAAGAAGGTCGCGGGCACGGTCGTAGTCACGAAGACCGGTTTCGGACATTATCATACGGGTGCCGCGATCGATGAGTTTGGCGTTGGTCAACTGCATGTCAATCATTCGGTTGCCCCGGACGTGACCGAGACGTATCATCGTGGCAGTGGAAATCATGTTAAGAATCAGCTTTGTGGCAGTGCCGGCCTTCATGCGGGTGCTTCCGGTAACGAATTCGGGACCAACGACTGCGACAACCGGAATCTCGGAAGCCAAGGCAAGAGGCGTGTCCGGATTGCAGGTGATACAGGCGGTGAGAAGACCATTCTTGCGGGCGGCCGTCACAGCACCGATCACATACGGGGTAGTTCCAGAGGCGGCTATGCCGACAACCGTGTCCTGACGTGTCGGAGAAAAGGCCTCAATGTCCTTCCAACCCTGTTCAGGATCGTCCTCGGCACCTTCGACGGCCTTCCGGATGGCTCCGTCACCTCCTGCTATGAGACCGATTACAAGATCGGACGGAGCGCCGAAAGTGGGCGGGATTTCAGAAGCGTCCACGACTCCGAGGCGGCCACTGGTGCCGGCACCTATATAGAAGAGCCGGCCGCCCTGCTTCATTCGTTCCACAATGCCGTCCACAAGCATCCCTATCTCCGGGATTGCCTCCCCAACGACCTCCGGGACGCGACAGTCCTCGTTATTGATGCCTTCAAGAAGTTCCTCTGTGGACATCGTGTCCAGACTGTTGTAATTTGATGGCTGTTCAGTTACTTTCATGGTCACTCACTAAATTTTCGCAAGGAATGATAGGCAACAAGCCCGTCTATCGGCGACTTCACTATCTTGCCAAGAACCATCCCGCGGGCTGAGGCACATTCGGCAATCATGTCACGGCAGAACCACGCCACTGAGCCGCAAAGGTTTAGGGAATGAACGTGAGAGTCGTAGCGCCCCGCTATGCACCTGTCAAGAAATTCACCTATTCCCTCGCGAAGAAGGGTCTCGGCATATTCATGCCCGCTCAGTGTCTTTCGAACAACGGGTGTTCCTTCCGTTACAGGTTTCGCCCATTTGAGGAGGAAAGGGAAAAAAGACGCGAGGTAGCGGCTTGGAGCCTCTGCGCGATAGACATTCTCCACTATTGTCTGATAGTCAAGCGAATATTCTTTTTGCAGGGCCTCTGCCATTTCCTCCGGCAGCAGATCTCGGATGAAATCGGACAGCAATCGCTTCCCAAACCAGGCTCCGGAGCCTTCGTCACCAAGGACATATCCTCCGCCAAGTCCCTGTTTCACAATAGTTTCCCCGTCATAGAAACAGCTATTCGAGCCGGTACCCAATATTCCTACAATTCCAGATTCAGAACCGCACACGGCACGCGCCGCACCCAAAATGTCGGAGAGAACGTTCACCTCCGCATTCGGAAACATCGCACCGAAAGCATACTTCACAAGCTCTGTCGTTTCGTCCGACGTCGCCCCGGCAGAATAAATCCATATTTCCGTAACACATTCTATTACAAATCCAAGCTTCCCCTTTTCATCTGCCCCCAATGAAACAAGGTGCCACTCCAACGGGTACTGCAATGGGAACTGCACAAAAACAGAATGTACTGCAAGAGAAATCGCTTCCGGAGAATTTACTGACAGGTTTACTCCCGGTGTGTCAAACAATTTGACCTTCCCGTCAGGTCCGATTGCAGCCCAGTTGCACTTTGTCGCCCCGCTATCCGCAATCAATATATATTTCCCCCTTCCTACAGTCTCGCTACATGCGTCAACATTTTCTTCCTCTGTTTCAGCCTTATAGGTGTCTGCTCCAGCTACAGACCTTTTTCTCCAGAACTTTCTCATCTCACAACACCTCCCTAATCTTGTCCGCAGCTGCCGCGCCGAGTTTCGACTTCACATCTATATGCTCGCGGATTGACAAGACGAACGAATTCGATTCAAAGCTTGAGCCACGCACCTGCTCAAAGTCCTGAAGACGACGAGCCTCCCCTCCGTCTGCTCCGAAACTTGTCATCGCCGAAAGGCCGAACTCCTTTCGTGCATCCTCATAGACCATGTTGTCAATAGCCGTCACAGAGGTCTTCCAACGTTCGACAAGACCGAGCATTTCATCGGCCGAGGCCTTCGAAAGGTCGATTCCGTAATATTCACGGATAATCCTATATGCCCATGTCCACTCGTAGTCGTAGTATTTCCTATGAATTTCGGAGAATCCGGCAGTTATGTCGTCAACAGTCTCCATTTCCCCGTTCTGAATCCTGTCCATAAGTTTCTCTACGGCGGAACGCGGAGCAATCAGACCCGACAGATCCACCCAGTGAACAAGCCCAGTAGGAGACTCGGGCTCAAGCGCCTTATGCAGTTCGTCCATATTTCCAAATGAGGAATTCATCAGTCTCGTTATGAATGAGTTACCGAGAAACTTGTCGATGGCGAGGCCATAGTATTTCAAGCCCTTCTGCAGCGAACTGCGTTTGATTACACCGCTTTGGTAGGAGTAGACGGAAGAATTCTCTCCTGCCGTACGCTGAAGTTCCTGCAGGATGTGAATCGCATTGAGCATCTTATTCACGGTGTACGGGCTCAGGAGGTTGTAGTTTATCATATCGAGTTTGTCAGGATCCCTGCGGGCATCCCGTTGCGGCCATTTCTTCGCGTCGCGGATGGTGCCGACAGACTTCAGGTTTGCGCCCGGCATTATGTAGGAAGTGCCCTGATTCTCAATAAGGTAGGAAAAAGGCAGGTTCGACGTGTCCTGATGGCTGACATGACGGCCCATCACAAGAGAGAACGCGCCCACCTTGGCCGGCCAGAGGATGTAGGAATCGGAGGTGGTTTTCGCGCCTCGCTCCATAATTCCCTGATGGATAGGTCCAAGCTTGTACATGTGGTTGCTCTGGTTCGAGCCCGAGCCGGCGTTCATGAACGAGAACATCCCGGCAATAAGAAGCGTTGACTTGTGGTGGGTGACGGTGTAGGGACCGGCAAAGATTGCGCAGGCCTCACCGTTCTCGCCCTGGCAGTTGCTGAAAAAGAGTGAATCGGAAGCGGAATAGTTGTGTCCGAGATGGCAGGCCTGTCCTATGAAACAGCGGGAAAACGTCACGCCGTCCTCAACAGACGAACCGCTGCACACGATGAAGTCATCTCCAATCACGCCCACGCCAATGTGTATCGGGGCCACTTCATTGGAGTTGAGGCTTCCGTTCTTCAGTCGTGCCGCGCCTTCAATCTTACAGAAGTCCCCGACCTTCACGTTCTTAAGGTAGCCCGCATCGACAATCGTGGCGTGTACCCCGATGTGCCCCATAGAAGACGAGACACCGTCAACATATTTTCCTATGAGTTTCTTCAGCTCCTCAATGAGTTCCGGACGGTGACGGTAGAGTGCCATAATGTATGCCGTCTGTGCAGTAAGGCGGTCAAAGATGACGATCTCACGCCCTCCGGTCTCGTTGAGGACAGACGCCTCCACTCCGTTTCCGAACGATGACACTCCGTCAGTCAGGATTATGTCGACATTCTCGATGAACGTGTCATGCCCAATTTCGTAGTTCGCGATATAGTTCTTCACGTTCTCTATGCAGCAGTCGTCCCCTATCGTGACATTATGCAACGTAGCATGGTAGAGCCCCGAATGCTTCTTCATCCCTCCCGGAAGCGTAAATTCCTTTCTGAAAGAGCCGAGCCTTATGTCGCCGGAGAAGCGCACGGACTTCACGAATTCAGTCGAAAAATCCTCTGAAACATCAATCTTCGCCCAGTCTACAGCCGAGCATGCTTGCGACTCCAGCGCCGCCACTTCATTTTCCGTAAGTTTTCTGTAGTTCATAAGTCATTGGTTGTAAACATCATATTTCTACATTTTCGATATGACTCAAGGCAGCCGACACTTCGTCGTACTGATAGCCGCGCCCGAGGGCAAAACGGAGCAACTTCAGCTTCCGCTGCGGGTCATCCTTAAGCGTCCGGGACTTTGCCGCCAACAGTTTCTCAAGCCTTGCGGAGGCTCCGTCCTCATCAATTCCGGCAATTCCCGCATCAATATCTTCACGAGACAAGCCCTTATGGGACAGCATATAACGAATCTTTACGGCACCCCATCCGGAAATAGAAGCTTTCTCGCGGGCGTATGCCGCACAGTATCGGACGTCATCGACATATTTGTCCCTTTTCAGCGATTCCACGACCGTTTCCGCAGCAAGCTCATCCCCGTCAAGAGCCTTCATGGCCTTTTCACGAACATCGGAAACACAATACTCGCGACGGGAACACTGGTTACGCAGGCGCGAAAGAACCTTCTGAACTGCAGCAGTCTCAGACATAGCCATCAGAAATTATAGCCGAAGCTCAGATAGAGACCTACCCTATGAATGACGTCCGACCAGTTGATGTTTGCCGTAATCGGGCCCAAAATAGTGTTGTAGGAGTATTCGAGGGAAAATCCGTACATGCCTCTGCCGGACTTCAGGTCCGGGAATGAATCAAAGGTGTAGAGATAGTTGGCGGTACCTGTCAGATAATGGTTCTTCGCGACATTGAAACGCAGGTCGGCCTTCGCCAGGCCAAGATTCCGTTCAAGGAACATAAGTTTCGGTATCCCCGCAAAAGAAAGCTGCCGGTCAAAATAGCGTCCGCTAATCTGGCCTCCCACAGCATTCGTTAGGACGACAGGTGGCTTCGCACCGAACTGGCAGCGCGCATTTATTGAAGGAATGAACGCAAACACCTTCCCTACGGGGACAACAGCCTTGAAATCAAGGTTTACCATATGGAGATTGTTTTCCTTTAAAGAGTTTACATAGTCAGTAAAGAGCCAGCTGTATGAAATGCCTGCCTTCACGCCCTTTGTCGGGAAATAGCCACGGTCAAACGTATCAACCGTTCCGTCAATGAAAACGGAAGAGTAGTTCGTCAGCGTTTCCATTGTCCTATAGCGCGAGCCAAAATAATTGGTAAGATAAGGATTTGCCGTATTGTCATAGAAGAGGTCGTTACGCAGTCCGAGCCTTACGTCGAAATAGGACCACTTCAATCCCGAGATAAAGACCTCCTGCCGCGAAGAAAGAAGGTCGAATATCGGCCAGTCGTTACGATCGGAGAACACTCTTGCAGAAGTCCACCTCACTGACGCAGAAGCATTCATCGTCGGTATCTTAGGCGCGTCGTAAGAATAACGGAGTTTGAATTCGGGATTCATGCCGAGTTTCGTGTCAAGGTTGAGCGTCGAGCCCTGAATCCTGTTGGCAAACAGCCCTATATTAAAGACCGCCGTCACAAAATCCTCCGTATCCGCCCGCATTCCGATGCCGAGTTGGTGTACAGGACCTTTCTTGCAGGTAATTTCCAGATCGAAAGGCTCTTTCTTTCCATGCAGCTCATAAGAGACATAGTCGTATGCTCCGGTGGCGTAAATCTGCGCTATGGCATGGGAGATGCGGTCGTATGAAATCGTGTCTCCGGGATATATGCCTATCTTTTTCTTGATTATCTTCGCCGCGGCTGCGTCCTCTCCGATAAGGTTCACATTGCCGACCATGACAGGGCGGTTGCGGAGGTTTATGGCGTGCGGTCTGGCCAGCCGCAACGAGTCATTCCCCACTCTGCGCTTTATGGCAACCAGAAGAGAGTCGTTCTGCCTTGCGGCCTCGTATCCGTTACGTATCAGTTTGTCTATGTTCTCCTTGGAGAAACTGAGCATATTCAGTCCCATAAGATCCGGACGTATGGAAACATCCGGGATATATACATTCCTTTCATAGACCTCCCTCTCCAACATGTCCATGCTGCTTGAGATTACGTCACCGAGGTTGCGGATTTTTGCATCCGGTTTAGGAGGGGTCGTCACATCAACGCCGATTATTATGTCTGCGCCGAGTTGCTTGGCTATGTCCGTCGGGTAATTGTCCCTCATTCCACCGTCAACGAGGACATAATTCTCATATTTGACCGGAGTGAACACACCGGGAATCGACATCGTGGAGCGTAACGCAACGTTAATCGGGCCATCATACCAGACTTTCGTCTTTCCTGAACTCAAGTCTGTCGAGACACAGGCGTACGGAATCGGAAGATCCATGAAATCCATAGGATCCTGATAGCCGACAGTCAGAGAACTGAAAAGGTTTGAAATATTCTGTCCATAGACATATCCCGAAGGGAGGCTCCCCAAAAGATTCTCCTTCAGCATATTGCGTTCGTGTTCATCATCCGCGTCGAGACGTATGTTCGCACTATGTCTCTCGGCCGGTTCAACATCGGTGGTTTCGCTGGTGTAGTAGAAAGGCATCGACACGAGATACTTTTCCTTGTATTTCATCCGGTTGTAGGAGATGTACTCCCTCGGAAGCTTGTCACGCATGAGGGCATTCCAGTCAAGGCTACGGATGAGCGTGTCTATTTCACGGTAGTTGTAGCCCATTGAAGTCAGGCCACCCATCAGGCCGCCGATGCTGGTCCCGAGCACGACATCGACAGGTATCTTGAGAGAGTCGAGATAATGCAGCACACCTATGTGGGCAGCACCCTTCGCACCTCCGCCGCTCATCACAAGAGCCACGGTCGGTCTATACTGCCGGATGGAGTCGAGGCGTACCTTCATCCTCTCAATGACAATGGAATCCTCAACAGGAGCGACACTACGGCCGAAATACAGCCTTCGCGAATCCGGACGCCGAGCCGACGATTCGTTGAAAGACACCGATGCGGCAATAATGACCGCAAACGCGAAGAAAAAAGGCACAAAACGTTTCATATCCATTACTCAAATTTCGTAAGTATCCTACGCATTACCTCTCCGCAACTCCGCCGGCACTACCCGCACGCGAGGCGTGTTCCCCGGCAAGCAGCCCGCAGGCCGCAAGTATGTCCTCACCGCGTGAAGCCCTCAGGGTTGCCACGATCCCGGCATCGTTCAGACGCTTGCGGAAAGCCTCCATCACTGCCGGCGACGACGTGTGGTACGGAAAATCCGGTATCTGATGGAACCGTATCAGATTCACGCGGCATTCGAGATGCTTCAACAGCCTTATCAGCGCATCGGCATGGCGTGGAGTGTCGTTGAAGCCGGCAAACATGGTGTACTCGAAGCTGACCCGTCTCTGCCCGCTGAAATCATATTTTCCAAGCAGACGCACCACCTCTGTGATTGACCACGCCTTCTGGGCCGGCATCATGGCAAGGCGTTCCTCAGGGAACGGGTCATGAAGGCTGACAGCGATGTGGCAGAGACAGTCGTCAAGAAACCGCTTAAGATTCGGTAGAACGCCTATCGTAGAGACAGTTATGCGCTTGGGGCTCCATGCGAAACCCCATTCTGCTGTAAGAATCTCTATCGCCCGCATCACATTGCCGTAGTTGTCAAGAGGCTCGCCCATTCCCATGAAAACGGTGTTGGTCAGAGCGTCGCTTTCGTCAACCGAAAGGAATTGCGAGATGATTTCCCCTGCCGTAAGATTTCCGTGAAATCCCTGTCTGCCAGTCATGCAGAACTTACAGCCCATCCGGCATCCTGACTGAGAAGAGACGCACAGCGTGGCCCTGTCTCCGTCCGGAATCATCACCGCCTCAACTGCCGAGTCCTCGCCCTTTTCAAAGACAGGGAACAGGTATTTCTTTGTCCCGTCAGCTGAAGAGAGTACGCTCACCGGCTCCACGAGCCCGAGGTCATAGCATTCGGAAAGCCTTGCACGCGCGGCCTTTGAAAGATTGGTCATCTCATCTATTGACCGCACCTTCTTCTGGTACATCCACTGCGCAATCTGCCCGGCTGTGAACTTCGGCAGCCCGAGCGACAGCACAACTTCCTGCAATTCAGCAATATTTTTCCCAAGAAGCTTCTCTTTCATAGTGACGTTCCTTTCCTGTTTGTTTCTTTCTCCGTCTCCGGCAGCCGAGACCCAAAAGTCTATTTCTGTACAAGCCCGAGCTTCTTCATGAGAGCCTCCGGCTGAGGGTCGTGTCCGCGGAAGTTGCGGTAAAGCACGGCCGCATCCTCGGAGTCGCCTTTAGAGAGTATGTTGTCACGGAAACTGTGACTGACTTCTGTGTTAAATATGCCTTTTTCCTCAAATAGGGAGAAGGCATCCGCCTCAAGAACCTCCGCCCACTTGTAGGAGTAGTAGCCGGCAGAGTAACCTCCGGCAAAAATGTGGGAGAAAGAGGTTGAGATGCAGGTTTCAGGCACAGTCACACTCACTGCATAAGGCTCGAGAGCCTTCTTCTCAAAGCTAAGGACATCCACAGTCTCCGGAAGCTTTGCGAGTGAATGCCAGGCCATGTCGAGCAGTCCGAACTGGAGCTGGCGAACCTGCGAGTAGCCTGCAAGATAGTTCTTTGCCGCAACAATCTTGTCTATGAGTTCGGACGGGATGTTCTCGCCTGTCTGATAATGCTTTGCGAATGTATTGAGGTATTCCGGCTCAAATCCCCAATTTTCCATAATTTGTGAAGGGAGCTCAACGAAGTCACGTGCCACCGAAGTTCCAGTGATTGAAGGATAGCGTCCCTCTGCAAGAATGCCGTGGAGGGCATGGCCGAACTCGTGAAGGAAAGTGGTAAACTCGTCATGTGTGAGAAGTGAAGGGGAAGCCGCTGTAGGCTTGCTGAAGTTGGTCACAATGCTTATGAAAGGCCTCTTCTCGACACCGTTCTGTATACTCTGACCACGGAACTCCGTCATCCACGCACCGCCTCTCTTGCTCGCACGCGGGAAGAAGTCGGCATAGAACAGTGCCTTATGCACGCCGTCTCCGTCAGTGACATCGTAGACCTTGACATCCTTGTGATAACCGGGTATGTCCTTGCGCAGCGTAAAGTTCAGACCGTATAGCCTATGTGCGAGATCGAAGACTGCGTCAATGCAGCTTTCAAGTCTGAAATAAGGCTTGAGAAGTTCCTCATTAAGAGAATACTTCGCCTCCTGATAGCGCTCAGACCAATACGAAAAATCCCACGGCATGAGTTCATTGTCTTCAAAGCCGTTCTCCCTGGCATAGTCCAAAATCTCGGCAACCTCGGCCTTTGCAAACGGGAGCGACGGAATCACGAGTTGCGCAAGAAAGTCATTGACAGTCTGAGGATTCTTTGCCATTCTCTCCTCAAGAGCATAGTCCGCATAAGTCTTGTAACCGAGGATGTTGGATATCTTTATGCGCAAGTCAACTATCTTCTTCACATTCCCGACATTGCTGAACTCTCCGGAGATTGCCCGCGTGTTATAGGCCATATACATCTGACGGCGGAGATCACGCACCTTGCTGAATTTCATGAAAGGTCCGTAGCTCGGGTAGTCGAGCGTAAATGCCCATCCATCGAGTCCCTTTTCCTTTGCAGCCTCGGCAGCAGCCTCGACCACGTATGCAGGAAGTCCGTCAAGCTGAGTGGAATCGGTCACATTCAGTGTGTATGCGTTGGTTGCGGCAAGCACGTTCTTGCTGAAAGAAAGAGTCGCGAGCGAAAGTTCCTCTGAAAGTCGGCTATACTCGGCCTTGTCTGCTCCGTCAAGATTAGCGCCGCTACGCACAAATGAGCGGTAGGAGTTTTCTAGTATACGCATCTGGTCCTGCTCCAGGCCGAGAGTCTCCCTTTTCTCGTAGACTGCCTTAACCCTCTGGAAGAGCTTTTCGTTCAGAGATACGTACATGGAATACTCGTTCAGCTTCGGAGAGACCTCCTCGGCGATTCTCTGCATCTCATCATTCGTGTCGGCTTCCATAAGGTTGAAGAATATCCCGGACACCCGTTCAAGTGTCTGTCCGGCATATTCCATGGCTTCCACGGTGTTCTCAAATGTCGGTGCCTCCGGATTGTCCGTGATTGCATCAATCTCGGCCTTGGCCTCGGCAATTCCCTGCTCAAAGGCCGGCATATAGTGCTCGTTACGGATTTTGTCGAACTGCGGAGCACCATAAGGCAGCTTCGACTCCGTCAAAAGCGGATTTTCCATATTGCAAGAAGTTACAAACGCGAGCGCCACGCCCGCAACAAATACAAATTTTCTCATAACCGACACCTTTATTATATAGTAAACTGCAAAGTTACTCAATTTTTCCCAACCCATGAATTCTTGATATGGAGAAAACTCTGCTTACAGTCAGATTATAGCGGATGTCAAAGCAGCAGCACTCACTGTATCTGGGACGGCGCTGGCAGAAAGTCATGAACTCCGGGCTGAACCCGCGGCAAAGCAGTTCAGCAACGCCGATGCTCTCTACACGTCCCCGTAGCAGGTCTGTAAGAATCCGATAGTTTTCCGCAAGAATGTCAAGCACCCGGGCGTGGCTCTGCCGACTCACCTGCCGTGTCTCGTAGTTATGGTGGTTCTTGCATGAGTCACAGCAGTAAAGCCGGTCAGTCCTACTGTCCGGAATCGGGCTTCCACATTCAATGCACAGTCTCTTTTTCTTCGGTCGTCCCATAATCTGTAGTCTAAAGTTCTATCGCGGAGTTTCCGCTGCTGCAAAATTGGCGACGCCGGACGAAAATAACAAGTGCCCGTGAAATAATTACTCCTTTCTGACAAAAGTTTTTCTCTTTTTTGAAATCATGATTATTCTTTGATGATAAAAAAACATCACGGTTGATTTCTTTTTTATACACGACGTTAAGAAAAATTTATATGCGGCTTAAAGAAAAAGAAAAAACATATAAAAACAGAAATTAATCGACATCGGATGAAGGAAAATCATTGTCTGCCAGGAATTTTTTGCTGTACTTTGCCATTGCCCGAAAGGAACGGACGTCGTGTTCCGCGGGCACCAGGGCTGCGGTGTTCCGGAAACCGCGCACAACAAATCGTTAAATTATAAATCGGAATTATGGAAACAATCAACAGGGTTGAACTACAGGGAACTGTGGGCAACGTAAGGATGCAGGAAGCAGGCGAAAGAAAGGTACTTCATTTTTCGCTCGTGACCAACAGAGTCAGCCGGAACAAGGACGGAGAGAACATCGTCGAGGCATGCTGGCACAATGTGGAAGCGTGGGAGGGCAAGAACATCGCCGATCTCACGAAAATAGACAAGGGTAGCAATGTTCATTTGTTCGGACGCATCAGGTACACCAAATATGTCGGGGCAGATAAAATTGAGCGAATTGGGACGGACATCATCGCCAGCAGGTTGGAAATGGTCGATGACGACGTGGCATAAATACATTTTGCCGGAAGCCGCAAAACTCGGGAATTGACAGCGGTTTCCGGCAATTTTAGTAATTTTGCGGTGTTTTTGTAGTCCCCACGCTGTGGGAGACAGATATGGCTAACGATTAGAAACATCAAGAAATGCTCAGAAAAGTCAGAATTGCCCTCGCGACAGTCTTCTTCATATGCATCACCCTCCTCTTCCTCGACTTCACTGGAGTGGTCCACCTCTATCTCAGGTGGATGGCAAGAATTCAGTTCATTCCGGCGGTGCTGGCGCTGAACTTCGGCGTTGTGACAGGACTGCTGCTGCTCACACTGCTGCTCGGAAGGGTATATTGCTCGGTAATCTGCCCATTAGGAGTGATGCAGGACATCATCTCGTGGGTTCACGGGAAGACAAAGAAAAAGAATCTCTACCGCCTCAAGTACCGCAGGCCGTTGACAGTACTCAGATATACGGTTCTGGTCGTATTCTTCACGATAATGGTGCTTGGAGCCACGTCTATAGCGGTGCTGATCGAGCCTTACAGCGCATACGGAAGGATAGCGACTGAGTTGTTCGCCCCGGTTTACAGGGGATGCAACAACCTGCTCGCGATGATTGCGGAGCATTTTGACAGCTACGCGTTCTACACCACCGATGTGTGGGTAAAGAGCACGCTGACCCTCATCGTGGCCGTCGTGATGTTCGTGATGCTGGCATTCCTCTCATGGAAATGGGGCAGAATATGGTGCAACAGCATCTGCCCGGTCGGTTCGCTGCTCGGGCTCGTGTCACGCTTCAGCCTGTTCGCGCCGGTCATTGACACCGACAAATGCCGGAACTGCGGGCTGTGCGGAAGACGCTGCAAGTCTTCCTGCATCGAAACAGCAAGCCACAGGATTGACTATAGCCGCTGCGTGGTGTGCATGGACTGCATATCCACCTGCCGCGACGGAGCGATAAAGTTCAGATTCAGATACGGGAAGAAGCACGCGATGGCGAAAGCAGGCAAAGACGTGTCCGGAAACACGAGCAAAGCAGGGGCGAATGTCACTGCTGGAACTCCGGTGGACGGCACGAGGCGTGAATTCATAAAGACCACGGCCGTAACAGTCGGTGCCGTTGCAGCTGCCGAGGTCCTGCGCCCAGTTGAAGCCGCGGCGCAGCAGATGAAAGTCGATGGCGGACTTATCACTCTCTCGCAGAAGAAGGCGCCGCATCGGGAAACGCCGCTCAAGCCTGCCGGATCGGGCAGCCTTAAGCATTTTACTTCCCGGTGCATCGCATGTCAGCTGTGCGTTTCATCATGTCCCAGCAGGGTACTGAGGCCGTCAATGGCAATTGAGACCCTGATGCAGCCGGAGATGTCCTTCGAAAAGGGCTATTGCCGTCCTGAATGCACAAGGTGCTCTCAGGTATGTCCGGCGGGAGCAATAGTCGGTGTCACACGCGAGGAGAAATCCTCGATTCAGATAGGGCATGCAGTCGTTGACTACAACAGCTGCATTGCGAATGCCGAAGATAAGAAGTGCGGAAACTGTGCGAGGCATTGTCCTGTCGGGGCCATCCACCTCGTAAAGAAGAATCCGGACGATCCGGAGTCCGTGCGCATACCATCAGTGAATGAAGAACGCTGCATCGGCTGCGGCGCGTGTGAGTACAACTGCCCAGTCAGCCCTTTCAGCGCGATTCATGTCGAGGGACACTCCGTACACAGGGGATTATAGCGTGACGTACCACTATAACGATGACGCAGGTAATACGAGCGGATTAAGAAGCAAGGCTATGGAAAGAAGAGATTTCATAAAGATGACAGGAGCGGCTGCGGCCGCGGCCGCGGCAACCGGGATTGCCGGAGGATGTGCCTCAAAGGTGAAAAATAGCGGAAATGACAAGGCAGGAAGTGCTGGCGACAACGGGATGGCCGGCGGAGGAATGACATACAGAACCGACCCGAAGTTCGGGGAAAAGGTCAGCGTGCTGGGCTACGGATGCATGCGTTGGCAGATGACCAAGGACGAGAACGGGAAGGACATAATTGACCAAGAGTCGGTGAACGAACTTGTTGACTACGCGCTCGCTCGCGGCGTGAACTACTTCGACTCGTCCCCGGTCTACCTTCAGGGGCAGAGCGAGGCGGCTTCCGGGCTTGCGCTGAGCCGCCACCCAAGAGACTCCTACTACATCGCCACCAAACTCTCCAATTTCAGTGACTGGTCAAGGGAAAACTCTTTGCTGATGTACCACAAGTCTTTCGAGAACTTCCGGACCGGCCACCTGGACTACTACCTCCTGCACAGCGTCGGAAAAAGTATGGAAGACTTCGAGAACAGATACATTGACAACGGTATGCTGGATTTTCTTCTCAAAGAGCGGGAGAAAGGACGCATAGGACACCTGGGCTTCTCCTTTCACGGAAAGAGGGAAATGTTCGACGAACTTCTGAAAACCCACGACAAATACCATTGGGATTTCATTCAGATTCAGATGAACTACCGCGACTGGTCTCACGCCGAGGGGAACAACTGCAACGCGGACCACATGTATGGGGAACTTGAAAAACGCGGAATTCCGGTAGTGATTATGGAACCGCTGCGCGGCGGCTCGCTCGCGAAGCTCCCGAATCGCATTGTCGATGAACTCAAGGAAAGAATGCCGTCGGAAAGCGTGGCGTCATGGGCGTTCCGCTTTGCCGGCACTCCGGAGAATGTGCTGACGGTACTGAGTGGAATGACCTATATGGAACACCTTCAAGACAATCTCCGGACCTTCTCCCCACTACAGCCTCTGACTGCGGAAGAGAATGTTTTTTTGGAAAAAGTGGCCGAAAGATTGAGCAGCTACCCGCTTGTTCCCTGCACCGGCTGCCAGTACTGCATGCCATGTCCTTACGGCATCGACATTCCAGGCAACTTCAGCCACTACAACAGTTGCGTGAATGAAGGCTATGTCGTGACAGAGCCTACAAACGAAGAAGGAACAGACAGTGCCGAATTCAGTCGGGAGATGAAAGCCTACCGAAAAGCACGGCGCGCCTATCTTCTCAGCTACGACCGCGCCATTGAGAAAAACCGCCAGGCTAACAGGTGCATCGGTTGCGAAGAATGTGTCAGTCGTTGTCCGCAGAATATCCGGATTCCAAACGAAATCCACCGGATTGAGCATCTCATCGAAAGCTTGAGGCGCCACTCCGACAGGCTCTAAAAAAACTGCGGCAAAGCCTCAGCAGCCAGCCGCAGTCAATGTGATTAATTCAAATTACAGCCATCTCATAGGAGCCGGAGAAGTCTCTTCCTCTACGCCCGATTTGACTGCACCGTAGTTTTCTGCATCGGAGCGGACGCTGTCAGGAATTGATGCCTGAACATAGACACAGGTCAGTTCCGCATCGTTGACATAGACTGTCATTTCCATCTTGCCGTGACTGACCGCAACGATGTAGTCCTGCGCCCAAGGATAACCGTCGGAATATGTCCCGCTGAGAGCGCCCTTGCTGTAGGAGTAACTGCCGGAAAAACGGCTGAAATGTCCTCCGCCAAGTTTTTGGAAGAGTTCGAAATGACCCTTGTGGAAACTGAGATAGACCTGGGCCGGAACAGTTGCGCTTTCCGCAGCCTTGCCGTAATAACTTTCGAGTTTCCACTCTCCTTCAATGCGGCCTTTTTTACCCTCCGGATTGCAAGAAATCAGGCCGAGCAGCAAGATCAGAACTGTAAATATCTTTATATTTCTCATTTTTCTAAACTTTTTAAAGATTATCGCAAAATCCCCGTGCAGACACTCTACAGCCAGCCTCCGTTTGAGGACAATCCCGGTTTGGAGATGATGGATACGACCCTGGAAACCTCCGTTCCTCCCATCTGGCTTCCTGTCGCCACTTTGTTTCCTCCTGCAATAGCCTTGATTTTCAGCCTTGCGCAGCCCGCTTTTGTCGGATGAATCTGGAGTTTGCCATATCTCATCTGAGGCTTCTCCGAAAGGCCGAGGACATCCATCGCATCGTCAAGCAGTTCCACTGAAAGATAGGTCAGATTCTCCGAACTTGTGCCGAAATATCCCGAAACATCTATCTTCTGAGCCTCTCCTATCGAAGCGAGCAGAGTCGGAGTGCCGTCCATATTCATATAGAGTCTCCAGACGTCAGGCACTCCGGTACCCATATTTCCCTTATATTTATACAGTTTCAATGTTCCGAAATAGTCTCCGACGAGTGTCGTTTTGGAACCGGCGAGGCCGATCCTGTCGTCAAGTCCATTGACAGATGTAAGCAGGAGCGACTTAAACTCGTCGTTGGTGTAATGGTAGCCGTTCTTTAACGCATAGGACAATCCGAGAGCCGCAACTCCGCTTGCGTGAGGGCAGGCCATAGAAGTCCCCGACATCCACCCGTAGTCCGTAGGGAGATATTCTCCATTCGGAATCAGTGTCTCGCCGTCGTCGTCAATGTCATAATCCGCAATCTTGTCTGTAGGCAGAGTTGAGAGGACCTGACATTCATCGCGCTCCTGACCACCGGTGTAGGGTTCTCCTCCCGGAGCCGATATGTTGCATCCCGGGCCATAATTCGTGTAGTAGACAGGAAGACCGTCTATTCCGATTGCGCAGACGCTGATGCACTCTCTCAGCGCAGCCGGATAGGCAGACGGAGACAGACCGTCATTACCGGCAGCCACGATGATGAGACCGCCGTCAAGAGCCGGACAATTGTTTTTCTCAATGAAGTAGCGCATCGCCAGAACCTCGGCTGAACTGGCCGCGTAGTATTGATCATCGCTTTGGAACTTTCTCGATTCTACACCGAAAGAGCATTGGGCGATACAAGCGCCGTTGTCGGCCGCATATTTTAAGGCATTTGCAATAACCTCTGATGTGCCGCTGCGGTCATTGACGCCGTCGAAAATCTGGCAGGACATAATCTTCACGCCGTCATTATTTCCGCTTCCACCGGCCAAACCGCAGACTCCCTTGCCGTTGTTGTTGACCGCAGCCACAGTGCCTGCAACGTGAGTTCCGTGTCCACTGTTGCCGAAGTCCGCCCAATTGAGTTCCGCGCTGTTCCTCACAAAATTCCAACCGTGCTTGTCGCCGACATAGATTCCGCGTTTTGTGTCCGCCTTGGGATTGTTCCAGATGTTGGCCTCAATGTCGGGATGGTTGTACTGAACAGCCTCGTCGATTACAGCCACGATCACTTCCGGATTGCCGGCGCAAAGATTCCACGCGCGGCTGACATTGACGTCCGCACCCTCATAGGCCTCTTTGATGACCTTGCCTTGGTGCCTGTAGCTCTTTCCGTCGTTGTAGTAGTGCCACTGCTGTGCAAGAGACGGGTCATTGAATTTCGGAGCTGAAGCGCCTGAGAGTGTCACTCCGCCACTGCGTGTCACGACATAGGGACGGGGTTTGACCACATTGCACTTCTTCATTTTTTTGTTGTACTCCACGGTGTTCACACTTCCGCAGGAAGCGAGTTTCATCGCCTTGCCCTGAATGTCAGTTGCTGAGGCAAAACTCAACTTATACCAGTTGTGCATACCGAATTTGCGTTCGAGTTCCTCATTTCCGGGAACACTCTGGAAAAGCGGTTCGCAGCTTTGTGCGCCACATTCTCTGCAAAGAGAGTCCAAAGTTTCTGTTGAAACGCCCTCCGCACAGAAAAGCAGCGATGCCGCATCCGCTCCCGACGGACTGTTGATAAATTTCTCGTCCGCAGCATTTCCCGCTGAACCTGCGAGAGCACCTTCCTCCACAATCTTAGCGCAGGAGAGTGTCAGGGTGACTGCGGACAGAACCGCAGCAATTTTGAATAATCTGTTTTTCATATTCTGTGTTTATAACTCAGGAAAAAAAGAACCGGAGCATTATCCGGTTCGTAAAAAAAAAGTTCGCAAATATAATAATCTGTTTTGAATATTTCAAAATGATTTTTACATCTTTGAAATTGGACTATATGGCCGGCGACAAAGACAGTTTTGACCGGCAAAGACAATGCGGGATTAGAGCAGTGGGAAATACTTCTCAAACATTGCCGTTTTGGTGCCGTAATCTTCGGCGTCCTTGCGCACGGACTGCGGAATCTCAGTTTTCACATAGACATACTCCCCCGCTCCGGAAGAGAGAGTCGAAGTGAGCCTCAATTTGCTCGCATCGTTCTTTGCCGAGTAATCCGCTGCCCAAGGGGGGCCGTCGCTATAGACTCCGCTGAGCACAGTTCCGCTTATCGAGTAACTGCCCTTGAAATAGCGGAAATGCCCGGCGTCGCCGAGTTTTTGGAAAAGTTCGAAACTTCCGTCTGACTTGAAATCCACATAAACCTCTTGCGCCACAGAACCCGCAGCTTCAACACCATAAAAACTTTCCAGTTTCCACTCCCCCTGCACATTTGCCGTCTCGACTTTCATTTTCGTGCAGCCGAAAAAAACTCCCGACAGCACAATGGATAAAACTATGATGATTTTCTTCATATTCCTTTTATTTTCAAGTCACATTAAAACCAAGCTCCATTCTGGGAATACTCCGGTCTGGCAATCACTGAAATCGTCCTTTCAATCAACATTCCCCCCGGTGCATCAGGTGTAGGAAGTGAAGAGCCCGCAACAGCAGTAATTTTCAACCTCGCACAACCCGGTTTCGTGGGGTGTATGCGCAACTCGCCGTAACGCATCTTCGGCTCCTCCGCAAGTCCGAGCACCTCCGTTCCGTTATCCAGCACCTCAACACTCTGATAGAGAAGATTTGACGCGTCTTTGCCGAAATAGCCTGAAACATCCACGCGTTTGGACTGCCCAACCAGCGCAAATACCGAAGGGGTGCCGTCCATATTCATAAAAAGACTCCAGACATCCGTGATGCCTGTTCCCATCTGCTTCTTGTAGGGACCGAGAGCAAGATTGCCGATATTATTGCCTACAAGAGTCTGTTTACTGCCTGAGAGACGGTCGTTTATGGAACTGACAGAAGAGAGAAGCAACGACCTGATTTCATCCGACGAGAAATGGTATCCCTTTTTGAGAGCGTAGGAGAGTCCGAGCGCCGCCACCCCGCTAAGGTGTGGACAAGCCATAGATGTGCCCTGCATATAGCCGTAGTCTGTTGCGGTGTACGAGACTGTGCCGTCTTTATCAATTTGTTTGATTCTCACTGTCGGCATCGTGGAAAGGATTGCGCCCTTGTCATTGTCGACTTTTCCTCCTGTGTAATACTCTCCTCCCGGAGCTGAAATGTTGCAGCCGAAGCTGTAGTTGGTGTAGTAGGCAGGGAGTCCGTCAGAGGCAACCGCGCACACGCTTATACACTGCGGGAGAGCGGCAGGATAGGAACTCAAAGGTTTGCCGTCGTTTCCTGCTGCGACAATCACAAGTCCGCCATCCATCGCGGCGCAGTTCGATTTGGATATGAAATAGTTGATAGCGTCCACCTCGACCTTCGCCAGACTGGTGTAAGCCCCGTCATTCTTGTAATCCCCGGATACACTTCCAAATGAACACTGAGCGATGCAGGCTCCGTTGTCGGCAGCCCATTCAAAGGCCTTTGCGATTGCTGAGAGCGAAGCGCCATCGCCACCTTCGAAAATCTGGCAGGACATAATCTTCACTCCGTCATTCTTCCCGCTACCTCCGGCGATGCCGCTGACTCCTATTCCGTTGTTGTTCACAGCTGCGACTGTTCCAGCCACGTGAGTCCCGTGTCCGGAGTTATTGTCGCTGCTCCAGTCGAGTCGGGAGCTGTTATTTGTGAAATTCCATCCGTGCACACCGTCACTCTCCCGGGTCCAGATGTTGGCCCTAAGGTCGGGATGGTCTGTCTGAACGGCCTCGTCAATCACAGCCACGACCACCCTCGGGTCGCCCGCACAGAGAGTCCAGGCCTGAGAGACATTGATGTCCGCGCCTTCCCTTGCTGTGGGAGCCCAGGATTTGTCTCCGCTGTTTTTGTAGGACCACTGGTCCGCTGAATAGGGGTCGTTGAACTTGGTCGGGGCGATGCTTTTAGTCTGCACAGAAGGGACGTAAGGCCTTGCCTGTCCGACATTGCATTTGTAGAGCCGGGTGTTAAACTGCACCGAACGGACATCTGAGAACGACGCGAGTTTTTCCGCTTTCTCCTGTAAGGAAGTTCCTTCTTCGAAGAATATCTCATACCATCGGTGCAGGCCGTGGCTACGCTTAAGGGCAATGTCACCACTGCTCATATCAAAAAGATTGCGTACGGCCTTTGCTTCAAGACTCGCAGCGATGCTGTCAAGACCGGCAGGGGTATCAGCCTCGGCATAAAACAGCAGCGAAGTCCCGGCTATATCGTCGGAGCCGCCACCGGTGATTTTACTGTTGACAGCCGGAGCGTCCGGAGATAGAATTTCCCTCTGACAGGAAAGTGCCGCCAGAGAGCAAAGAAAAACAAGAGTTAAATGTTTAAATTTCATAGAAGTCAAATATAGATAAAAATCAGGATTTATAGAGGAAAGTTATACAAAAATCTTCACAAAACAATGAGGGTGACCGGAAGTCTTTCGACCCGTCAGCCGCCCTCATTTTTAAGTTATTGATATTCAATCTATTTTGCTACCGCACAACAGCAGGAAGCGCGTCAAGCTCTGCTTTGAGAGTCTTTCCCTTGCTGAAGTTGTTGGAGAAATCTCCCTGAACTCCCGGAACCACTGTTGCGGTGTAGGATGCTGTAGTGACAGGCTTGCTGAAGATAACTCCCTCTTCAGGAGCGTAGAGCTTAATCTGACGTTTTGAAGCGTCAATCACAGACCTGGCACGACCCTTCGGAGTTTCCACATAGTTAAACTTCATTGTCTTGGACAAATCTGAAACCGCGTGAAGCCTGTCAAGATTTGCCTTCGCAGCAGGTGATGGTGCAAGACCGTTGTCATCCTTGCTTTCTTCAACAAGAAGAAGGTCGGTGTACCAGAGAAGCGCTCTGACCGGCGATGAATACTCTTTATCACCGTAGGCAACCATTGCTATGCCGTTAAAGTATAATCCTTGCTCCTCATAGCCCGGATTTCCCATTATTGCAATGTAACCCTCGTCAACAAAGCCGCCAAGAAGAAGACCATCATATTCCAATGGTAATGGCCCCCTTGCTTTTTCTGAGGTGTACGGGAAAAGCCAGTAGTCTGAATATTGGCCCAACTTCTGCTTAACTGAATATATCAGTCCACCATAGAAATCCCAAACCATTGTATCATCGAACTTCTCGTCTTTGGTCAGATCGCGCGAGAACATTCCGGAAAAGTCCATATACTCGTCAATCAGTCCGTCCTCATCCGGCTCACTATCCGGAACCTTACTGTCTGCAATCGTAACCTTGGAGATGTACTCCCTCAATCCGACTTTCTTATTCTTGTCGACAGCATAGAAGTTGTATTTGCCGAAATATCCTTCGGACTTCTCAGGAAGGAGTTCTTCCTTGATGCTGCCAACAGTGAATTCGTCATAAACCGGAAGCTGGTCGCCTGTAGTGAGCTGGGACTCAGTGACAAATGTCTTTATTTCATAGCCGTTGGTGGCAACAAAAACAAGAGTGTAGTTAGTCCCGGGAAGAAGACCGGTGACAGGTGCCGCATAGCCACCGTCATTGATTGCTTCGAGAACCGCCGCCTCAACCGGTGCAGAAGCCTTGACTTGGGCAACTGCAGCCTCAGGGTCAGCAGTATATTTAGCCGTTTGCACGACAGACAGCCACGCGTTTTCGAGTTTTTCTCCATAAGCCCAGACTTCCACTGTGTTGTCTGTCTTGTAGCCCTGTCCCACATATCTTGTTGCAGGACCGATTCCGCAGTTGGCAACAACTGGCTTTGTGTCACCATCTTTAAGGTAGCTGAACTGAACAGCAGTGTGTCCGACTTCCTCCCAAGAGGCGTTTCTTGCAACGACAACGCAGGTGTAGATGCCTGTCTTCTCAAGTTCAAGCTGAACAGTTGAAGTGACAGTCACAGAATCCACTTTGGTGTCACGCGCAATTTCCGTAGCCTTGAAAGGCACATCGGCAGCGGCAAGAACACCTTCGAAAACCTTGTACTTTGCAGAAGCCACGTCTGCTCCGATTTCAATTGCAAGAGGCAGCTTGCCGGCAGTTGTCAGACCAGCCTTTGCCTTGAGAGTATAGTCACTGTCTTTGCAACCAGGAAGAACGATAACGTTCTTGCCCGATCTATTGCCGGAATACCATTTAGTATCGGCAGTAAAAGTGATGAGTATTCCGTCATCCTTAGGGAATTTGATGACTCCGTTTTTCATACTGCCATAAACATTTCCCTTAGGGAAACCGGCCTCAGGACAGAAGGTTGCAATTTCAACATAACCATCGTCACCGAGTGTTGCACCTGTTGTCTGATATGGAAGATAAACCTTGTCCGGGTCAGTGGCATCGATGTAGGTGAAAGTCCCCGGAGTACAATTCTCCTCAAACTCTTTTTCAGCATACTGTCCTCCAAAAAGTTTCGCAAGCATATAAGGGTTGTAGACATCCGGAATACGATAGTAGCCCGGTTTGTCCTCCCGTTCGTAGATTTGAATCTTGTCATTGACAGCATATTTGCCCGGGATTCCGAAAGCAGATGAAATGATATCATCGGTCCACGAACCATACTCCTCGCCTTTTTCTCCCTTGACAAGATTCCATTTCACTCTTGTTACTTCGAAGGCAACTGAAGTCGGTTTGTCTGAATAGATGTGGACATATTCCCTGTCTGTGCACTCAACGGCAACGCTGTAGGTTGTACCCATCAGTGCATTAGGGAATTCTACCTTAAATTCACTTTCCTCCTGGCCGTCCTCGAAAAAGAGTTCACCAACAGCGAAGATGGTCTTGACTTCCTCGATTCCCTCCTCGGTCTCGATGGTAGCTGTGAGTTTGAGAGGAACAGTGATGTCCCCGTCCTTTTTCTGCCTGAAAGCTTTGAAAGTCAAGACAGCCTCATCCGCAGGGTCAAGTTCGAAAGAAGACTGAGCAGCAGGGAGTGTTTCGAAATAAACACCATAGCTGTCGTTCTCAGGCTCTCCCACCTCTATCTTCTCCCTTACGCAAGAAGAAAACAGAAGGGAAAGTGCCGCCACGGCAACAAATATTTTTGTAAACTTCTTCATAATTTCTCAATTTTCAATTATTCCAACCATTGTTCAATCTTGTCGCTAGGGTCAGGATTGTTGAGTTCCTCTGTCACACCGGTATTGCTCTGATATTCGCCACGAGAGATAACAAGATTCCACTGAGGTGAACGTCCCTTGCAATTGAAACGGAATATACCCGCTTGGTTAGTTCCCGAATATCCCCGCTCGAAGCCGCTGTTAAGACGTTTGTAGTCATAGATGAGGATGCCTTCGCCCCAGAACTCGATTCGTTTCTGATAAAGCAGATCGTCAATAAGGAAGTTTTCCAGAGTGTTTGCTCCACATTTGAATTTAGGGTCACGGTATTTCTGAACGAATTCCTCAAGCTTTTGCTTGCCCTGTGAAAGTCCTTCAACCTGGGCTGTTGCCTCAGCGAGAATGAAATACATCTCCTCAATTCTCATAAGACAGTGGTCCGCACAGTTGCCGACGTTATAGTCGCTCACGTTTCCTTGAGCCGGACGAAACTTGATGCTTTCATAAGCCTTTGCCGCAGGATTCTCAGAAGTACCATAAATGAAACCTTTTCTTCCGCTTGCCCCTCCGGAGAATTTGTAGACATCTGCAAACTCCTCCGCGTCCGGGTCTGCAATGAATTCAGGCGAGAGCCAGCTGGCTTTTCTCCAGTCGCTGTCATTGATGCTTTCGTAGAATTTACGGTCGGCACCAATCTGAGCACCCGGAGCATATCCCCACGCAGCTTCGTTCGAAAGGTGCGCTGTAAAAGTAAGAAGATTGCCTTGATTCTCAGATGCGAGTGTCTGCCCCCAAATCCAAGCGCTGTTTGAAGCGCCGTTGTTGAAACCATTGGTAGGGTCCTGCCACTGATCCTTTGTCAGAGGTGTACGTCCGCCTTCTGTGATTGCAAGATTAGCATATTTGATGGCCTGTTGGAAATCCTCCTTAGGAGTTTCGCTCCAATAGCCCATCTCGATGTATGCTCTTGCCTTCAAACCATAGACGAGCGTGAGTGAAGGAACAGTGTAGGAAAATGTCTGTCCTTTGAGGTACTCCTCGGCGTCGCTGAGGTCCTTGAGGATGAACTCATACATTTCCTTTCTCGTAGCACGAGGGTTTTTGCGTGCAGTCGCCTCGTCTGTCTTCTCTGTGATGATTGGAACTGTGAGGTCCTTGATTGCATCCGGGATTTTATAACCTTTACCCAAAGCATAAGGGTCAGTCACCTCTTTAGGAGAATAGAGTCTCGCAAGGTCGAGGTAGAAAGCAGCCCTGTAGGCAAGAGCCTGACCGAGGTATGCCTTCTGGGTGCTGTTTGCAGAAGAAGGGTCAACCACAATGATGAGGTCGTTTGCAATCTTAATCCACTTATAGTAGACATCCCAATAGTAGGCAGTTACCGCCTTTGTATCGTCCTGACCGCGGTTCATCGAGGATTGATAGAATCTGTTATAGCCCGGTTCATCACCCATTACCGCAAGGTCGTTGAGCATATACTCTGTATAGAGATGAATTGCCGGCATTCCAAAGTCAGTGTGCCAATTATCATAGGTTGAGTAGTATCCTGACCATCCGGAAGTCATCATCGCAGCCGGAAGACCACGAAGGATTCCTTCAAGTGCGAATGTCGACTCTGCGACCTGCTTCTTCGTCTGAGTCGCTCCCTCCGGCAGGGTCTCTTTGATACAGCCGGCAGTTACGGAGCAAAGCGCAATGATTCCGATTGTTCTCAAAAATATCTTTTTCATATTGTCGCCTCCTAATTAAAATGTGATGTTGATACCTCCGGAAACCGTGCGAATCGTTGAATTCGTCGTGTAACTTGTCTCACCCGTAAAGCTGTAACGAGGGTCAAATCCCTGTCTTGCCGAAACATAGAAGATGTTGTCAGCCGCCACATAAAGGCGCAGTTTGCTAATCTTGATCTTCCTTGTGAGTGCCTCCGGGAAAGTGTAGCCAATCTGGGCATTCTGGAAGTTCAGATAGCTTGCATCGGTGAGGAACCTGTCAGAAGTCGAGTTGAAGTTCTGGTCAAGGTATTGGAAACGAGGAATGTCTGAATTCTTGTTTTCCGGAGTCCAAGCCTTGAGAACATCTTTATGGAAGTTTCCTCCGACCTGTGATCCCGGAGCATCAAGCGAAGCAGCATAACCGGAATCGTAGTACTTGCCTCCAATCTGATAGGTAAACTGAACAGAAAGATCCACTCCGTAGAATGAAAGAGATGTTCCGAAACCTCCGTAAAGTTTTGGAGTAGGATCACCTGCGAGATAGTCGGTTGCTTTTGAGTAATCCTTTGTCGTGGTTTGAGTTACGACTCCATCCTTTTTTTCATCCATATACCACATCGGTTCACCGGTCTCGTGGTCAATTCCCGCATATTTAGGAATCTTACGGGTGTAGAGAGGAAGTCCCTCACCATAGAAATAGGTGCCGCTTGCATAACCCTGATATCCTTCCATCGTGACAGTTTTTCTTTCATCCGGAAGACGGAGAATCTTGTTGGTGTAGTGGGTGGCATTGAGGTTAGCCGACCAAACTACATTCTTTGTACGGATAATGTCACCGTCAAGTGAGAACTCGATACCGCGGTTTCTCATATCGCCGATGTTAGCATAGTAGCCGTCATATCCGAGGGAAGTCGGAACGGTGAAGAAGAAGAGCATATCGGAAGTCTTCCTGTAGAAGAACTCTACGCTACCGTTGAGTCTGCGCTTGAAGAACTCGAAGTCCACACCCGCATTGATGTTGGTGTTGGTCTCCCAAGTGATGTTCTCGTTACCTTTGCTTACGAAAGTCACACCGACCTCACCATCTGAATTGGTGATTTCGTAGGTGTCGGTGTAGAGGTAATTGCTGATATTGTCATTACCTTGCGAACCGATGGAAGCCTTAATTTTAAGCATATCCACCCAAGAGGCATTGAACCAAGACTCGTGATTGATGAGCCAACCTGCTCCGAGTGACCAGAAGTTACCCCAACGGTGGTCAGGATGGAATCTCGAAGATGCGTCACGACGATAGGAAGCACTTGCATAAACCCTGTTCGCAAAGTCATACTGCACTCTTCCGAAGAATCCTTCGTTGTTGTACCAAGAGTGTGAAGACGCAGCTTTCTTTGCATCGACAGCCGCCCCATTGAGTTCAAGATTAGTGGTGGAGAAGAGTTTGGTTTTCGATGCAGAGAGAGAATATGAGTGCTGGCGGTAGTACTCGTGTCCGAGGAGGACATCAACCGTGTGAACTCCGGCGAATGTGCGGTTCCAATTGAGAAGCTGCTGGAAGTTGAAATACAATGACCTTCCGTGTCCAACCAAGATGTTACCGCCATTGGTCACGAACTGGCCATAATATGGGTTGGACATACTCCTCGTCCTTGTTTCGTCAAGACCGAGACCACCATTAAGAGTGAAGGTGAAGTCGCGGAGGAATTTGAATTCTGCATAGCCGGTGCCGTTGACAGCATTTCCTTCATTTACGTCAAGATCCAGAAGATTGGTACATAAAGCATTGGCATTGGGAGCATTAGGACGCATCACACCTGCGTTTTGGCCGTTACCGAAGTCATATCTCTTGTAACCCTGTGCATCATAAAGAATATTGCCATTTCCGTCCCTGATGAAAAGAGGATAGATAGGTGCCATTCCGATTGCCATTCCAAAAACAGAACCGGTAGAACCTGCCGCTTCATTAGGGCTGGTATTTCTCCAGTTATATTTTGCATAACTTGCATTACCTCCGACTTTCAACCAAGATTTTGCCTGATAGTCGGCACGAAGTTTTGCAGTGTAACGCTTCATACTCTGACCTTCTACAATACCCTTATTGTCAAGAACACCGAGAGACGCATAGAAAGATGCCCTCTCAGTGCTGCCGGAAACGCTGGCATTGTACTCCTGGCGAAGAGAAGGAGTGTAAACATTGTCAAGCCAGTTGTCCGGATAGAGGAGATATTCCTGGTCTTTGTAAGTAATCTTGCGTCCGAGTGTCGCCGCAGGATTCAATTTGCCGTTGCTTCCGATAAGAAGCTGTCCCTCTGGAACAGTATATACATTGTAGGCAAGACCACCATTTGTGGCACTTCCCGCAACATTTGTAGCAGCCTTCAAATGAGCCTCGCTCGCTGAGTAACCTCTTGACACATAATAGTTTTTGAGAGCCGCGTAGTGCGTCTCGTAGTACTGCCCAGGGTCGGTGATGTAGTCGTAGGTCTTGAGAGCCTTTGTGTTGACACCCCATTTTGCGTCGATATTGACTACCGCCTCGCCGCGCTTTGCCTTTTTGGTGGTAATCATAATGACACCATTGGCTCCACGTGCTCCGTAGAGGGCGTTTGACGCAGCATCCTTGAGGACGGTCATTGACTCGATGTCCGCAGGGTTGATGTTATTGATGTCGCCAGGATATGGAACTCCATCCACCACATAAAGAGGAGATTTACCTGCGGTGATGGAACTTGTTCCACGGATACGTATGGATGGTGACGAGCCGAGAGCTCCTGAAGAAGTGGTCATCTGCACACCTGCAACGACTCCTTCGAGCGCTCTTGTCGCGTCAGAGGACTGCACCTTGGCGATGTCAGATGACTTCACGACTGTTGCGGAACCTGTGAAGGACTCTTTTGTCGCAGTACCGAACGCGATGACAATTGTCTCTTCGAGTGCGGTGGCGTCAACCGGAAGTTCAACATTGACAACTTTCAAACCGGCGGTAGCAGCCTCTACCTGCTTGTAGCCGACCGAAACGAAAACGAGCACATCATCATCTGACTTCACGCGGATGCTGTAATTTCCCTCAGCATCGGCCGATGTGCCAATCATTGTGCCTTTGACCTGAACTGATGCGAAAGGGATGCCTGTGCCTGAAGAGGCGTCGGTAATCTTACCGGAAATCTCCCTGTTCTGCGCGAGGGCAAGTCCGGCGGACATCATGATGGCCACGAAAAAAAGAAGGATTTTTTCCATAAGCAAAAATTTAATTAAACATATAATACCTTTGATGCGATTTTCACATTCACTACTGCTCCGCACCTCGTCCGAAAGCATCGAGTCCGTGCACCAAAAAACGGGCGTTTTAATGTGCGTGCGAATTGCAAAGTTTGCGATTAATTTTCATAAATCCAAATCTTTTTAAGCTGTATGATAGGCTTTTAACGAAGCGAATGAGTGTATCTGAAATAAAATCAATTTATATTTATTACAAAATGCTATCAGAATGTTATGATCTGATAGCATTTTGGTTTCAAGAACGAAAATTAAAAATTTTTGAAAAACGTTCATTTCTCTTCAAAAATCTCAGTTAAATCACATTAAAGCCGTATTCTCAGACCGGGAATCCACACTCTTTCGCTCCGATCATCTACCTTTACATTTAGTTAAAATTCGTATATTTTTAGCCCACTATCATTCAATAACTTATCCATATTTAGCATAATATTTTTCTATTTAAGCCTACTATATTTTCATTTTTCAGCCCTTATATTCTCATTCTGATACATTTAAGTTAAAAAATCGTATATATGTCATTGAATGTGTACGTGATATGACAAATAATGAATTCTGGCTTTCAATACGAGAAATTATTGACAATGGTTTCTCTGACGAAGGACTTACAAAACTAGATGAATATGCAGAACAATTCATTTCAGGACGGCTTGTTTATAAACGATTTTCACCGGCGGAGCAGCATGGCTGCGATGAGGGAGGCACAAATCATGTCATTGCATCCATACTCGCGGGAGCAGAAGTTGGCTCAGATAAATGCACTGCGCCAATCGGCAGTTTCAAAAGAGAGCAGCAATGCGGAGCGGTGCAGGAAGGGAGAATAAAGGCTTGGGCATAGGAATGAATGACGAGGAAATACGTCTATATGCGAGTAAACTAGGATACCGATTGATAAATCCTAACAACTGGACATTTTCAACGGAGCAGATATATCTCAGTGATATGCATGATGAGAATGTTATACGCTCCAAGAATGGAAATATCTTTGTTATAGATTGCGACATACGAATCAACACTCCGGAAATGAACGCCGGAGGAATCAGGGAATTAACAAATTACGTGGAATTTCTAAATTAGCTTCGGAGCCTACCTCGGCTACGCCTTTTGTTCACCAGAGCCGAAATACTGACTCGCAAAAGAAGCTAATTCTTCGGCTTACGGGACGGCTTGGCCGTCTTGCCTGCAGAAGGTCGCCCGGAGCGTTTCTTTGAAGGCTTTGCTTTGCCGGATTTGCCCGAGTTTTTGCGTTCCCCAGCGGACTTTCCTGCGGATTTACGGGAGCCGGAAGATTTGCCGGAGCCACCACCACGACGTCCCGAACCGGCTCTGCGGGAGCGCGGAGCAAATCCTTCGCCTTCCTCTGATTTTTAACTAAATAAGGTAAATGAAAATTTGGTCAAGCGACATATTCTCCGCAACTTTATATCACACACTTTCTGAACTGCTCCTTAATGGCAGCGACACTGCTAAGCAATTCATCGAAGCTCAAAGCGTCTTTCTCGTAGATGAAACTGCCGAGCATATCATTGTAATCATCCCTAAAGGCCTCCACTACCGCAGCAGGAGGCAGAAAGTCAATCACTTCCGGCAATTCTTTGCCGTAGTCAACATAACTTGGATGGTAGAATTTCTCCCTATGCTTCACAATTTCCAGATACAGATTTCTGTCCTCAAGGGCTTTATGCATATACTCAGTGCGAGAAAGTTTGTCTAAATCATACAAATGTCTTGACATTCTTCCTGTTCTCGGCTTGTCCTTCTGAAATTCCTCACAAAGCAGGAATGCTTTCTCCAAAAATGTTCTCGCTGGAGATACGATCCTGACTGTCTGATTGAAGGCATCATCAATGTCTTCTCCAAACTCAACGGAGCATACTTGTTGTATCAGTGAGGATATCGGCTTCATCTCGTACGGGACGGATAGAGAAAGGCAACTTATCTCAATCTTCACCACAGGCTTAGCATAAGACTTGGTCGAAGCGTAGCGAGAAGGATAGAACACAAGCAGCACAGCAGGGTCTTTGTCGTGAGAAGTCTTCCTGTCTTTACATTCTTCTGCCGCCACCTCATTCTCGTCCAGTACCTTTATCACAGGCAGGCCGAGTTCTGTCAGTTTTTTATACAGTTCGTTTTTGAACTCTCCGAAAACGAAGTCCTGGTTCTTCTCCCTCAAATTACGGATCTGAGTCATTGTCGTACATTCTGCGCAAGCATATCCCTTCACGTCCCTATAGAACGAACGATCAAGAGCAATGTCTATATCCTCGCTGAATCGACTGATAATATCCCAGCCCTTGCTCAAGCTTGTACCGCCCTTGAAAAGAGAAAACTCCGCAATGCTTGTATGAAACACCGCATAGAGAACAGCTGTAACCCACCAATCTTTCTCCGCTGCAGCGTCATCAATATTCTTGGCCTTTGCCACTTTTGCAATCAGCGCGTTGCGTTCATCCTCGCTATAATCAAGCCATTTAGCCATAATCTATCGTTTAATCTGTTCAAGAACAAGTTTCTCGATCCAAGCCGGAGCCAGTTTCAAATCGGCTTCAAGGCGTCTATCCTTCTCTACTTCCGCAAGAATTGCAGGAATCTTAGCCTTCATTTCGTCGGTTATGTTTTCTGCTTTTATGCTTCTAAGAGCCTGGACAAGAACTCCAACCGACTCGTTATTGTAAGCAAAATTCTTTGGGGCAGAACGTTTCAACATAATGGTCCTGCCATCTATATTGAGAACTCTGGCTGTGCCGGAAGTCAAGAAGCAAGTTTTCATAGTGACCTGCTCTGACAAACCAATCAAATTTGCTGCTGTCTCTCCGGTCGGAAAAATTTTTGCCTTATCACGTTTGGCAATCTGCCTTACAATTTCCTCAATCGGTGGATATGAAACACCAAAGCGCGTCCTCTTCGCCTTGAGGTACACACCCTTAGAAATACGTACCACCAGCCCTTCTTTTTCAAAAGCAGAAAGCAGCTTGGTTGCATAATTGGCAGTAAGTCCGGGAAATGAAGATGGAGTGAATATTGCGCCGTATTTTCCGCGCGTCAACTCTCGTCTAATCCTATCTTTATCAGAGTATTCTTTACTTTTTCCTTCCATATTAAGTGCAGAATCTTTGCAAAAATTTCTGCACAAATATAATAATAATTTATGGAATTGTCCACTATTCAAGAAAGGCGCGTCGGAATCAAGCATCCTACGCGCCTCAATTTTATTTCCCGGAAGGCTTCCCACCCCTGCGAACTCCTTTGCCCGAAGACTTGCGTCCGCCCTTCGAGGACTGCTTCCCTTCTAAACGTCCCTTTGACGCCCCGTCTTTTGACTGTCTGCCGACACGTGAGTTCCCGGAAGCTTTTCCAGAGTCTTTTTCAGAAGACTTGCCGCCGTTCCTGCCGGAACCTGACATGGAGCCGCTTCTGCGCGGGCTGCCGCCGCCATATCCCCTTTCCTCTCGGCGCGAGCGTTCCCCGCCGAGCCCGTCCTCCGGAGTGCGTTCCGGTGCGTCCGGCTCAACAAGCTCGTAGTCGAGCAGGCATTGTTCCTGGTTGGCCTTCTTCACGCGGATGCGCACCGCGTCGCCGAGGTTGTAGACCTTATGTGTGCGGCGACCGACAAGCGTGTAATGCTCGTCGTCGAACTGGAAAAAGTCCGAGCGAATGTCGCGCAGAGCGACCATTCCCTCAATCTTCGTCGGCTCAATCTCCACATACATTCCCCACTCTGTGAGACCGGAGATGTGACCGTCGAACTCGTTGCCTACCTTGTCCTGCATGAATTCAACGAGCTTGTACTTGACGCTCGCGCGCTCGGCCTCAGCGGCGACCACCTCACGCTGGGAGGCATACTTGCAGGCGGCCTCGTAAGTCTCGCGGTCGGCACTCTTTCCTCCGGCGAGATAGGAAGCGAGAAGGCGGTGCACCATCATATCGGGGTAGCGGCGGATTGGGGATGTGAAATGGGTGTAATATGTGAACGCGAGGCCGTAGTGACCGATGTTGTTGACATCGTAGCGGGCCTTCGCCATCGTGCGGAGCGAAAGAAGCTCGATAGCATTGAACTCCGGCTTATCCTTCGCCGAGTTGAAGAGACCGTTCAGCTCGCGGGAGAACTCCTTGCCGTTGGCAACCTTGCCGAGAGTGTAGCCGAAATTGCCCACAAATCCGCGCAGATTGTCAATTTTTGCCATGTCAGGCTCGTCGTGTACACGATAGACAAAGGTCTTTTCTTCCTTCCAACCCTTTGCCGGAGCCTTTCCGGTGACCGCATAACCATCCTTGTCGAGATTTGCACCCGTAGCAACAAATTCCGCCACACAACGGTTGGCAAGCAGCATAAACTCCTCAATGAGCCAGTTTGCCTCCTTTGAAATCTTCTGGTGAACGCCAATCGGACGACCGAGTTCATCGACATCGACCTTCATCTCCGGGCGTTCGAAACTGATTGCCCCTGAAGCGAAACGCTTTTTGCGGAACTTCAGAGCCAGTTTATTGAGAATGAGCACAGCCTCCTGCACTTCCTCCGGAACGACGGTCGTTGTGCCGTCAACCGAAGTCTCGTAGCCTTTGATGACCTTTCCCGCCTCGATGATTTCCTGGGCGCCCTCGTAGGCGAAACGGTAGTCGGAATCGATTATCGTGCGGCCGAACCACCTCGTGACCACCCTCGCGAGAGGGGTTATTTCAAACACGGCAGAGAAAGTGAGCTTGCGCTCGTGCGGACGGAGAGAGCAGAGTTTGTTGCAGAGCTTCTCCGGAAGCATCGGCACGGTCCTGTCGACAAGGTAGACCGAAGTTCCCCTTGCGCGCGCCTCCTCATCAACGACGGAGCCGGGCTGCACATAGTAGGAGACATCGGCGATGTGGATGCCGACCTCGTAATTTCCGTTGTCCAGTTTCTTGAACGACAGAGCATCATCAAAGTCCTTCGCGTCGGAGGGGTCGATGGTGAAGGTCAGCGTCTTTGTAAAGTCGCGGCGAATCTTGTACTCCCCTGCAGGAATCTTCTCGGAAATCTTGTCCGCGGCATTCTCCACCTCAGGTTCGAACCTGTACGGCAGGCCGAACTCGGAAAGAATCGCATGCATCTCCGTCTCGTTCTCGCCAGGCATTCCGAGCACATCCACGATATGTCCTGTCGGGCAGGTATCCCCTTTTTTCCAAAAGTCAACGACGGCGGCAACTTTCATTCCCGTCTCAGCGTCCGAATGCTTGTCAAGGTCGGAGACGATGATGTCGTACGGCATATTCCTGCTCTGCATGAGCACCCACGCCTGTCCGTCGAAGATATGGAGTATTCCGATGAACGGGCGCTTCGACCTCTCGACGATTTCGACCACATATCCCTCTCTTCTCGACTTTTCCGTCTTCTCGCGGGTCACTGCAACCCTCACCCGGTCTCCGTGGAGCGCGCCGCCAATTTTCGACGCCCTCACATAGACGTCATCTTCTTCACCGTCAACAATTATGAAGGCATATCCTTCCCTCGTCATCTGCACTGTTCCCTCAAGCACGGGAATCTGCCTCTTTTCGCGGACCTTCCGCGCACCGAACTTTCTTTTCCTTGACATATTTTATTATCTTTGCGGCACAAATTTAGTTAAAATAAAAACACTTGGACATATTTATGTGCACAAAGATTCGTCACTTCGCTGAAAATGGCGGTAAAATTCATTCGAAACGACAAAAAAACAAACAATATGAGTAAAAAAGTACTTCTTATGATCCTCGACGGTTGGGGCGAGGGCAAGCATGACTGGACAAACGCAATCTACACTCAGGGCGCACCATATATCGATTCGCTCCGCGCGAAATATCCACATTCTCATCTTCAGGCCTGCGGCGAGGCTGTGGGACTTCCTGAGGGACAGATGGGAAATTCTGAGGTGGGACATTTGAACCTCGGTGCCGGAAGGGTCGTTTATCAGGACCTTGTGAAAATCAATATGGCGTGCAGGGAACATAAACTGCTTGAGAATCCGGAGATTAAGGCGGCTTACGATTATGTTGCTGCAAGCGGAAAGAAACTCCATTTTATGGGACTTATGTCAAAGGGCGGAGTGCATTCTTCGCAGGAGCACGTCTATGAGTTCCTCTCTGTTGCAAAGGAATATGGGTTGAAGAATGTTTTCGTACATTGCTTTATGGACGGACGTGACTGCGACCCTCACAGCGGAAAAGGCTTTGTGGAGGAGCTTGAGGCAGAGATGGCCGGGAGCTGCGGAAAGGTGGCATCTGTTTGCGGAAGGTTCTATGCGATGGACCGCGACAAGAGATGGGACAGAGTGAAGGCGGCTTATGATATGCTCGTGAACGGCGAGGGTGTGAAGGCGACTTCAGCAACCGCTGCCATCGAAGAGTCCTACAATGCGGAGATTACCGACGAGTTCATCAAGCCGACTGTCATTACTGACGCTGCCGGAGAGGCTCTCGGAAAAGTGGAAGAGGGAGACGCAGTGATTTTCTTCAACTTCCGCAACGACCGCGCAAGGGAAATCACCGCTGTCCTCACTCAGACCGATATGCCGGAGCAGGGAATGCACAAACTTCCGCTCTACTACTGCTGTATGACTCCATACGACTCTTCATTCACCGGAGTCCACATCCTCTTCCCTAAGGAAAATGTGCTTGACACGCTCGGAGAGACGGTTGCAAAGGCCGGAAAGAGGCAGCTTCGCATTGCGGAGACCGAAAAATATGCCCACGTAACTTTCTTCTTCAACGGAGGAAGGGAGGCGCAGTTTGAGAATGAGGACCGCATCCTGGTGAATTCACCGAAGGTTCCGACCTACGACCTGCTGCCGGAAATGAGTGCCGTGGAGGTGACTGACAAGCTTGTGGAGGCAATCAACGAGGGAAAGGAGGATATGATTATCCTCAATTTCGCCAACGGAGATATGGTGGGCCATACGGGCGTATTTACATCCATCTGCCGTGCGGTGGCGAAGATTGACCAGTGTGTGAAGAGGGTTGTGGAAGCCGCTGTGGCTCAGGACTATGCGGTGCTTCTCACTGCAGACCACGGAAATGCGGACCACGCTGTCAATTCCGATGGCACGCCTAATACGGCACACTCACTCAACACCGTGCAGTTCATCGTGATTAACGCCGGGGAGGAGGTGAAGACCGTGAAGGACGGACGCCTTGCGGATGTCGCTCCGACAATCTTGAAGCTGATGGGCATCTCACAACCAAAGGCTATGACCGGGTGTGCGCTTATATAAAAAGCGGTCTGCTGCGTTGCTTGTGAAATTCAAATCCTCACAACCGACAGGTTGCTGCGGTTTGAATTCCCCAGAGCGCCTTGCATCCCATCTTTTTATATAACCGCACTCTCAGATGTCCAGATAGTTTTAATGCCCGCTGCGATGATTGATGCGCAGCGGGCATTTGACTTGAACTGAAAATAGTTGACACTGTACGGGGGACAAAAAAGTACAGTGC
>OLVY01000165.1_pt1 | contig 50456 bp, 43 predicted proteins | sample 1674261 | NCBI WGS metagenome assembly OLVY01 (sample SAMEA103958155, study PRJEB25191) | human gut metagenome | biome: human-associated habitat [ENVO:00009003]; feature: intestine environment [ENVO:2100002]; material: feces | place: Germany | collected 2013/2015
GAAAAAGCAACGGTAGACATACGTAAGAAAATTAATACTATAGTAGTAAATTATACTAATAAGGGAACAAAAATAACCCTTCCGACTATAAACTTCCAAAATATAGATATTAAAGGGATAAACTTGAATGGTGTTATAAAAGAAATCTCAAGTACTATAGATGTGTCATCAACAAACTGGCTTCAGTATGGATTAGCAGGAGCCGGATTAATTTTCGGCCTCATTGGTGCTAGTGTAGGATTTGCTCTTGGTAAATGGCTTGGTGGGGATAAACGTAGTGATGAGGAAAAACAAGCTGCTGCGATGCAAAAGCCTCTTAGTCATGAAGAAAGAGTAAACGTATACAATTCGATTGTAGAAAAAGGTGATGAAATTACTCAAGTTATCCATGATGCTGTGGACAAATCTCTAAGAGACAACAAGTTGAAATCGAAAATTCAGAGTATGACATCACAATTGTTGGGTGAATACAAGAAGAGTTTGGAAGATGCTAGAATCCTAATTGACTAATTTTTGAATACTATGAGTAATTTTATTAATCCCATAGAGCCTGCAGCCAAAGCTTTGGCTGCAACGGCTTTATCGCAGACTCTTTCGTTCTGCATGGAGAGAAAGTATCTTGAAGGAATAAGTTTGTCTTCGTCTGCTAATCCTTTTCATTTGGAAGCTATAGATAGTACACTCAAAGATGAGGCGTATTGGCTACGTATCAAACAGGTAGGAAAGCCGTTACGTGATTCTGCAGAGGACTGTTTTACTGCTATTCAGAAGATACTCTATTCATGCTTCTTGCCAAACACCATTCAACTACTTTTTTTGGTGGAGGGTGATGGTAAAGAAAGTAGAATGTATGTTGGACTTCGTTCTGTTTCCGAATCTGTCAAGGCAAGAAGTTATGTCAAGGGGCTAAACGAATTTATCAAAGGAGCGTGGCCTGGCTTACAAACAGAATTGGTGGATGAATCGGATGACGGATTGGCGGGAATAAAAAAAGATATTGCCGCAGAAAATATCAATTACATCTATGCATTGACAGGAATTCCATCAATGGAAAGCCAGTACAAGTCAGTATATCCTGCAACTTTGGATAATCTCATTGCTGGAATGAATCGAAGCAAGCGGTATGCTTATTTTGTAGTAGCCGATCCTGTGGAAACTTGTGATGTTGAAGCTATGATTTACCAGTGCCGAGATATGAATGGGCAGGCAGAGTCATTGAAGTCAATTAACATCACAGAAGGAATTTCACAGGGAACATCATCATCACTTACTCATGGAACTTCTTCTTCTGTGAGTGAAGGGGTGAGCCATACTATTTCTGAATCAGTCTCGAAGAAAGATTTTTCCCGTTTAGGAAAAACCGCATTGTGTGCAACAGGACTTGGACTTGCTGCAAGTGTTTTCCCTGCAGCAGGAGCCGTTGTCGATGGTGTGGCAAATGCAGCAGGAGCAATCTTGCCAGGTGCTTTGAGTATGATAGGATTGTCTTCTATTGGAAATATTATAACAAATATCACGCCAACTAAAACTTCTGGTGTATCAGACTCTACCACCATCACCAATACCCATGGAGAAAGTAATTCAGAGACGATTGGTGTAAACGAGAGTAAATCTCATAGCATAAGCAGAAATATTGTAAATAAGCACATAGAAGCCGTATCAGAACATTTGTTTTACCACTCCAAGAGATTTGAAAGTGGCAAAGCCATTGGTCTGTGGAAAGTCGGCGTATATCTAATGGCCGATAAAAAGTCAGATATACAAGGCGGTGCTATGCAGTTGAGATCTATTCTAAGCGGACAAGAATCCATATTCGAGCCAATCCGTATACATGACATAACCATTGCCGTAGACGATATACGCAAAAATAGCCTTGCTCGTTTGTGCTCTCCTATTTTGATGATTGATAATCAACACGAACAACGTTTTGAACATCCTATGGGAAAGAACTACAAGGAATTAAAGACCGTCTTGACCACGAAGGAGTTGTCTTATCTTATAAATTTCCCTCTGCGTACTGTTCCTGGTATAAGTGTGGTTGATAGTTCGCCTGAGTTTAGTCTGAATCAAACAGAGACTAACAGGGAATGTATAGCCTTTGGTAAACTCTTGTATGGTGGGTCAATGACAGAGATAGAATACAAATTGCCTTTGGCTGTCCTTGCAAGACACACACTATTGGCTGGAATAAATGGAACGGGAAAAACAAATACCGTGCAGGCAATTTTAAATGGTTTGAAAGACAAGATTCCTTTCTTGATTATCGAGCCTGCCAAGACCGAATATGTGGATTGGGCAATAGAATATAATAAAGTTCATAAAGATACTCCAATAGACATCTATATGCCAGGATGCAAAAAATATCGTGGTGTGTTCGTTCCTAAGCCTTTGCGTGTCAATCCGTTTGAACCGGTATGGCTAGATGCACCCCAGGACCCTAATGTGCTTTCCCATATTGATCGTTTGAAATCCACGTTTGCAGCAGCATTCCCTATGTACGATATTTTGCCAGTATTGATGGAAGACTTGATTTATACTATCTATCAGCAAAAAACTACCGACTGGTTAAGTGATGTTCCTGTATTTGGAAAGACCAAATCACCAACACTTAATAGTATGAGTGTGTGTGTGGATAAAGTAATAGATCACTGCCATTATGAGGAGCGTATTGCAAGCAATATGAAGGCTTGTCTCAACACTCGTATCAATTCTCTAAAACGTGGATGGCGAGGCGAGACTCTCAATTGCACAAAGTCGACTTCTTGTGAAGAGTTATATGAACGACCAGTTGTTATCAATCTCTCATATGTGGGTGATGATACAGATAAGGCTTTCTTCATGGCCGTTATTTTGCAACAACTTTATGAATATCGTCAAGCTTTAGCAGAAGTAGGACTTGTGGACTTTAACAACAACGATTGTCAGCACTTAACAGTCATAGAGGAGGCACATCGGGTGATGATGAAATGCGACAATCCTGATATGCCACAATATAAGTCGGCCTTGATGTTTTCCAATATGCTTTCTGAAATAAGGGCTTATGGCGAGGGTATGTTTTTAGTAGATCAGGTTCCTACTCGTTTGATACCTGATGCTATAAAGAACACTAATACAAAAATTACACATCGTTTGGTGGCAGAAGATGATTGTAAAGCTATAGCAGAGAGTATGGGAATAAGCAAAGAGCAACGTATGATAATTCCTAAGTTGTTGGTGGGGCAGTGTCTTGTCTCGACATCATTGAATACGGATAAATATTGGGTTCAAGTAAATAAAGTAAAATAGCAATGGTTGGATTAGATTATAATTATATTGATGAAACTGGAGCAAAAACATCATTAGATGATGTTGCTTCAAACTATGAATTGTCAAAATCTCAGAAAGAGTATCTTACCGAGTTGAATGTTTCGCCAGAAGAATTTAAAGAGATGTCAGATGGTCAAAAAGAAGATCTTTGTCATGATATTAGGGATAGATTGGAAGAAATCGAAGTTTATAGTGTTATGGCACAAGATAAGGCTATAAAAGATACATGCTGTTCTGAAATTTTAGGTGAGTTTAGACAACAAGTTTTCAAAGAAAAGTTGAATCAACTAAATGATTTGGAAAAAGCGACACCTCTAAGTATAGAGGTACTTAAATTAGAATGTCCAGAATTATATAATCAAGTACAGAGAATGAATTCTCGACTTGGAAATAATAATCCTGATGGCATTATGAATACAATGCAATATGCTCTATTGGAAAATGGGGATTTTGTAGCCTATAATAATATCAAAGCGTATTCTAACTCAAGAATGGTTTATTCCGAAGGGGTTGTTTATGCAAAATCAGGTGGAAGTAAAAATGGAGATAGTAATCTTAATGAGTTTATAAACACGCCTATTTTGCAGTCTGATACATTATATGTTATAGATGGTCGTTCCTTATATGAAACTGATAGTCAAGGAAGAATTCATAAAGAAAGTACTGTATATTCACCGGATTATGATGTAAAATTGGAAAGGGCTAGCGATAATCAGGCAATGATAAGAAACGGAAAGGATGGTATGGAAAATGATGAAAGTTCGCATACTGTTCCTAAATGTTTGGGAGGCCCCAATGAAGCTATAAACCAAACGCCTATGCTTAAGGATATTAATCATGGTGAAGGTTCTAAATGGGCTGATTGTGAACGGGAGTTAGTAAATGCTACAGATGAAGGAAATACATCTGTAGTAGAACATACTTTTTATTATGAAGGTGAGTCAAAACGTCCTGCTTCTGTAGAGTGTGATTTTATAATATGTACGGAAAATCAACAAACGTTGAGCTTTGACAATTCTATAATGGTAGAAAGTGGTTTGCAAGCATCGTAATTAAAGGCCCAAATAGTATCCGAGCAACATCCATAGAAATAGATGATAGGAATATTTCTGCTGATGTTACGGATAAGTCTTACGAAAAAATGAATTATAATGGATAAATTAGTAAAAACGCTTATGCAAAGATGGTATGATGAAAAATCAGCTTCTTTTGTTACAAATGCATTGGTGAAATTGCAAGAACCATTAAGCAAATGTCTTAAGAATTGGATAAATGATGCGACTTCGAGAGATGTTGTCGTTGGTGATTATTGTTATCTGTCTCATAAAAGAACGAGCAATGACGTATTCTGGAGTATTGCTAAAATTTGACTGGATCATGAAAGAGCCTGCTATGGTTTTGAAAAGTTTGAAATTAAAAAAGTAAACATTATGCCTAGATTTGAAATAAGTGCACGTCATGAAATGTCTTTGGGACAAGGAAACTGGGTGCATAAAGGAGATTCTTTTAATATAAATATCACAATTCCAAACACCGTTCCAGGGAGCCTTTTTGGAAATTTACGAAATAGAGAAAGTATTGTTCGTCAGTTATATGCCCAAGGTATTGTTTTACCGACAAATAGTTGTTGGCTTAATGCAAATCATTGGGAGATAAAAATGAAGTAAGGTGATTATAGGTTTCTAAGACAAGAAATGTGGTAGATATGTCATTAGCCTATAGATTCGTTATGGGCGATAGGGGGCTATATTCGCTGAAAATAGAGCACTCTTACTTTTTTCTTGATGTTCTGTCACCATTTGACATATCTATATAGTTATTTCGCAGCCGAAATCAAATGTATAACTATATAAGGTAATGTAACAATGGAAAAGAACATCAGGAAAAGAGTATGTAGGTTGGCTGCGGTATTGAGTGCCGTGCTGGTAGTATTTTTTAATTTTCTGTCATATTTTGGTCTTTGCAGTTAAAAAAGTTCCGGAAAATTTGGTGATTATCTTGATAATTACTACATTTGCAGAAGGATACTCCACCTCATCATATCGTGAGTTGGGTATTTCCTTAGTTAAATAAAAAAAGAATGGAATATCAAGAAATAGAGGCACTTATAGCCTTAAAAGAAAGTAAAAATTTGGAGTTTAAAGAATCGACAGGTCAATTAGACCGTTCGATGGAAACTTTATGTGCCTTTCTTAATGGCGATGGTGGTATTGTACTTTATGGAGTAAAGGACAATGGAAATGTTGTAGGTCAAGAAGTTTCTGATAGTACAAAACGTGCTATTGCTGAGGCTATTAATCGTATCGAACCTTTTGTGTCTTTGGAAATAAACTATGTCCGGATTCCAAATTCCGATAAGTTTGTTATAATTGTCAATGCGGAAAAACAACGTTTTATGCGTCCTTTCGCTTACAAAGGTAGGGCTTATCTTCGTATAGAAAGTACTACTACAGTAATGCCGCAAGAGCAATATAACCATTTGTTGATGCAACGTGGTGGAAAATATGGTTGGGAAGCAATGGTCAATCCCGATTTGAAAATATCGGACCTTGATGAGAATGCCATTCTTGGTGCAGTACGTGAGGGTATAAGAAATGGTCGTCTTCCAGAAGTGACTATTCGGGAAGAAATACCTACGATTCTCAGGAAGTTTGGTTTGCTTCGTGATGGGAATTTGAATAATGCGGCAGCTGTGTTGTTTGGCGTGGATTTCTATGACTATCCGCAATGTCTTTTGCGAATGGCACGTTTTAAGGGAACTACCAAAGAAGAGTTTATTGATAACCAAAGAGCGCAAGGTAATATTTATATCTTGCTTGATGCAGCAATGGCTTTTTTCTTTAAGCATCTTTCTTTGTCTGGGAAGATAAATGGACTTTATCGAGAAGAAGAATTGAGTATTCCTTACAAGGCTTTGCGTGAATGTTGTATCAATTCACTTTGCCATCGTTCGTACCATCATCCTGGTAGTTCTGTCAGCATAGCTATTTATGATGATAGGGTAGAGGTTACCAATACAGGAACATTTCCGGCAGATTTGTCAGTTGAGCGATTGATGCAAGAGCATGATTCCAAACCTCAAAATCCAATCATTGCCAATGTGCTTTATAAGAGCAAGATTCTTGAAAGTTGGGGGCGTGGTATTGGTACGATGGTAGATGAATGTAAACGTGTTGGATTACCTGCGCCAGAATTCAAAACAGATGGTAATTTCGTGACTGTAGTCTTTAAATATAACTGTGATGGTGTTAACCTACAGTTGGTAAATAGCAATCCAACAAGTACCCAACAAGTACCCAACAAGTACCCAACAAGTACCCAACAAGTATTGGAACTTGTCGGAATATTGAAGGATGGAGAGTATTCTGTTAGAGAAATCATGTCTTTTTTAATGTTGAAGGATAGGGTGAATTTCTTGTATAAATACTTAATACCAGCATTGGAAGAAGGATTGGTTTCCATGAAATATCCTGATAATCCAAAGCACCCAAAGCAGAAGTATATGCTAACAGAAAAAGGACGAAAGATATTGGAAAAATAGAATGAATAGCAGTAATCTATGTGTTTAATACTTTTTTCTTGATGTTCTGTCACCATTTGACATATCTATATAGTTATTTCGCAGCCGAAATCAAATGTATAACTATATTAAGGTAATGTAACAATGGAAAAGAACAACAAGAAAAGAGTATGTTGGTTGGCTGCGGTATTGAGTGCCGTGCTGGTAGTATTATTTGGCTATTGGTCCTTCTTGACCTCTCATGGCTATTGGCAAAAGAAGAAGGCAGAGAAGAATGAATATATGGATAAGAGGATGCTTTGGCGGAAGTCGGAGAAGATGACCATGCAACAGATGTTGTCGGACATGACGCTAATGGCTAAGGGGGATTCGGTCCTGGTTTGTTGGCTAACTGGTCTCTCTCTTCCCGTTTATCGTGACTTCATTCATGGTACTGCGCAACCTACAAGGAATGCTTGGGCTGAGACAAGATATTGGTATATGGCTTCTCTCGCTAAAGGCAGAGAATGGATGGAGAAGCGTGCCAAGACGAGGATTCACAAGAGCCTGATCTTTGTGGAAACGAGTAGATTTCAGGTGCAGAAGGATTCCTTGAAGGATTATCGTAAAGAGAAACTTACTCCAACTGAGATTAGAAACAACAAGATGTATCTAAAAGATAATTGTCTGTATAGATGAAATCATAGCATAAATAAAGTATAACGAAAAATGAATAAAATTATAGGGCTTCTTGTAATGGTTTTCATGTTCCTACCCTGGCGACCAATCGTTGCAATAGTGGCGGCAGTATTGTTTGTCAACATCAATGGTACGGAATTGTATGGATGGCAAGCTGGTTTGGCGCATGGATTGTTCTTCCTGCCTAATCTGGTGAGGCATCTCTTTGACGGCGATGTCCTTTTCAAGGCTACCAATTGTACTGCAGGTTATCATGTTGCCTGGTGGATAGCTACAGTAGGTTCGTGCATCGGTTGGCTCGTTGATGCAACCTTCTCTTTTATGAAGGCATCGGTATTTGTAGGTAGTGATAAAGAATAAATAAATATAAATACGATGAACAGTATGGTTAATAAAAAAGCTGCAAAGCGTGAGAAGATGATGAACATGCCATCATATCGTCTGATGGTAGGTGCGGCGAAGTATATGGACAAGTGGTTCTTGGATCCTATTCTTGGCTTCATTCTTCCAGCCGGTATCGGTGATGCTTTGACGAGCGTGTTTGCATTCCCATTTATCTATTACAGTCTTTGCGTGGTTAAGTCGATTCCGCTGACTTTGGCTGTCATCTATAATATCTTGATGGATGTGCTGATAGGTGCCATACCTTTCTATATAGGTGATGTGCTGGATGTATTCAAACGTTCGTATGTAGAGAATCTGAGATTGGTTACCGGGTATATCGAGGATGATAAGGAGATTATCAATAAGGTGAATAAGAAGGCCTTCTGGACGGCTGTGTTCATCGTCGTGCTTTGCTGGTTGATTTATGTGGTGATTTCGTGGGCCATTCGCTTGGGAACCATGGCTTATGATTGGATAGTTTCATTATTTTAAAATATGAATAGCAACATTTTCTTTCAGCCCTTCGTTGGCAAGGATTATGCCAACGGGGGGATATTCGGCAAGCGAATCATGATATTGGGCGAGAGTCATTATTGTGATGAGAGTTGTACGGATTGTGGCGACTGCCAGCTACATCGGGAGTGTATGAACTTTACGCAGCAGGTGCTTGGGGATTATCTCAATGAGAATAAGGAACGGCAAAACTGGATGCGGACTTTCCTGAAGTTTGAGCGTTCGTTGGTAGGTGAGGAGACAGATCTGGCGATGAGGCTGAAGATTTGGAACTCGGTCATCTTCTTCAACTATCTGCAAGTGGCGATGGGTGGTCCTCGCGAGGCTGGCGCAGCCGAACAATATCACCAGGCTGGCAAGGCATTCTTCGAGGTCTTCGAAAAGTACCAGCCTGAGTATGTCATCGTATGGGGTAAGAGGCTTTGGGATAATCTTCCTAATGTGCGCTGGCAGGATGGCGACGACATCGTAGTGGATGGTTATCCTGTTGCTACAGGTGCTTACCTTCTGAGTAATGGCAAGCAGGTGAAAGTGATGGCGGTGAATCATCCTTCCGTAGGCTATTCCTGGGACTATTGGTACAAGGTGATACAAAGATTTTTGAGATAATTTTCTCGCTTGTGTCACGATTTGACACACCATACCATTATCTTTGCAGCTGTAAACATAAAACAAGGAATTATGGCACAGATTACAATCAATATCCAGACTTTGGACTGGACAATGGGGGAGACCGTAGGCTTGCACTTGATGTTGAAGAAAGACAGCAAGGCAGGGATTGCATGGGGCGATGGAAGGGTACAGGTCGTGACAGGCAAACAGGAACAGAATTCTGAGAAGTTGACTTGGGTTGAGGCTGGTCATTCCTATCCTGAGAAGGGCGTGAACTATACCATTACCATCTGCTCGGAAGAGGAAGATGCCATTATCGGATTTGATGGCTGTGGCATGTTCGAGGTGAAAACCTTTGATGTGATTCTCACGGAATGTCCTAACTTGCGTATCTTGGGCTATTCTGGTTATGGCGAGGAGAAACTCGACGTGAGCAAAAATCCTTTGCTGGAGTTCATCGACTTCCACGAGATAAGAAACGAGAAGTTAGATTTCTCTGCCAATCCACTCTTGGAGGAGTTGCATATTGATGGAGCAAAGGACTTGGTATCTTTGAATTTGAGCAAGAACGACAAGTTGCGTCGCTTGGACATCTTCATGTGCCACAATCTTCAGCATCTCGCCCTGAGCAATCAGTCGCAACTGAATGAGGTGGATTTCGCTCTCACTCATCTCCGTCCCAAGGACCTGGAGTATTTGGAGAAGACGTTGAAGCGAAACTCTCCCTACAAGATACGGGGAGGAAGCTTTGGCGATGATAAGATAATAGAAGTTAGTAATGGTGAAATCGTAGGTGAAGATGAAGGAAAATTGTGATTGGAAAAAATGCTTGGACAGAATTGAGGATAAGGGATTTGACGACGATGATGCTTATTCAGAGATTCTAGAATATATCCGAGAGGTGGCTACTGTTGATGAGAAACGTGAGGTGCTACAAAATGTGGAGCAACGTGTGAAGAAAATCGTGAACTATGATTTTGCAAAGGCATGGTTCCTACGTCACATGAGTGAAAGCGAGCATGATGTCATCGAAGACTTAATGGGAGTAAGATATGTTGTATTGAATGAGATGATGCTTCATCCGACTCCTGCCGAAGTGGAGAGATTTCGCTATCAGAATGATAAACTCTTCAAATTGACTCAGGAATGTTATGCCCAGTGCAGAAACATGTGGCGCACTTTGTTTCATACGCCTTATAAGGTGGATGATCGCTATCGTTATGAGGTGGAAGGAGTGTTGCGTTTCGAGTATGGAGATGACGATGCTGTAGTAAAGATGGAGAACGATGATTATTACGGATCTGATTTTCAATATATGATTCATCTGTTAGATGAACTGATGAGTGCAGGACGCTGTAAGATGGATACAATTTTGAATGGAGTCTTTGGCACATTTGATGGGGCTACCGAGGATGGGTATAAGCAGATAAACAACATGTTGGACGATGGAGATTCCTGGGATGAGTGTAGCCTTCATAAACCCGAGTTTGCTGATATTTGCGTTTGTTATGCCATGCATGCTCTGCATACGCATCAAGACTATAGCCTGCCCGACATTCTTCGCATGGATGATTTCGTGGTAAAGGTTCATTTGCAATATGAGAATGAAGTTTGCGATACGAGAGATGCAGAGATTGGACCGCTCGATTACGAACCATCGTGGTTCCAAAAACTTGTAGAGGAAGATGTGAATGAGTTCGGAGGAAAACATACGCTGAATCCGACAAGAAAGAAATAGCATATATAATAAAACAAGAAGTTTAACGTCATATATAAAAATAGAAGATTATGAAGTTAGCAGAAGCATTGAGCATCAGAGCCGACTTGCAGAAGAGAGTGGCTCAACTGAAAGAACGTATCAAGGAGAGTGCCAAAGTGCAGGAGGGCGATGAACCTTGCGATAACGTAGAGGAACTGTACAAGGAGCTGGATGACGTACTCGTCCAGTTGGAAGACTTGGTTTATCGCATCAACATTACCAACGTTCAGATAGTTCAGGACGGAGACTCCTTGACTCGATTGATAGCCAAGAGAGACGTCTTGTCGATGCGTGTCAAGGCATTGAAAGAGGTGGTGAACTACGTAGCTGCCAACGATACTCGCTTTGGCAGAAACGAACTGAAATATGTTAGAACCATAGATATAAAGGTTCTTCGCAAGGAGGCTGATACCTATGCCAAGCAGTATCGGGAGCTCGACCTGAAAATTCAGAGTTTGAACTGGACTGTAGATTTGGTGGATTTGCAAGACTTGCCCCGATAATGGAGCGAGGATTGAAATTTTCATTGAGTAGATTAAAACTTTCGGAGAAAAGATAGAGGCAGCAAGAAACTGACATCAGGCAATAGGTCTGTGTTAGCATTATTAAAAATTCATGTGTTTCATGCAAAGAGACGAGTTTGTTCACAGTTCATTTCAAGCATCGGGCACAAGTGTATCGCGCATTGGTATATGACAAAAGTCAGAAACGCCAGCATTTAGCATTACCATTTTGTTGGCTATCTTTTCTCCTTTTCTTTTTAGGCATTTCTCGTAAATATTCATTAGATTTTTAGAGATTATGGACAATCGTGTAAAATTCTATAGTTGGCTGATAGGCCTCTTGGATCGTAAGCATCTTACCTTTGAGGAGATTGCTAATGAGTGGCGTGATGCCAACGCTAATCAGGATGAGGATGAGCTGGACAAACGTACCTTTCATCGTTATCGTGAAAATATCCAGTCGCAGTTTGGCATTACTGTGGAATGCGACAAGAGCGACGGCTATCGGTATTATCTGAAGCGTGATCCGATCGCTAATGATGATGTGACGGAATGGATGCTGAGTTCCCTGCGGTTGGCTTCGTTAGGTGATATGCTGAAATTTCATAACAAGGTGATGCTCGATACGCCGCCATATAACACGGAATATCTGGATGATATTCTTGCAGCGATAGATAAGCAATATCTGCTGAAGTTTAAATACGTTTCGGGATTCGGGGCAGAGAGCGATATCGTGTTACAACCGGCTTTCGTGAGATACTTCAAACAACGGTGGTACGTTGTGGGAGTGAAGAAACAACGTTCGGCGTCCGAAGGGAAAGCCAATTCAAGTGCAGAGGAAGATGTGAGAAAACTCATTCGCTGTCTTCCTTTCGACCGCATCAGTTTCCTGAAGCTTATTTGCGAGAAGCATCCGTTGTCGGCAAAGATGAAGAAGTTCCTGACCCCAGAGAATTATTATGAAGATTGCTTTGGCATCTATCGGATGGAGGATGTACCCGTGGAGAAAATCCGCATCCGTGCCTTCTATCCGGAATACAATTATATCGAGGAGGTTCCGCTGCACGAGAGTCAGCAGAAAGTGAAGGAGTCGAAAGATGGAATGTATCGGGAATATACCCTCACCGTTCGTCCCAGCCGTGATTTCCTTCAGGAACTGTTGTGGCATGGCAGAAACCTCATCGTACTGAAACCTGAGAGCTTGAGGCAGGAGATGATTGGTATCTTAAAGGATATGACGAAGAGTTATGAGACGGGCGAATGCTTGAATGGGGAGGAATAAAAGAATCCTCAGATTGGGAACACACTGTGTGCCCAATCTGAGGATACGATGACTGTCTCCCTTACCAAGATACCTTTCTATCTTGTCGATATATGATTGACGAATAATAGTTGCCATATTTTTATCACTTATAAATGAAACTTTTTGCAAATATACGAAAAGTTTCACTTATAAGTGATAAAACTTATCTATTTTTAGTTTTTATAACTTATAGATGGTATCGTTTCAATGATATTAAATGCTCGTTGTAACAATTAATCTTCCTTCAGATACCAGTCTTTGATGTATCCGGAATAATGCTTGGCAAACTCCTCGGCTTGGCCGGGAGCGCAGGTCTTCACCTTCTTGGCTGGAATTCCCGCCCAAATCTCATGTGCAGGAACCTTGGTGCCATGGGTAACCACAGCACCTGCTGCAATAATAGCCCCTTCTCCAATGTCAGCCTTGTCAAGCACGGTGGCATTCATTCCGATGAGAGCGCCTTTTCTGACTGTGGCTCCGTGGACGATGGCACCATGTCCCACAGATACATCATCCTCCAGGATGCAAGGCATCGTACCGGTTTGATGGATGCAGGCGCAATCCTGTACATTCACTCTGTTTCCACATCTGATGGCATCCACGTCAGAGCGCAATACCGCACTATACCAGATGCTGCAGTCATCACCAAGAATACAGTCACCAGTCAGTACTGCGTTCTCAGCGATAAAACAATTCTTTCCCCATCGGGGAGTCTTTCCTTCTACTGTCTTTATAATAGCCATATTGAATATATATTTAAATTTGGGTGCAAAGGTAGCAAAAAATATTGGAATCACCTTATACTATTTCAGATACTTCTTCAGCCATAAATCGAAGAACTTATCATATACCACGTAGGCATCATCCTGCTGGGTGATGAAATCCTTCTCCAGCAATCCCTTCAGGGCGGAATTTACAGAGCTTGGCGACGGGAGATGATATTTCTTGGCGAAGGCTCCGCTCTTTACGCTTCTGGCTTCGCCCTCTGCAGAGATGGCGATGAAGACATTGCGCTGCTTTTCCGGCATCTGGCGCAGAAGGGTCTCGTAGGTGTCTGATGCCATGTTGAGATTGTAGTTGATGGCGTCATCTACCATATCCAGAGTGCAGGTACCCTGTTCGGGAGTCTTGAGGAAGAGAACATTCATTACTCGCTGGATGTATGAAGTGACACCACCGAAACGGGCGAAGAGTTCTCCGATAATGGCAGTATCTAGATGTTTGTTGCGCTCCTCGAACTTGGCTGTGGCAAACTCCTTGTATTTCTCCACATCCAGAGGCTTCAGGTTCATCAGCGTTACGCTCTGATAGAATGGGCGGGCAGGAGATGTGAACATTTCTGCCATCAGATGGCGGTGAGAACCCGAGAAGATGAAGTGGGCATTGGTGCAACGCTGAATGTAGGTACGGAGTAAAGCTTCTATGCGGTTGTCGGCATAGTTGGTGATTTGCTGAAACTCGTCGATGGCAACAAGACATGGCTTGTCGGCTTGGTTGAGATAAGAGAATATCTCATCAAGCGTAATTTCGGGATTTACTATGTTGCCGATGCCTATTCCCCAAACTGGAGCCCCGTTGATATCGAAAGAGATTTCTGAACGGAGAGAAGAGAGTGCTATCAGAAATTTCTCCCAAGCGCTTCTGCCTTTAGGGCGAAGTTCATCAATAATGGCTTTGCCGAACATATTGACCAGATCGCTGACGGAATTGGTTGAATAGATGTCTATGATAAAAGTATAATAATCTTTTTGGATGACTGGCTGGGCAAAGCAATGGTGAATCAGCTCTGTCTTTCCGATGCGTCGAGGGGAAATCAGAGCCATGTTATTCTCATTGGTCAGCATCTCTGTGATGTGCTGGGTTTCTTCCACACGGTCGCAGAAGTATTCCGGACCGGCGTAACCATTTGTGACAAAAGGATTCTTCATTACCATATCTATACCTTATTATATATTCAACGGCTGCAAAGATAATGCAAAGGAGCGCAATGTAAGCTTGCTTACAAATTGCCGAGTGCAGCTTATCTTCTGCAAAGATACAACTTTTATTCCGATTATCATAAAGTGATTATCATAAAATGATAATAAAATAAGGAATTTTATCATTTGATGATTATCATAAATTGATAATTATGATATGGAGACCCCTTTAATGTCAATAGAAAAAGGGTTGCAATCCTCGAAAAGATGGATTACAACCCTTTATACCTTAATTATATATAAGAGTTAAGATAACTCTATCAAATATTCATTTGTGGAAGCTGATTACAGTTGAGCCAACTCTACAACCTTATCTACTGCAGCGCTCAAGCCGTCCTTGTTCTTACCGCCAGCCTGAGCATAGTGAGGCTGACCGCCACCGCCGCCCTGAATCAACTTGGCAGCTTCGCGAATCATCTTACCAGCGTTCAAACCGTGATCCTTAACCATATCATCGCTGAACATTACGCTGAGCATAGGCTTGTCGTTATAAACAGAACCTACCACGCAGATCATGTTCTCTGGCAATGCCTCGCGAACCTTGAATACCAAATCCTTGGCAGCTGCTGGCTCCATTGGCAATACGGCTGTAACAACCTTCACACCGTTGATTTCTTTTGCATTCTCTACAAGCTTATCCTTGGCACGCTCTACAGCCTGAGCCTGGAACTTCTCAACATCCTTCTTCAAGGCATCGTGCTCGTCGATGTACTTTCTGATGACACCTTCGAGATCTTTGGCATTGTTGAACAAGCCCTTCAAGGCTACGATGGTATCCTGCAAACCGTAGATAGCCTCCTCGCAAGCCTTACCTGTCAAAGCCTCGATACGGCGGATGCCGGCTGCTACGCTGCTCTCAGAGATAATCTTGAAGAAACCAATCTTACCGGTGCTCTTGGCGTGAATACCACCACAGAACTCGGCAGATGGACCGAAGCGAACCACACGAACCTTGTCGCCATACTTCTCGCCGAAGAGGGCGATAGCGCCAAGTTCCTTAGCCTCCTCGATAGGAGTATCGCGGTGCTCATCCAATGGATAGTCGGCACGGATCATCTCGTTTACCATGTGCTCTACCTTGCGGAGCTCCTCATCAGTTACCTTCTGGAAGTGAGAGAAGTCGAAACGCAATGTATCCTTATCTACATAAGAACCCTTCTGCTCTACGTGGTCGCCCAAAACTTGCTTCAGGCAGTAATCGAGCAAGTGGGTAGCTGTATGGTTGGCTGCACTTCCCTCGCGGTTCTCGATATCTACGCAAGCCATGAAATCTGCGTTTACATCCTTTGGCAACTCCTTTACGATGTGGATGCTTTGGTTGTTCTCGCGCTTGGTGTCGATAACCTGGATGGTCTCATTCTCGCTAACGAGTACACCCTTGTCGCCAACCTGTCCACCCATCTCACCATAGAATGGAGTGTTGTCGAGTACCAGCTCATAGAAAGAGTTCTTCTTCTGAGTCACCTTGCGGTAGCGCAGGATGTGGCACTCATATTCTGTATAGTCGTAACCCACGAAGTTCTGGTCGCCTTCTTTCAAAACCTCCCAGTCGCCGTTCTCTACAGCAGCAGCATTGCGGGCACGCTCTTTCTGCTTCTTCATCTCCTCGTCGAAGCCTGCAGCATCTACGGTGTAACCATTCTCACGGCAGATAAGCTCTGTCAGGTCGAGAGGGAAACCATATGTATCGAAGAGACGGAATGCGCTTACGCCGTCGAGCTGAGTCTCGCCATGAGCCTTGAGCTCGTCCATATCGCCATTGAGGAGGTTGATACCCTTCTCCAATGTGCGGAGGAATGAATCCTCTTCCTCTTTCATCACGCGGGTGATGAGCTCCTGCTGAGCTGGCAACTCAGGGAAGGCTGCACCCATCTGCTCTACCAATACATTGACGAGCTTGTACATGAATGCCTGCTTCTGGCCGAGGAATGTGTAAGCGTAACGTACGGCACGGCGCAAGATACGGCGGATTACGTAACCTGCCTTAGCGTTGCTTGGCAACTGACCGTCGGCGATAGAGAAGGCTACGGCACGGAGGTGGTCGGCGCAGACACGCATAGCGATGTCAATCTTCTCCTGCTCATCCTTGCCCTCGCCATTCTCACCAGTAGGAGTAGTGAAGCCATACTTCTTGCCAGAGATAGCCTCGATTTCCTTGATGATTGGCTGGAAGATATCAGTATCATAGTTAGAGTGCTTGTCCTGCAACATGCGAACCAAGCGCTCGAAGCCCATACCTGTATCGATAACGTGCATTGGGAGTGGTTCGAGAGAACCATCAGCCTTGCGGTTGTACTGCATGAACACGATGTTCCAGATTTCGATGACCTGAGGGTTATCCTTGTTTACCAACTCACGGCCTGGCACCTGAGCCTTCTCCTCTGGAGTACGAGAATCCACGTGAATCTCTGAGCAAGGACCGCAAGGACCTGTTTCGCCCATCTCCCAGAAGTTGTCGTGCTTGTTACCGTTGATGATGTGGTCGGCTGGCACGTGCTTAGCCCAGTAACCTGCAGCCTCGTTGTCGCGTTCCAGACCTTCCTCCTTGCTACCCTCGAATACGGTAACGTAGAGATCGGCAGGGTTGAGCTTCAAAACTTCAGTAAGATACTCCCATGCCATATCGATGGCACCCTCCTTAAAGTAGTCGCCGAAGCTCCAGTTACCGAGCATCTCGAACATGGTGTGGTGGTAAGTATCGTGACCCACCTCTTCGAGGTCGTTGTGCTTACCGCTTACACGGAGACATTTCTGAGTATCAACACGACGAACATCCTTGCCTGGGTCTTTTGTACCGAGGATGATGTCTTTCCACTGGTTCATACCAGCGTTTGTAAACATCAGCGTTGGGTCATCCTTGATAACCATAGGTGCTGATGGAACAATCTTGTGGCCTTTACCTTCGAAGAATTTCTTGAAGGATTCGCGCACTTCATTAGCTGTCATCATATCTTTTTTATATTTATCTTTAATTTCTTTTTTCTGTTTTGGAGAGGGGATTGAGAGTCCTCTCAGAAAATATTTTTGCCCTTTAGGGCATTTTCTTCCGAAAATCTTTGCAAAGATAAGAAGAATTGTTTAATTTTGCAACTAAATTAATTATTTTTGAAATTAAAGACGGAAAAAATGGCAATAATTCCAGATAAAACAACGAAATTGTACTATTCTATCAAGGAAGTAGGTGAAATGTTTGGTCTAAACGACTCTACGTTGAGATATTGGGAAAAGGAGTTTCCTTTTCTCAAACCGAAGGTTGCTGGCAATAAAGTGCGTCAGTATACCGATAAGGATATTGAGCAGGTAAGGCTCATCTACAACCTTATCAAGGTGAAGGGATTGAAGATTGCGGCTGCCCGTAAGTATCTGAACCAAAACAGAACGGGTGCCGAGAAATCTTCTGAAGTTCTCGACACCCTTATTTCTGTAAGAGACCAGCTCAAAGAACTCAAAAAGCAGCTCGATGGACTGGTTTAGTAACTTTGGACTTTATGATTAGCTAGGGTTACCACGCTTCTTCGCCGAAGACATTCTTGATGGTAACTTTAGCTGCTTCTTTCTTGGTGAGCTGACGGCTCCAGGCTACGCGTGCCTTGGTTGCAGCACCTGAACCGTGGTTGTTATATTCGCTGTAGCGGGCTGTCTGTTCGTTGCTATGCTTGCCCCAGTTGTGCCATCCTTCTGGACGGATGTGGCTGCCCATTTCGCAATTCATGAAGAGGGTAGCTGCATAAGGGCGCCATGGGCGGCCCAGATAAACCTTGTCTATACCTGGCTCGGCGGTAAGCTTGCACTTGTTGAATACATAGCCATATTCCTGACCGGCAGGACTGGATGCGGCTGTGATGTAGCTGTTGGCCTTGCTGCGAATCTCACAATTCTCAAACCATGCTCTTCCCGGACCAAAGATGAAATCGGTGGTTCCTTCGATGTAGCAATCATAGAAGGCTGAACGGTTGTTGGCTATACCTGTATAAACGGTATCCTGATTGCCCAGCAGACGGCAGTTCTGAACCAGGATATGATCGCCTTCAAGATGCAGGGAGACAGCTTGTCCCAGTTTGGCAGCATTGTTCTCAATGGTGATGTTCTTCAGGGTGATGTAACTGCCCTGTACCTTCAGGGTATAAGTGCGGAATGTACCCATCGGTTTACCCTTTACAGCAGCTTCTGAATCGAGTCCACCTGTAGGCATCTTGATGTTGGCATGATCGTCCCATGTAATGATAGTGTTATCACGGTCTTCACCACAGATGGTGATGTTGGTGAGCCATGAAGGGAGGATGAGTTTCTCCTTGTACACGCCTTTCTTTACGTAGATTACCTTGCTGTAATCCATGAAAGCACGACATACTTCGATGGCTTCGTCGATGGTGCGGAATTCGCCGGTACCATCACGGGATACTACAATCGTGTCGGGGTTGTCATACTTGTTGGCTGCTGCCAGAGGCAACAGGGTCAACATCATTAAAAATGATAAGAATAATTTTTTCATATTGTTTTTAAGTTTGTTGTTTTGAATCTGTTTTTATAAGATGTTGAAATCTGTATGATTTCATAGAGAATCGCCAGATTTTAAATCCGGCGATTCTCTATTATTTATCTTTTCTTTATTATCATAAACTCCTAAGTTACAGGATTCTCTGTACTTCTTGCAGATCATCAATATTTCGGAGTTGGTTCATAATGGTCTTAACTTCTTCGCGGTCGTGAACACGGAGTTCGATGGTACCGTCGAAGATGCCGTTGTCGCTACTGATAGTTACCTTGTGGATATTGATACCCAACTGGTCGCTAATCACCTTACTTACATCCAGCAGCATGCCCTTACGGTCGATACCCTTGATTTCGATGGTAGCATCGAAGAGTATCTGCTTGTGCATGTCCCATTTGGCATCTACAATGCGGTTGCCGAAACTGGACTTCAGTTTGGCTGCTATGCTGCAAGAGCGCTTATGGATTTCGATGCGGTTCTTGTTGTCGATAAAGCCCATAACGTCATCGCCAGGAATCGCATGGCAGCAGCTAGGGAAGATAAACTGGTTGATGTTCTCCTCGGTCAGGATGAGTGGCTTCTTCTTGTTGAAGTCTTTGCCCACCACGAAAAGATCCTGAGGCTTCACGATGCCTTTTTCTTGAGCCTTCTCCTTGCTCTTGCCCAGGAATGGGATATAATTGCGCCAGCTGCTGGTCTGCTGTTTTTTAGGCTTGCCCTGCAACTCATCGAAGTCTTTATCGCCTAGGATAATCTGATGGTCTCCCAATGACTGGAAGAGGGTTTCAGGCTTCTGGATATTATGAAAATCGCATAGGCGGTCTACCACCGACGCACTCATCTCGATGCTGTTCTTCTTGAGCCATTCGGTGAGTATGTTTTCTCCCTTCTTCTGAACCTCTCGTGAATCGCGGCGCAGGATGGCAAGAATCTTGCTCTTTGCCTTGGCCGAACTGACGAAGTTTACCCATTCTTCCTGTACATGCTGGCTCTTGGAAGTAAGAATCTCAACCTGGTCGCCACTTTGCAGCTTATGGCTCAGCGGAACCAGCTTATGGTTTACCTTGGCTCCGATACAGTGGCTGCCCAGGAAGGTATGAATCTGGAAGGCGAAGTCGAGGGCAGTACAGCCTGCCGGCATCGTCTTGATTTCTCCCTTTGGTGTGAAGACGAAGATTTCTGAAGCATAGAGGTTCAGCTTGATGGCATCGAGGAAGTCCATGGCATCCGGCTGCGGATCGTCCAGAATCTCCTTGATGGTGCTGAGCCAGTCGTTCAGCTCGTTCTCATCTTCTGTATATTCACCTTCGTTTCCTTCTTTGTATTTCCAGTGGGCAGCAAACCCCTTTTCTGCTACCTCGTCCATACGGTCGGAACGGATCTGCACTTCTATCCATCTTCCCTGCTTACTCATCAGGGTAACGTGGAGTGCCTGATAACCGTTTGCTTTCGGATGGTTCAACCAGTCGCGTAGACGGTCAGGATGGCTTTTGTAGATTTTGCTGATGGCTACGTAGATATTGAAACATTCGTTTACTTCGTTTGCTCTTACCTTTGGCGTAAAGATGATGCGCACAGCAAGAATGTCGTAAATCTCATCGAAGGTAACGTGCTTGTTCTGCATCTTGTTCCAAATAGAATAAGGGCTCTTCACACGTGCTTTGATTTTGTATTCTACGCCTAACTTGTCGAGTTCTTCGCGGATAGGTGCAGTAAAACTCTCGAAGAGGGTATCGCGCTGCGATTCGGTATCGGCAAGTTTATGCTCTATGTTGGCATACTCCTGTGGATGGTCGTAGCGGAAGCTGAGGTCTTCGAGTTCGGTCTTGATCTTGTTCAAGCCCAATCGGTTGGCGAGAGGTGCATAAATATACAAGGTTTCGCCCGCAATCTTGTATTGTTTGTTGGCCGGTTGCGATTCCAGCGTGCGCATGTTGTGCAGGCGGTCGCAAATCTTGATAAGGATAACACGGATGTCATCGCTCATAGTGAGCAACAGTTTTTTGAAGTTTTCTGCCTGTGCTGATGCCTTATCGCCGAAGATTCCACCACTGATTTTGGTGAGTCCATCAACGATTTGTGCCACCTTGGCTCCAAAGATGTTTGAGATATCTTCTACTGTGTAGTCGGTATCTTCTACCACATCATGAAGCAGTGCGGCACAGATGCTCGTTGAGCCGAGCCCCATCTCCTCGCAGGCTATCTGAGCCACGGCGATAGGGTGCATGATATATGGTTCGCCCGAGAGGCGGCGCACACCTTTGTGCGCCTGTCGGGCGAAATTGAATGCCTTGGTCACTATATCTACCTTCTTGCGGTGTCGCGAACTCAGGTAGGTGTCAAGCAGGTGTTGAAAGGCATTGCCAATCAACTGGTTATCAGCCTGCTCTCTTTCGAGGTCTTTCAAGTTCTGGTCATCCATAGTGGGTCTCTCCAATAAATAATGTTCTTAATTAGACTGAAAAAACTACAGCGGACGTAGTTCTTTTATTTCACTTTGATTTTCTTTCCGGCACGGATACTGTTACCCTTGATGCCGTTCAGTTTGCGCAGTTTCTTAACGGTTGTTCCGTGGCGTGCTGCTATTTCAGAAAGGGTATCACCATTCTTGATGGTAACACTCTTGCTGCCTTGTTTTCTGTTTCTGCCTCGTTTGCTGCTCTTCTTGCTGCGTGAATAAGCACTGTGGCGACTGTAGCTGCTTCGTGGGCGGCTATAGGTAGGCTGTGCATCGTTGACATCTACTGTAGCGCGCTTCTGGAAGAGTTCGTCGGCTCTGTAAGCACAGATGCTGTCCTGCTGGTCGATGAAACTACCGATGAGGGTAGATGGAAGACGCAATACCATCGGATGGTTCAATCCGTTGATGATATCATGACGATACTGTGGATTCAGATTGCGCAGGTGCTCGATGTTGATGTTCAGCACTTTGGAAATCTGCTCCAGGTGGATATCTTTTGATACTACGATAGTGTCTGTCTTTACTGGCAGTTCGCTTACCATAGGGCAGATGTTATGATCGCAGTAGTAGTTCATGATGTAGTTGGCAGCAATGAAAGCTGGTACATATCCACGTGTTTCCTTTGGCAGATATGGATAGATGTTCCAGTAGTCGGCGTTGCCTTTTGCACGATGGATGGCCTTGTTGACATTGGTTGGACCGCAGTTGTAAGCTGCAATCACGAGGCTCCAATCGTCGAATATTTTGTACAGGTCGCTCAGATAGTGAGCGGCTGCATAGGATGCTTTTACCGGGTCGCGGCGTTCATCGATGAGTGAGTTTACTTCCAGTCCATATCGCTTGCCGGTAGGCAGCATAAACTGCCATAAACCTGTGGCACCAACGCGTGATACAGCTTTAGGGTTAAGTGCCGATTCGATAACTGGCAGATATTTCAGTTCCAGTGGCAGGTTGTAAGCCTCTAATGCCTCTTCGAAAATAGGCATGTAGAAGTTGCTTGCTCCCAACATGAAACTTACCGAACGGCGTAGTTTGCCGCTGTATCGGTCTATGAATTTCTGTACTACCTCATTGTATGGCATTTCGATGATGGTAGGCATTCTCTTCAGACGGTCGATATACACTTCCTTCTCGAAGACAGGGTTTACATCGCGGTATTTGCAGGTTGTATCTGCCATCATGTAAGTCTGTGCATTGTAAAGGTGGAGCAGGCTATCGAGGTTATCTTCCATTCCCTCAGGTACTTCGATTTCCTCCTGCTTTCCGTCTTTGTCGGTAACGGTGATGATATCATCGTTATCTGTTTCTTCTGTAACGTCGGTTTGGGCATGAATGCCTTGTAAGCTGAACAGCATCGCTGCTGCCATGACTAGTATTTTCTTCATATTGATGTTTTATCTCGTCTATGTTTCTAATTTCTATTTTGCGTTATAATATATATAGGTGTATTCTAACTCCTCACGCATTAAAATGTGAGTGAGCAACTTACGCCGAGGCTTCCAGACCGCAGCGGATTGGCAGTCTTGTTGCCGTTATTCAGCATGGTAGGCTCTATTCTGAGCGAGAGATCATCGGAGATGTCAAATTCCGAGAGCGATGCATCTACGTAGGCATCAATCACTGAGAAGGCATAGATGCCTATCATGACGAAGGTTCCCAAGTCTCTCCAACGGCGATATTTATCTTTTCGCTTGCGGAAGATTTCCTTATAGCGTTCTATGTTCGATTCGTTGATCTGGGCACCCAAGTGCAGAAACTGATTGTAGCTCTGGGTGTTGGGGTCATCGTCCATAATATCCATGTAGGCTTGCGAATAGTCGTGATACATCTGGTTGTTCCAGGTGATGGCGTATGTACAGCCTACGAAACCGCCATAGATGAAAGGCAGTTTCCAATATTTGCGATTGTATATCTGTCCGGCACCAGGTAATACAAGTGCCAACCACATGGCACGCTTGGTATCAGGTCGCCAGGTTGCCCAGTTGCGCTTTTTGCGTACAGGCTTTGCTGATTGGGTGAGGCTTGCCAGTTTGCTGCTGTCTTGTGCGGTAAGCATCGAGTCGATGGCTATTTTTGCCGAGTCGGCTGATGCAATGGTTGGCACATCGGTCACTTGTTTTTTTTGTTTCGACTTCTGTGCCTGTGCGCCCATCGGTGCCAGAAGCAGCAGGGTTGCCAAACAGATTTGTGATATACTGAGTTTCACTTTTATTCTTGCTTTAACTGATCGAAAACATTCATGATGTGCTCCAGCTCCTCTTCGTTGGCGAATGGAATGCTGATTTTTCCCTTGCCCTTAGCAGAGCAGGTGAACTGCACTTTTGTATTGAGAAACTGTGACAGGCGGTTTTTGAGTTGTGTAAATTCCTCAGACATCTGAGCCTTAGCCGTGATGGTTTTCTTACCGCTCTCGATGTCTTCTCCGCTCTTGAGTCGCTGTACCATCTCTTCAACCTTTCTTACTGAGTAGCCGTTCTTTTGTATCTCCTTGAACAACTTGATTTGCAGCGAAGGTGAGTCGAGGGCCAGTAGGGCACGGCAATGACCCATGTCGATTTCTTTCTTCTGTAGTGCCATCTGCACCTGGGCAGGAAGTTTGAGCAGTCGCAGATAGTTGGCGATAGCTGCACGGCTCTTGCCCACACGTTCTGAAATTTTCTCCTGTGTCATACCCTCGTTTTCCAGAAGGTGTTCGTAGGCGAGTGCTATTTCTATGGCGTTGAGGTCTTGGCGCTGGATATTCTCTACGAGCGCCATTTCCATTACGTTCTCATCGCTGATGGTGCGGATGTATGCAGGGATAGCTGTCAGCCCCGCAAGTTGTGAAGCGCGCCAGCGGCGTTCACCGGCGATAATCTGGAATCTGTTTTCTGAAACCTGTCTTAAGGTGATAGGCTGGATGATGCCTATGGCCTTGATGCTTTCGGCGAGCTCATGTAGGGCTTCGTCGTCAAACTCCCGGCGTGGCTGATTGGGATTCGCCTCAATCTGGTCGAGAGGAATTTCATTGATGGTACTGCTGCCCTGGGTGCGCACTCCCTCGGTAGAGATGAGGGCATCGAGTCCGCGTCCTAAAGCGTTGCTCTTTGTACCGTTGTTGTATTTCTTGTGTACTGCCATTTTTTTACTTTTAATTTTGAACATTGAACTTTCTAAAAGAGTTCAATTTCCAAATCTTAACTATTCTTGTTGATAATCTCCTTTGCCAAGGCCAGATGGTTCTTGGCTCCATTGCTTTCTGCATCGTAAAGGATAACTGGGAGACCATGGCTCGGACTCTCGCTCAGCTTCACGTTGCGCTGGATTACGGTCTTGAACACCAATTCCTGGAAGTGGCGTTTCACCTCGTCGTATATCTGGTTGGCAAGGCGTAGACGACTATCATACATGGTGAGCAGGAAACCTTCTATCTCAAGTTTCGGATTCAGCTTGCTCTTGATTATCTTGATGGTGTTGAGCAATTTGCTGATACCTTCAAGAGCGAAATATTCACATTGAACTGGGATGATGACACTGTCGGCTGCCGTCAACGAATTGACGGTGATGAGGCCGAGCGAAGGCGAACAATCTATCAGGATATAGTCGTATTCGTCACGGATAGGCTGCAGTAATGTCTTAATCACCTTTTCGCGATTTTTGAGATTCAGCATCTCTATCTCGGCACCTACCAGGTCGATATGACTAGGTATGATGTCGAGTCCATCAATGTCGGTGGTGTAGATGGCATCGCGCACGTCTGCATGGTCGATGATGCATTCGTAGAGCGAGCAGTCTACCTCGCTGATGTCCACGCCCAATCCACTGGAAGCGTTTGCCTGTGGGTCGGCGTCCACTACGAGTACCGTTTTCTCTAGCGTGGCAAGCGATGCTGCCAAGTTAATGGTGGTAGTAGTCTTTCCTACACCGCCTTTTTGGTTAGCTAATGCGATGATTTTTCCCATTTTCTTAGTAAATTTTCGGCAAAGATACAAAAATATTGTGAGAAAGTCGCTATCTTTAAAGGTTTTTTCGTACTTTTGCACCAAAAAGAAAGATATTTTTATGGAAAATAAGAAACCGTTAGTATTAATTTCGAATGATGATGGCTATCATGCCAATGGAATCAAGACCCTGGTGAGCTTTCTGAAAGACTGGTGCGACCTGCTGGTTGTAGCACCGGAAAGTGCCCGTTCGGGATTCGCCTGTGCCTTCTCGGCTACTACTCCATTGCGCCTGAAGCGTCGCCACAATATGGGGAATGATGTGGAGGTTTGGTCTTGTAGCGGCACACCGGTTGACTGTGTGAAACTGGCGTTGGATCAGTTTCTTGCTGATCGCAAGCCTGATCTGATTATCGGCGGTATCAATCATGGTGACAATTCGAGCGTGAATAATCATTATTCGGGAACTATGGGTGTAGCTAAGGAGGGCTGTATGCAGCATATTCCAAGCATAGCCTTCAGCAGTTGCAATTATGATGAAAATGCTGATCTCACTCCTTTGCGCGATGGGGTACTGAAGGTTGTTAAGATGGTGCTGGAGAAGGGATTGCCAGAATATACCTGTCTGAATGTCAACTTCCCGGCTTTGCCTCCGTTCAAGGGTTTCAAGGGTTGCCGGATGACTCGTGGCTCCTGGATCAATGAGGTGGATCATCGCACTCATCCGCATGGATATGATTATTATTGGATGGTTGGTGAATACCGTAATGACGAACCAGAGGCAACGGATACCGACCAATGGGCTGTGAATCATGGTTACATCGCTATAACCCCAACTAAGATTGATGTAACGGATTATGATTGGTTAAAGAATTTTGAATTATGAAGTATTACCTGATAGTAGGCGAGGCTAGTGGAGATTTGCATGCCAGCAGATTGATGCGCTCGTTGAAAAAAATAGACGAGTTTGCTGAATTCCGTTTCTTCGGCGGTGATTTGATGGCTGCTGAAGGTGGCACTCGCGTCAAGCATTTTAAGGAGTTGGCTTATATGGGTTTTGTGCCTGTACTGCTACATTTGGGTACCATCTTTTCGAACCTGAAGAGATGCAAGGAAGATATTGTGAAATGGGAGCCGGATGTAGTGATACTGGTAGATTATCCGGGATTTAATCTCAAGATAGCTAAGTTCTTGAAAAAGAACACCAATATCCCTGCCTATTATTACATTTCTCCTAAGATATGGGCATGGAAGGAGTGGCGGATCCGCAGCATTAAACGTGATATCGTTGAACTCTTCTCTATCTTGCCATTCGAGGTGCCGTTCTTCGAAAAGAAGCACCGTTATCCTATTCACTATGTGGGTAATCCTACGGCTCAGGAAGTAGGGGAGTTCAGGTCGGGATATCATCAGAGTTTTACGGAGTTCTGTCAGGAGAATAATCTTGACACCTATCGTCCTGTTATCGCTTTGCTGGCAGGAAGCCGTCTGCAGGAAATCAAAGACAATCTGCCGGCGATGATTGAGGTGGCTGAGCGTTTTGAAGATTATCAGATGGTGCTTGCCGGTGCTCCTTCGATAGACGATGCTTACTATGAGAAGTTTATCAAAGGTACACCTGTCAAACTGGTGCGTAACAAGACTTATCCGCTCTTGTCGCATGCTACGGCAGCTCTTGTTACCAGTGGTACTGCAACTTTAGAGACGGCTCTTTTCGATGTGCCTCAGGTGGTATGTTATGAAACGCCTGTACCTCATCTCATCCGTTTCGGTTTCAAGCATATCATCAAAGTGAAGTTTGTCTCGCTGGTGAATCTTATCGCCAATAAGGAGATTGTGCCAGAGATGCTTGCCGACCGCTTTACGGTTGATGGTATTGCCAACGAACTTTATCAGATTCTTCCGGGAGAACCTGGCAGGGATAAGATGTTGGCAGAATATCAGGAAGTTCGAACTCAGTTAGGCGATAAGGTTGCGCCGGATGAGGCTGCGGGCATCATGTTTGATCTTCTGGTTAAGCGTAGGGAAATGCTTCTCCGTATGGCTCGTGAGCGTGCTGAAGCTGAAGCCAAAGCTGCAGCTGAGGCTGCAGAACGTGCGCGACAGAAGGCGATAGCTGAAGCCGAGGCTGCTAAGAAACGTGCCGAAGAGGAAGCTTTGGCGGCGCAGAAGCGAGCAGAAAAAGAGGCTGAACTGGCAAGAATAAGAGCAGAAAAAGCCCGACTGGCTGCTGAGGCTAAGGCACGTGAGGCTCAGCAGCGTGTTGCCCAGGCACAGTATGAGGCGCAGGAAGCCCAGAAGGGTGAACGCTTTGAAGAAGAACAGGAAAAAGGTGAAATGTTTTGATAAAAATCAATCTCTTTCAGTTCTGCAGCGGATATCAATCCGCTGCAGAACTGCTGACTAAGGCAGATTTGTATCTGCTACCTATGTAGGAGTATTAGCTATCCTAAAAAAACAAACCCAAAAATATTTATTTAATTTTAAACCCTAAAAAAAATGAAAAAACTAATGACCCTCATTTGTGCCCTCTTTTGTATGGCACAAGTGTATGCAGCAAACCCTGTAAAGCAATGGGGACAGTTGCAGGTAAAAGGTGCGCAGCTTTGCGACCAGAGTGGTAACCCTGTAGTGTTGAGAGGCGTGAGTCTGGGATGGCACAACATCTGGCCTCGGTTCTACAACAAAAATGCGGTGAAATGGCTTGTGCAAGACTGGCATGCCAATATCATCAGAGCAGCCATGGGAATTCAGATAGACGACAACTATCTGGAAAATCCAGACTTTGCTCTAAAATGCATTACCCAGGTGGTAGATGCCGCCATCAAGAATGATACCTACGTGATTATCGACTGGCATGCACACAAGATGCATACAGCCGAGGCTAAGGCCTTCTTCGGAAAGATGGCGCAGAAGTATGGTAAATATCCTCATGTGCTTTACGAACTCTACAATGAACCTGTTGAGGATAAATGGGAAGACTTGAAGGTATACGCTAAAACCATCATCACGGAAATCAGAAAGTATGATCCGGATAATATCATCCTGATGGGCTGTCCGCATTGGGACCAGGATATTGATATCGTAGCAAAGAGCCCTATCGAGGGTGTGGAGAATGTGATGTATACCCTTCATTTCTATGCAGCCACCCATAAAGATTATCTGCGTGATAAACTGGAGGCTGCCGTGAAGAGCGGTTTGCCGGTCTTTGTATCAGAATGTGCTGGTATGGAGGCTTCGGGTAATGGTCCTCTGGCTCCTGATGAGTATCAGAAATGGCTCGATGTAATGGAGAAAAACAAGGTGAGTTGGGTAAACTGGTCGGTTTCGGATAAGGATGAAACCTGTTCCATGCTTTTGCCACGTGCCAAGGCTACCGGCAACTGGACAGATGATCTCATCAAGCCATGGGGCAAGATGGTGAAGCAGGCACTGAAGAAATATAATAGATAACAGCATAGTTTATCGCAAGTACTTTCGTGAGCCAACGAAGCTACTTGTGTTTTTTATGGTGATATGAAAAAAAAGAAAGGCAGGGGTTCTTTGAGGAATCCCTGCCTTTCTTTGTGCTTGGCCAAACTAAGGTTTGGCCTTTATCTCATAAAAGATGTATTATCCAAACAACTGGATGGTGTATAGGTAGATTACTGCTGCCGGTATCGCCATGAGCGAAGAGTCGAAGCGGTCGAGCATGCCTCCATGTCCTGGCAGGATGTTGCCGCTATCCTTTACTCCGAGGGTACGCTTGAAGAGGCTTTCTACCAGATCGCCCCATGTGCCGAAGAATACCACAACCAGACCTAAACCTTCCCAACCGAGAATGCTGAGACGGTGGGCTTCGCCATCGTTGGCGATATAGCCGATGATACCTGCTGCTATCAGTACGAATATGCCTCCGCCTATGCTGCCTTCCCAACTCTTGGCTGGACTGATGCGAGGAAAGAGCTTATGCTTGCCGAAAAGCGAACCGCTGCAATAGGCACCGGTATCATTGGTCCAGAGGAAAATGAAAATGCTCAAAGGCAACAGCATGTCGTAATGTATCTGGCCATCGAAAGCTGATGTCTCGAAACTCAATACATTGATCATCGAGAAAGGCAAGGCGATGTACAACTGAGAGAGCATAGTGTAAGCCCAATCGTTGATGGCATCCTTGTTGCCTGTATACAGTTCGCTGATGAAGAGATAGAGGATGGTGAGCAGATAAGGTACGAAAACCACAAAATTGCCCACAATGCCCATGCGGAAACCAGCCACGGCAAGGAAGAAGTAAACACCCGCCACGGTGCTGATGAAACGGTTTACCGTAACATTCTCCTTCTGGTTTACCAGTCCGCAATACTCCCAGATGCTCAATCCGGTAATGAGGGCGAACAGGATAACCATTGCCCTGGGATTGAGAAAGCAAGATACCATGCACATCACGAAAAATACGCCTGTGATGGATCTTATCACTAGATTCTTCTGTTTGTCAGTCATATCGGTTTGTTTTATTCGTTCTTGTTTTCTTCCGAACCTTCATCCTTCTTGGAAGTCTCATCAGAATCTGCATTCTTCTTCTGGTTCTCTTCATGCTCCTTGATGGCAGCCTGAACTTCAGGAAGTTCCTTTACGGCGTCATCGTCTATCTTAGGCTGTTCGTCTTCCATGATTTCCTGCGAACGGCTCAACCAAGGGCGTTTGCCAAAGATATGTTCTACGTCTTCTGCCATAATCACCTCTTTCTTGATCAGAAGTTCTGCTAAGGCATTGTGACCTTCCTTGTGCTCCATCAGAATGTTCTTGGCACGAGTATACTGCTCGTTGACAATCTTCAGAACTTCCTGGTCTATCTCGCGGGCTGTAGACTCAGAGTACGGACGCTGGAATGCATATTCGTTCCGGTTGTAAAAGCAGATGTTTGGCAACGTCTTGCTCATACCGAGATAAGCTACCATAGCATAAGCACTCTTTGTGGCGCGCTCCAGGTCGTTCATGGCTCCTGACGAAATATGACCGGTGAAGAGTTCTTCTGCGGCACGTCCACCCATTAATGAACACATCTCGTCGAGCATCTGTTCCTTGGTGGTTATCTGGCGCTCTTCTGGCAGATACCATGCAGCACCGAGAGCCTGACCACGAGGCACGATGGTAACCTTGATGAGAGGGTTGGCATACTGGCAGAACCATGAGATGGTTGCGTGGCCTGCTTCGTGGAGAGCGATGCTACGCTTCTCGTCGGCAGTCATCACCTTAGTCTTCTTCTCCAGACCGCCTACAATACGGTCTACTGCATCGAGGAAATCCTGTTTGCACACAGCCTTCTTGTCGTGGCGTGCAGCAATGAGGGCTGCCTCGTTACAAACGTTGGCAATATCTGCACCCGAGAAACCTGGAGTCTGACGGGCCAGTAGATCAACATCTACTGTTTCGTCTATCTTGATAGGTTTGAGATGAACCAGGAAGATAGCCTTACGTTCGTTCAAACCAGGGAGATCTACGTGAATTTCGCGGTCGAAACGTCCGGCACGGAGCAAGGCGCTGTCGAGCATGTCTACACGGTTGGTAGCTGCAAGGATGATGACACCACTGTTGGTACCGAAACCATCCATCTCTGTAAGGAGAGCGTTCAAGGTGTTCTCTCGCTCATCATTACCACCCATGGCTGGGTTTTTGCTGCGGGCACGGCCTACAGCATCAATCTCATCGATAAAGATGATACAAGGTGATTTCTCTTTAGCCTGGCGGAACAGGTCGCGTACACGTGAGGCACCTACACCTACGAACATTTCAACGAAGTCGGAACCGCTCATAGAGAAGAAAGGTACGCCAGCCTCGCCGGCAACAGCCTTAGCCAAGAGGGTCTTACCAGTTCCCGGAGGGCCTACGAGAAGGGCTCCCTTTGGAATCTTACCACCCAAGTCGGTATATTTTTGTGGGTTTTTCAGGAAGTCTACAATTTCCTTCACTTCCTGCTTGGCACCTTCCTGTCCGGCCACATCCTTAAAGGTGATGCCGATGGCATTTCCCTTTTCGTACATCTTAGCTTTGCTTTTGCCCACGCTGAAGATGCCGCCGCCCATACCGCCGCTGCCCATACCGCCGCTGAATCTTCCAGACATCCAAAGGATGAAGAATACGAAGAAGAGCAGAGGTGCCAGATTGAAGAGCGTACTTAAGAAGTCGTTATCCTTCTGGTTGTCGTAGCTGAAGGAGCGTATCTTCTTTTCCTTCAACATCTGGTTGGCATAGCGTTCCACTTCGTCAACCGAGCCGAACTGTACTTTTACGTATGGGTTAGGACCTACAGACTTTGCCGGCATATTGTATACATCGCGCGTATATTTCGGGTTGATGTATATTTTGAGGGTGCTTTCTGTTTTATTGGCCACAACACTGAGCACATAACCCTTGTCTACATACTGTTTGAACTGGGTGTATGTGGCTTCCTTGGCAGCGCTGCCTCCAATCGCATCGCCTCCTCCTGTAAAGAAGAGGATGATCATGGTGATGAGGCAGATGGTGAAAAGCCAGGTCATATTAAATCGTGGCATCTTTGGTCCGCCATTGCCACGAGGCTTCATATTATTGCTTTGTTCCATTTTATTTTATATGTATAACTTTTAGTCGAAAAACAATGTTTGATTCATCATGTAGGATGGGAGAGACTGACTAGTCGAGATTAGGTATATGGGTAAGCTTTGCATCCTCCCATAAATGTTCGAGGTCGTAATAAGCACGTACTTCCGGAAGGAAGATGTGTACTAATACGTCAACAAAGTCCATTGCCACCCACTGGTCGTTGCCGAGACCAGCTACATTTACAGGTTTTTCTTTCAGGTTCTTGCGCACGATGTCTCCTACAGAACCTGCGATAGCTTCAACCTGAGTAGGGCTTCCTCCCTGGCAGATGATGAAGTACTTGGCAATGCTTCCATCGATTTCTGTCAGGTCGGCGATAACAATGTCTTGACCTTTCTTTTCTTGTATACCTTCTTTAATAGTCTCTACGAGTTGTTTAACTGTGTTCATTTATCTTTTCTTTCTTACTTAATTTATATTCTCTATTTTTCTGCAAAGATACATTATTATAATGGAAAATCGACTTAAAAGGCAAAAAAAATGTGGAAAATTAAAGAAATTGCGCTTTTTTTAGAAAAAAGTGCCGAAAAATTTTGTTGGTTCAAAAAAAACTAGTACCTTTGCACTCGCAATTAAGAAAAGAACATCTCGTTTGCTGATATTGGGATATGGTGTAATGGTAACACTACAGATTCTGGTCCTGTCATTCCTGGTTCGAGTCCGGGTATCCCAACTCATACGGTAAGGCATCTTTCAGTAATGAAAGATGTTTTTTTTGTTTATAGGAATTCTGTTTTATGGAGTATTCATAACAATAAACCCCAGAGCTTTCGCCCTGGGGTTTATTGTATTTATTTCTTCTCGGCATCAATAGCCTTGATTTTCTGCTTTACCATTTCGAGGTCAGCCTTGAGTTTCTCAATCTTACGGTTCATTTCTTCTACCAGGCTGTTGCCCTTCTTGCTGGCCGTATTGAAGAAACCGAGGTTGTTCTCGTAGGTAGTAATCTCGATGCGCAACTGGTCGTAGCGGCGCAAGAGTTTACCACGCTCATTGCCGAGTGCATTGCCGCCTTCTTTGGCAACATTCTTCAGGTTGTTCTTGAAGTTGTCGAAGTGGCGCTTTGCGTTGGTGGCGTGAAGTTTCTTGTAGGCTGCATCGATAGCCTCATGATACTCTTTATAGACCTTGTCTTTCTCTTTGAAAGGAACGTGTCCAATTGTACTGTATTGCTTGGCAAGATTTTTGAGCTTCTTTTGGAAATCGTTGTCTGAAATCTCTGCAATTACAAGTTCCTTGAGCTGGGCAATAATGTTGCGCTTCTTGTCCAGATTAGCATGTTCCTCGCTGCGTGAACCGGCATTCTGCTTGTTGCGGGCTTCAAAGAACTTGTTGCAGGTATCCAGAAATTCCTTCCAGAGCAATTCGCCTTGTTTGTGAGGTACGGTACCCACCTTCTTCCATTCTTTCTGAAGAGCGATGAACTTGTCGCCAGTCTTCTTCCAGTCTGTACTGTCAGCCAGTTCCTTTGCCTTGTTTACGAGTTGCTGTTTCTTTTCGAGATTGGCAGAGTAGGTATCTTTCAATCCTTTGAAGAATTCTGCCTTCTTGTTGAAGAATTTATCGTTGGCGATGCGGAAACGCTCGAAAATCTTGACGTTCATCTTCTGAGGGGCAAAACCGATAGTGCGCCACTCTTTCTGAATCTCTATGATTTCCTGGGTAACCTTTTCCCAGTCCTTGGCAGTCTTGTATTCTCCTTGGTTGGCAGCCTCTACCTTTTCGCAGAGGGAAGTTTTCTTGGCGAGGTTTTCCTCTTCCTTGGCACGCAGGTCTTCGAAGTGCTGCTGGTGCTTCTTGTTGATAACAGTGCTGGCAGCCTTGAAACGCTCCCAAATCTGTTCTCTCAACTCCTTGGCAACAGGACCGATTTCGCGATATTGCTGGTGGAGGTCCTGAAGCTGGTGGAAGGCAGAAATAACATCCTCTTCCTCATTGAGTTTCTCTGCAGCCTCGCAGAGTTGGGTCTTGGCTTCAAGATTCTTCTTGAAGTCATATTCGCGAGCTTCGCTGTTCAACTTGAGCATGTCGTAGAACTGCTCTACATAGAGCTGATAGTTCTTCCATACCTCGTTTGCCTTGTCTGCAGGGATGTTTTTGATTTCCTTCCATTCCTGCTGCAAGGCCTTGAAGTCCTGATATGATTTGTTGGCCTCCTCCGGTGAGGTGGTCATGGCCTTTATCTTTTCGATAATTTCCTCTTTTTTGCGGAGATTATCTTGTTTTTCTTCTTCTTGTGCCAGGAAGATCTTGGCTCTTTTCTCCTTGATGAGTTGCATCTCAGCCTTGAAGGCTTCTTCGGTGTCATCCGGTAGAAGGATATACTTCTCTGGGTCACCGCCTTTTGCGAGATACTCTTTCATCTGTGCGTCTCTTTCTGCGAGATGAATCTTGTAGAAAGTAGTCTTGAGTAGGTCGAGTTCCTCCTTGTTTGGATTTTCGCTGCTATGAGCGATTTCCTTTACTCTTTCGAGCACTTCCTGCTTGGTGGCATAAGCCTTCTTGGCAGGGTCTTCCAGGGTGCTCTGCTGCAACAGAGCTTTTTCTTGAGAGTCCATCATGTCACTTTGTTTAGTTTATGATTCGAGTTTCTTGGGCCGATAGTCGCTTATCCGCAATTCGACCCCATACAAAATTATATTATTAATAAGTTGCAAACTTAAAAAAAAAAATCGAATATCATGCCATGATACTCGATTTTTTAATTTTTTTTGTATTTATAATTGCCTTTTTCTTGCTAATCATCGTTTTATGTGCTCTTTCGGGCTACTTAATGCATATCAGAGTGGTATATGCTTAGAGCAGGCGCTTGTATCTAAGGAAGCCCCATGAAAGTGCAGAAACGAGCACGGAGATAACCAGGGCAATGGCAAATCCGTAATGGCTGTCTTCCATACCGTTGATTAAGTTCATACCGAACAATGAGGAAATCAGCGTAGGCAACATCATGACGATACTGATACTGGTCAGGGTACGCATCGTGGTATTCATGTTGTTGTTGATGATGCTCGAATAGGTATCCATCGTCGACTCCAGAATGTCGGAGTAGATGCTTGTAGTTTCGCGTGCCTGTGTCATTTCGATGTTTACGTCTTCGATGAGGTCGGCATCAAGTTCGTCCACCTGCAGCTTGAACTTCAACTTAGACAGGAGATTCTCGTTGCCTCGGATAGAGGTGATGAAGTAGGTAAGGGAGTCCTGCAGGCGGCTCAGGCCAATCAGGCTCTCATTGTTCACACCATGATCGAGGTTTCGTTTTGCCTTTTCTATGAGCGAATTGATCTGTTTCAATCGCTTCAGATACCAAACCGCTGATGAAAGGAAGAGACGGAAGGTCATGTCTACATAGTCGGTGAACCCCTCGCTGCGCTTCTGTTGGTAGCTTACGAAATCAATCATCATGTTGGTTTCATAATAGCATACGGTGATGGTAACATCGCGCTTATGGATGATACCCAAAGGCACGGTGGTGTATGGGGTACGGCTGCGTATTTCCTTGACATAAGGGATACGGAGGATGATGAGCATCCAGCCATCGTCATATTCATAGCGGGCACGCTCATCAGTATCGCTGATATCCGAGAGGAAATAATCAGGGATCTTGAATTCTTCTTCCAGCAAGCGCTGGTCTTCATCAGTTGGACATGTTACTTGTATCCAGCAGTTTGGCTGCCACTCATTGAGTACAGTCAGATTCTTGTCTATATTCCAATAAGTCTTCATAGTTTGCTAATCTCCACATAATAAAAGTTTGGGGTATGGAGACTAGCGCTTGGGTACGGCCTACTGAAAGGCTTCGTCGTTGCTGAATCTCCACGCCTTACAATTCATTATTGTTCTCCGCGTGATAATCGTCCATTTTGGTGTTATTTTAATGAAACTTATGCAAGTGAATTTGTATGATCTGCTACAGAGATTTTACAAGACTTGCGAAATCGACTGCAAAGGTAATGATTTCTTTTGAAAACTGGAACAAAAAAGCCGAGAATTTTCACTCTCGGCTTTCTTTTTTAATCTTTTTGTAATTTCGTTCCCCATTTTTTTTACTTTGCAGGAATCTCTGTCAGGAGCTGCTTGACGAGGTTCCAGAAAGGAGCTACGCAACTGATCTGGCAACGCTCATTGGCTGTGTGAGGGCTAAGAAGGGTAGGACCGAATGATACGACATCGAGGTTAGGATACTTGCTCAGGATGATAGAGCACTCCAGACCTGCGTGAACAGCCTGTACCTTACCGTCTGTGCCGTTCTGTTCTTTGTAAACCTTCAATACGTGTTCCAGAATGTCGCTCTTAGGGTTAGGGTTCCATCCCATATAGCTGCCGCTGAATTCAACCTTCATGCCTGCCATGTTGAAACAGCTTTCTATCATTGTGGCAAGATACATCTTGTAGTATTCGTGGCTAGAACGGGCCAGAATCTTGATAGCAGCCTTGCCGTCACCAATCTCAACGATTGCGAGGTTTGAAGAGGTCTCTACGATTTCAGGCATAGATGGAGCCATACGCAATACGCCATCGTGGCAAGCGTAGATTGCATCTACAAGATTATCCTGGATTTCGGCAGGAACCTGCATCTTAGGAGTCTCTACATTCTCAGCGAAGAACTCGATGTTCTCAGTTGTTTCAATGCCTTCGAACTCATCACAGATTTCGTCCTTCCAGTCTGCTACCAGGTCATTCAAAGCTTCAATATTCTCCTTAGGCAGGGTCAGAACAACCTCAGCCTGGAATGGGATGGCATTGCGCATGTTGCCGCCCTGCCATGAAGCTAGACGGGCATCGAGTTCTGAAATAGCTTCACGCACGAAACGAACCATGCACTTGTTGGCATTCGCTCTGCCTTCGTTGATTTCGATACCGGAGTGACCGCCTTTCAATCCCTTGAGGGTTACCTTAACGGCAGCATCTTCCTTGTCGGTTTCTACCTCTTTATAGTCGAGAGTTGCTGTGATGTCGATACCGCCAGCGCTACCGATAACGAACTCACCCCAAACCTCGGTATCGAAGTTTAAGAGAATGTCGCCGTTCAGTTCGCCTGCTGGGAGATCGTTGGCACCATACATGCCTGTCTCTTCGTCGGCGGTAATCAAGCCCTCGATAGGACCATGCTGCAAATCTTTTGATTCCATTACAGCCATGATTGTAGCTACGCCAAGTCCGTCGTCGCTACCGAGTGTTGTATGATTAGCACGTACCCAGTCGCCATCGATGATGGTTTCGATAGGGTCTGTTTCAAAATTATGCTTGCTGTCTGGTGCTTTCTGAGGAACCATGTCCATGTGCGCCTGCATAATAACGCCTTTGCGGTTCTCCATACCTGGAGTAGCAGGTTTGCGCATCACGATGTTGCCTGCTGGGTCTTGGAAAGCCTCTACACCAGCTTCTTTTGCCCAATCGAGCAAATAAGCCTGAATCTTTTCCAAATGTCCAGATGGACGTGGAACTTGTGTTAACTTGTCAAAGTTACGCCAGATTTCAACTGGGTTCAAATTCTTAATGTCAGCCATAATATTTTTATTTTAATGTTAAATGTTCAATGTTAAGTTGGGCATACGCCCTAAAGCAAGAGGATTCTTCACTCCTCACTCTTCACTTTCCCGGTAAACGCCAGTGCTATCCAGGCATAGATTCCCAAAAGGACTACAAGCAGGGTTTGCACGGAGTGTACGATGAGAACGAAGAAGAGGGCATCGTTTGCCTGAATGCCATAGAGTATGAGCATTGTCTTGACGGCAAAATGCCAAGGTCCGGCTCCGTTAGGAGTTGGTACGATGACCGCTATGCTGCCCACGATGAATGTCACTAGACCGCACATCAGATTAAGATGGGAGGTTGCCTCAAAGCATTGGAAGGTGAGATAGTAGTGGAAGAAATAGCTCAACCAGATGCCCAGTGTAAGGGCGATGTAGAGCGGTACATTTCTGACACCTTTCAGCGAGATGATACCTTGCCAGAGTCCTCCCAGTGTTGCTTTCACCTTATTATATATAGCGAGTCGCTTGAGCAGATAGTGAGCCAGGATGAGTACTGCTATGCCACAGATAGCTGTCACTATGTAACCTGTGGCTGTAAACTGGCTGAGTAAACTGTCCATGCTCGTACCTGTTTTCTCAAAGAAATTGAGGAATACCGGAATCTGCATCACAAAGACCAGCGCCGTAATCAGCAGCACGAGGAGTGAATCGATGGCTCTTTCTGTAACGACGGTACCCAAGGCTTTCGGAAACGAAACATCATCCCATTTCTTCAATACGCCGCATCTGGCAAACTCGCCCGCACGAGGAATTACAAGACTCAGAGCATAGGACAGGAAGATGGAGTAGATGCTGATACTGGAGCGGGCCTTCTCGCCTAATGGTTCCAGCGACTGTTTCCATCTCCATCCTCTGAACACCTGGGCAGAGATGCCAAAAGGGAACGACAGCAGCATCCAGGTCCAACTCATCTTGTGAAGCAGAACATCTTCTACTTGCTTGAAGTCGAATCCGCGATACATCCAATAAAGGATGGCGCCACCCAGAATGAGCGACAAAGCCACCTTCCATATGTTGTTTGCTATCTTCTTTATATCCATAATTAGATGCAAAGATAATACTTTTATTGACAATATCGTTCGAATCTGCATATTTTTAGCATAAATAAACGCTTGGGCGCCATTTATGGCTAAAAGTATAGCCTTTTTTTTAAGAAACAAGTGGCTCTTTCCCTTTTTTACCCAAAAAGATAAAAAAAATCGCATACTTCGTGTGGATTCTCAAAAAATAATCGTATTTTTGCAAAATATATAATATAAAGATAAGATATGAAAGCTGTAAAGCCTAAGAAGAATCTCGGTCAGCACTTCTTGACCGACCTCAATATAGCAAAGCGCATCGCCGATACAGTGGATGCCTGCCCGGATATACCTGTTCTCGAAATCGGACCAGGTATGGGCGTTCTTACCCAATATCTCGTAGAGAAACCAAGACCCGTCAAGGCAGTGGAAATCGACTCGGAGTCGGTGGCGTATCTTCATGAGAATTTCCCGACACTCAAGGATAATATCATCGGTGAAGACTTCCTGAGAATGGATTTGAACCAGATATTCGATGGAAAGCAGTTTGTACTGACAGGTAATTATCCATACGATATCTCATCGCAGATATTCTTCAAGATGCTCGATTACAAGGATCTCATTCCTTGCTGTACCGGAATGATTCAGCGCGAGGTGGCATTGCGTATGGCATCAGAACCAGGCAACAAAGCCTATGGTATCCTCAGTGTGCTCATCCAGGCATGGTATGATGTGGAATATCTCTTTACGGTAGATGAGAATGTGTTCAACCCACCACCAAAGGTAAAGAGTGCGGTAATCCGCATGACTCGCAACAAGGTGACTGACCTTGGCTGTGATGAAAAACTGTTTAAGCGTCTGGTAAAGACAGTCTTCAACCAGCGTCGCAAGATGCTCCGTGTAAGCCTCAAGCAGATGTTCCCGGGTGTAACCCCACGCGAGGATTTCTACACCACCGACATCATGACCAAGCGCCCTGAACAGCTCACTATCCAGCAGTTTGTAGAACTCACCAACTATGTGGGCGAAGAATTGAAAAGATTAGAATTAATAAAATAAAAACATATAATTATGATAGACGTTAAAGAAACTTTGAATTCTGCAGCAGAGCGTATGGAGATGGCAGCAATGTATCTCGCAGAGGAACTCTCTCATGTTCGTGCTGGTCGTGCTAATGTAGCCATCCTCGATGGTGTGCGCGTAAATAGTTATGGCAGTATGGTTCCTCTGAACCAGGTAGCTACAGTTACAACCCCTGATGCCCGTACTATCGCTATCCGCCCTTGGGACAAAAAGGCTATCAAGGATATCGAAAAGGCTATTATGGATAGTGGTGTAGGTATCACTCCTGAGAACAATGGCGAAATCGTACGTCTGGGTATTCCTCAGCCAACAGGTGAGCGCCGTAAGGAACTCGTAAAGCAGTGTAACAAGATTGCTGAGCGTGCTAAGATTGAGGTGCGCAACGTGCGCCAGGAAATCAAGGAGAAGTTGAAGAAAGCTATCAAGGATGGACTTTCTGAAGACTTGGAGAAGGATGCTGAGAACGATTTGCAGAAACTCCACGACAAGTACATCAAGCAGCTCGAAAACCTGATGGACGAGAAGGAGAAGGAAATCATGACAGTCTAAATCATTCTGGACTTACATTATTTAATAAGTGATAATGAGAGGACTCGTTATTAAAAATACAGGCAGCTGGTACACCGTCAAGACAGACGATGGCCAGCTGATTGAAAGTAAAATCAAGGGCAATTTCAGATTGAAGGGCATCCGCAGCACCAATCCTGTGGCTGTAGGCGATTATGTGCAGCTTATTACCAACCAGGAGGGTACGGCATTTATCTCTTCTATCGAAGACCGCCAAAACTATATCATTCGTAAATCACCTAACCTCAGTAAGCAGAGTCATATTCTGGCTGCTAATGTAGACCAGGCGCTGCTTGTGGTAACGGTGAATTATCCGCAGACTTCTACTACCTTCATCGACCGATTCCTGGCTGGCGCTGAGGCCTATAGAGTGCCTGTTATCATCATCTTCAATAAAAGTGATATACTTTCAGAAGAAGAATTGCATTACGAGAAGATGATGTGTACGCTCTATGAAACCATCGGATATAAATGTATCGAATTGTCGGCAGCTACAGGTGAAGGAGTTGAACTGTTGCGACCTCTTATCAAGGATAAGAAATCTTTGTTGAGCGGCAACAGCGGGGTAGGAAAGTCAACCCTCATCAACCAGCTCATTCCTGATGCAGAGCAGCGTACCGCCGAAATCAGCGAGGCGCATAATAGCGGAATGCATACCACAACCTTCAGTGAGATGCTGGAACTGCCGGAAGGTGGTTATCTCATTGATACTCCGGGCATCAAGGGTTTTGGTACCTTTGATATCGAAAAGGAAGAGCTGACCAGCTATTTTAAGGAAATCTTCAAGTTCTCTCAGGATTGTAAGTTCTCTGACTGTACCCATACCCACGAACCGGGGTGCGCGGTAATCAAGGCGGTTGAGGAACATTATATTGCAGCTAGCCGCTATCAGAGTTATCTCTCTATGTTGGAGGATAAGGACGAAAATAAATACAGAGAGGCTTTTTGATAGGGAAGAGTGAAGAAATTTAAAAAACATATTAATGAAAGAACAGAAGGACGTCAGGCAGCGTATCGAAGAAGGTGAGTTCGCACAGAGTGCAGAAATCAGTGCGAGCTATCTGGATGAGGACATCTTGATTATAGATAATGTCAAGGTGTTGCAGAACCCCGACCCTATGAGATTCCAGATGAACATGATCGCATCCTGTCAGAGAGGCAGCCTGAGAGCTGAACTCAACGGGCGGGAATTCACCGTGGAGAAGGGCGATATATTTATCAGTCCGCCTAACTCAATTCTCGACATCAAAGAGGTGTCGGAAGATTTTGCATGCACAGCCATGTGTGTCAGCAATCACGGCTTGCTTGGTATTCTTCGTTCTCATATCTCGGTATGGAACCGTGCCATGTATGTGAGCAAGGTTTCGGTGTTGAAGATGAACGAGGTGGATATGGTATTCTATTCTAAGTTTACCGACTTGGTGCGCCTCTGTCTGGATCCGAAGTTCAACGATCGCAGTTCATGGAAACCTTATCGCCGTGAGATAGTGGAGACGCTCCTGAAGAGTGCTCTTCTTGCCGTGAGCAATCTTTTGCTGACAGATCTCCCGAAAGAAACTTTGGGAACCAGTGCCAGCGATTTCTTTGATAAGTTTCTGGAGATGTTGCAGCAGAGCGAAATCAAGCATCAGCCTGTAGAATATTTTGCGCAGCAGCTTTGCATCACGCCCAAATATCTCTCCATCATCTGCAAGCGCCATTCCGGCAAGACTGCCATCGAGTGGATTACGGAGTATACGCTTGCTGATATCACCTATTATCTCCGTTCTACAACGAAAACAATCAAGGAGATTTCAGGTATACTGGGCTTCTCCAATACCTCATTCTTCGGTAAATATGTAAGAGAGCATCTGCACATGTCACCTCTGAAGTATCGTGAAAGTTTGAGAAAACAATAACAGCAAAATAAAAACTCGCAAATTCTAAAGAAAGAATCTGCGAGTTTTTTGTTTCTATCAAATAGGGTGGAGCTGGAGGGATTCGAACCCTCGTCCGCACAAGGAAACCATACGCTTTCTACATGCTTATTCCAGCCTTCGGTTTTCGAGGCATGACAGGACCTGGACCACCAATCATACCCTTATCCTCTAAAATTTCATCCATGCAACGAGGCGTACATGAACTATTTCCGATTTACCTGCACCGCTTGATCAACAAGATTCGGAACAACATCCGTTGAGCGATGTCTCGTTCCAGCACCCTGTGCTGGAATAAAGCTAGTTTACTATACTTCGACTAGGCAGCGAGAGCGTAGTTATTTTCGCCAATTAATTTTTTGTTCACTAGGATTAAGGAGGTAGCCAACGAGCCTCCGCATGCTTACGTACCATTTCATCTCGCCGTCAAATCCAGTCAACCCCGAGATTTTTCTGATATTGGGTGCAAAGATAAGGCGAAAATTTGAAACTACCAAATTTTTTAAGGAAAAAATCATACTAAAGATTCCAAATAGCTTAAAATGAGCGTTTTATGAGTTCTTGCCTTAAACATGCTAACCAAACTCTTAATGTAATGGCTGTAATAGCATCCTCATTATCATTATTTTTAGGTATTGCATACCTTCTTAGAAATATGTACCTTTGCAGCCTGATTCAAGATAGTAATAATGATTATGAATATGCTAAATAAGAAAATAACTTGGAGAAAACAACATAAATGGTTAGGCATCGGTATGAGTTTTTTCATACTGATGTTCTGCTTGTCGGGTATTTTGCTCAACCACCGTTCGCTTATCAAAGATGTGGACGTGAGCAGGAAATATCTGCCAAGTCGCTATGAATTCAAGAATTGGAATGGCGGGTTGCTGAGGGGAACGCTTGCTTTGGATGATGCCATATTGCTGTATGGAAACGGGGGAATCTGGCAAACGGATTCTACAGCATCCACATTCAAGGACTTTAATAAGGGGATGCCAGCAGGAGCAGACTGCCGACAGATAAGAAATGTTATCAGAACGGATGATGGTTCTGTCTGGTCGGTATCTCCATTTTCACTCTACCGGTTGGGGAGTCACAAAATATGGAAAAGCGTAACTCTTCCGACAGAGCCGGAAGAGAAGTTGAGCGACATTTCGGCTCATGGAGATACGCTTTTGGTTCTCAGCCGCTCCTATGCTTATGTTTCCTTGCCACCTTATCAGAACTTCCACCGGATAGAATTGCCTATGCCAAAGGAGTATGATGGGAAGGTTACAGTCTTTCGTACGATATGGCTGCTTCACAGTGGAGAGTTGTTTGGCAGCATTGGTAAACTCATCGTAGATGGCATTGCCATCATCCTGGTGTTGCTCTGCATCTCAGGTCTTATCTTCTGGTTAAAGCCTAAACAGAAGAGGTTGCTTCGCTTTTCGCTGCAATGGCATGACAAAATAGGTCGATATACCATCATGCTTACTTTGTTGATAGCCCTGACAGGTTGGTGCCTTCGTCCACCTGTGATGATAGCCTTGGTGTTGAACAAGATGCCGTCTATTCCAGGGACGACGCTTCATAGCAAGAACCCTTGGAATGACAAACTCCGTGTGGTGCGTTATGATGAAAAGTTCGGTGACTGGCTCTTGTCAACTTCGGATGGTTTCTTTTCCGTGAATTTCCAGACAGGAAAGTTGGAGTCCATCTCCAATACTCCACCAGTCAGCGTTATGGGATTGAATGTCCTTCAGCAAAACAAAGATGGTAAATGGTATTGCGGTTCGTTTAGTGGTCTCTTTGTTTGGGATAGAGTAAAGGGGACAACCGTTGATTATTCTACCGGGAAAGCTGCTTTAAAGAACGCTGGTGCACCATTCGGAAAAATGGCGATAGCAGGTATGAGCCAGGATTTCTCTGATACGCCTGTCATTGCTGAGTATAATGAAGGAACCGACTTTGCGCCACAACCCGCTTATATGAACCAACTGCCCATGTCATTATGGAATGTGGCTCTGGAGGCTCATAGCGGTAGAATCTTCATAGGTAGTATTGCTACATATATATTTATCTTCGTGATGGGAATACTTGCCGTATGGTGCCTTTGGTCTGGGTATGTCATTAGACTGGTGAAGAAAAAATAAAAAAAAAGTTTGAATGCGTTGTTTTAATTGCCATATTGTATGTGCAAATGGTTGATACTCAGCGTAAAAGTACGTATGGTAATTCTCGGAAAAGCGCCGGGAATTGCCATATATTGTTATAGTGAGAATTAGTACCCTCATTTTCGTCGCGACGTATCTGATGCTGCGTCGTGACGCAGTTGTTGTTACGTCGCGATGTATCAGATGCTACGTCGGGACGTAATTTCTTCCGCATCGATGGCGAAGTTATGAATAAAGATTGTTCATGGCAATATATGGCAGATAACCCCTAAAAATAAAGAATTGCCATACCCCTAACAGCTTTGTAATCAGATAGATTACTGGCTGATATGGCAATATGGCAATTCTTGAAAAAAAATATTTAAAAATAAGTCTTATTACTTCACGCTCCACTCAAACAAACCACAGGACAGAGTTTCTGGCTGCTTCAGTTCGAGCTTTACAGCCTTGGTCTTCACTGGGTCGAAATTCACGATGCAGGCTACACCTCGCTTGCATGGATAAGCATCGGCTCCTGGAACTTCCTTCCAGTTGCCTGCCTCGTCCTGATAGTAGAGCTTCCAGCTGTCTGGCACCTTGCAACCGCCCCATGGCTGGTCGTCGTACCAATATACGGTGCTGGTCTTGATCTCCTTGCTCTCTGGGAAGGTGTAGGTAATCCACTCTGTGGTGTTCTTCTTAGGCCACCAGTGGATGTATGGGACAGAACGGTCGTTCTCATCGGCTGGAACCAGTCCGTCGGTGATACTGCTCTTGGCAGGCACAGGAGAAGAGAATTCTACCTTAGCCTGAGCTGCGAGAGTTGCAGGAGCTGATGGCTTTGCTGCCTTGACATCCTGTGGTAACCATACCTTCATATTGCCGTTGCCACGATGAGCCCAGGCGAAGTATGGGATGAGAGTCAGGGTCTGGTCCTTGGTGCTCAGCTTGCCGCTCTTGTCGTAGGCGAGGGTCTGCACGTTCTCAGTCAAGGTCTCCATGTTCTGACCCTTGTAGAGTGTCAGTACATTCTTATATTTAGGGTCGATGAAACCATCGTACGAGAGCTTGCCCTCAGCGAACTGAGGTTCGCGGTTCTCCAGGATGCTCATGATGTCGAAGCCCTTGTTGTCTGGCCACTCTGCGCAATATACAATAGGACCACGCTCGATGCTGATGCAGCCACGGTCGGCCTCTACCTTGTTGTTGGCACGTACGGTGCGTGCCTCTATATCGAAGTGAACGCGAACCACATCGCCCTTCTTCCACTTGCGGTTGATGGTATAATAGCCATCCTCTGTTACCTTAGCCTCTACCTTCTTGCCGTTTACGGTGATGGTATAGCCCAGTCGCTTGCCGTCGCTGTAGTAGTAAAGGTCTGATGGTACTGGCTGACCCTTTACCCAGCCCGGGATGCGGATCTTCATACCGAACTGACCTGCCTTGTTGTCATCCACCTTGATGGCGATATCTCCGTTCCAAGGGTACTGTGTGTCCTGGCTCAAAGCCACCTTCTTGCCGGCTACTTTCAGAGAAGAAGAGTTGCTGAGGAAGAGGTTGACATATACATTCTTATCTTTTACAGCATATACATAGCCTGGGAGGGATGGCAGGAAACGGCAGATGTTGCTAGGGCAGCAGGCACAGCCGAACCAAGCCTGGCGCTGATGCTGACCCATACTCTCCAATGGGTTAGGGTAGAAGAAGCCGCCGCCGTCCATGCTCACACCACTGATGAGACCATTGTAGAGGGTACGCTCCAATACATCGTAATACTTACTCTCGCCATGGAGAAGGAAGAGACGGTAGTTGACATAAACATTGCCGATAGCTGCGCAGGTTTCGCAGTAGGCACTCATGTTAGGCAGCTCGTAGTTCTTGCCGAAAGCCTCGCCGTTGTTGGTAGCTCCGATACCTCCGGTGATGTAGAGCTTCTTGCTCACGATGTTGTCCCAGATACGGTCGATGGCGTGGATATAGGCGGTATCGCCGGTGAGGGCAGCTACATCTGCCATACCAGCATACATATAGGTAGCACGTACGGCATGACCTACAGCCTCGTCCTGCTCCAATACCGGTTTGTGGCTCTGAGAATATTCCTGTTTGATAGATGTCTTGCCACGATAGTCGAGGAAGAACTTTGCCTCTTCGAGATATTTCTTGTTGCCTGTAGCGAGATAAAGCTTGCAGAGTGCCATTTCGGCAATCTGATGTCCCGGTACCACGCAAGCCTGTCCTGGGTTAGGACCAACCTCGCGAACCACGCAGTCGGCATAGCGGATAGCGATGTCGAGGAACTTGCGGCTACCTGTAGCCTGCCAGTGAGCCACGGCACCTTCTACCATGTGACCGAGGTTGTAGAGCTCGTGGCTCAGATCCTCTTCCTTGCTCCAGCGCTTGTCGCCAGCCCAGAAATGAGGATGCTTCGGGTTCTGTGTACGTGCGGTATAGAGATATCCGTCAGCCTCCTGAGCCGGAGCGATGATATCGAGCACGCTATCGATATAAGCCTTGAGTTTCTTGTCAGGATAAGTTTGCAGCACGTAGCTGGCACCCTCAATCGTTTTGTATGGGTCGGTGTCGTCGAAGCTGTAGGGCATCAGTTTGCCCACATCATAGGTGTCGCTGGGATGAGCTGCGCGCTCAAAGTTCTTGTATCTTCCCTCTGATTCGCATTTGCTGAAAGCCAGCGGGATGGTTACTTTGCGAGAGGTTTCGATACGCTGTCCCCAGAACGTATTGTTCCAAACCTTTACTGATGTGAAAGGCACCGGTGTGATAGGATAACCACCCGAACTCTTGTTCACCTTCTGTGCCGAAGCAGGCATCAATGCCAATGCTGCCAAGGCTGATGTTACTAAAATCTTCTTCATGTATTGCTAGTTTATTTTGTTTGTCTTTTGTAAGGAATGTATTTATCCCAGAGTTTTAATGAGTGCAGATAGCCTGAGAAAGGCCATGTCTCTTCGGCATTTTTGCCCAGAAGCATAAACTGCGATGGCTTGACGAGGAGCTGGATATCCTTCTGGCTGATAAGCTTGTCGTTGATGTAGATGCTCTCGATTCTGCCGTCGAAGCAGACATATACGTGCTGCCACTTGCCTTCCAGGGTCTTCATCTCCTTGTAGCCGGCATCCTCATACCATCCGTAGTGGTTCATCACACCGCAGCGTGGTTCGGTGCCGTTTACCAGCATCAGCTTTTCCAGTTCATCGTGAGAAGAGGTGAAATCGGCTACGCATTCATTCTCGGCAATCTCCGGATTCAGAATCCATGCCTCGATGGTGTATGGAGCGTTGTCGCGGATAGTGGCTGGGAGCATGAAGTTGCTTCTGTAACTCTCTTTGCCGGTAAAGGTGAATGCCTTTTTGCCCTCTATGGTCTTGATGATGGCTGCAGTATCGTGCTGCGTCTCGAACTCGCCCTTGAGGTGAACATCCAACGGACTGCCGTTCTTGATGTAAGGCACGGTATCGCCCTCGTTGTAGTAGTCAGCGCTGATATCTACCACCAGTCCCTGACAGTTCTTGTCGGCTACTGCCTCACGCACGATGTTGCTCTGGGCATCGAAAGCCTTTTCTGCCGCCTCCTGTTCCCAGTTATAATAACGGAGATTGGTGAGGGTAAATTGCTTTTCGCCTGCACTAATTTCCAGTTTTCCTTCAGAAAGATTCAGTCGAGGATCGTTTTCATCTATCTGATGCCAGCTTCCGTTGTCGAAAGCTTGGGCGGTGAGGGTATGCTTGCGTGTCTTGCCGAGCTGCGGATGAGTCATCACCAGCTGGGCACCTGGTTGCAGGGTGATTGCATCTTTGCCAGCCATGCGCTCTCTGAGGGCGGTGCCCTGAAGGAGCGAGAACTTGCCGGCAAGCATTCCCTCGTTGTTATGCCAGGTTGTACCATCGAAATCGGCTGCTGTCAGACCGAGCCACTGCTGTGGGGCAGAATCTTCTGCGGAACCGTAAACCTTGATGTTCCAGATGGCGCCACCGAAACCATTCTTCTGTCCGCCAGTATAGGTGAGGCGGATGTACTGCGCCTTGGCATTTCCGAAATCTACCATCGGCGAACCAGCCAGACGGTTCTGTCGCTTGTCGGAGAAGGTCTGCCAGTGCTTGCCATCATTCGATGTCTCGATGAGATACTGATAGAACTGTGTTCCGTATTCAAACTGAGTCCAGATGCTCTTGATGCTCTGCTTCTTGCCCAGGTCAATCTGAATCCAGGCTGGTCCGGTGGTGCGAGGGCGCCAGAGTGTGCCGTTGTTGTCATCAACCGCATATTCCGGACGGAAGTCGTTGTCGTAATAGGAAGAGGCTGTAACCTTGGTGCCGAAGGCGAGGTTCTTTGCTACCTTCATCTCCGGTTTCAGATCGAGACCTTCGTGGGTTGGAATGACCTCCTTGATGGTACCGTCTGCATTGAATTCGAGTTTATCGATTGCCACCTGACGATGGAATCCACGGTTGGAATGCGGATTGTCGTGGCGATGATATACGATGTAGTAGTTGTCACCTTCCTGGAGCACGCTGTTGTGTCCCGGACCATGAACGGTTCCATCGGCATTGGTCTTGAGGATAGTTCCGTGGTAGGTATAAGGACCGAGCGGACTCTTGGCTGTGGCGTAATCTACGCGGTAGCTGGCATCCTCGCAATGCTCGCAGGAGTAGAGGAAGTAGTAGATGCCGTTGCGCTTGAAGACGAATGGAGCTTCGAAGAAGTGAGTAACCTCGGTGTTCGGGATGAGCTTGGTTTCGCTGAATGATTTCATGTCAGGATTCAGCTTACCTGCTCCACAACCGAAGCCTTTGTAGATGCCCCAGGTGCCCCAATACATATAGACCGAACCATCATCATCTCGGAAGGTCTGACCATCCAGGGTGATGGCATTCTTTACGAATCTATCCGGTACGAGCACGGCTTCGCTCTCGCCCAGCACGTTCTTCCAAGGACCACGAGGTGTATCGCCCACACCCAGATGGAGCTTGCAAGGCTGGCAGTAGAGATAGTAATACTTGCCGTCGGCTTCGTTCTGCATTACATCCGGTGCCCAGATCCAGTGGCTGTCTGGCCAGTTCATCGGCATCAGGGTCCAGTTCTTGAAATCCTTGCTACACCAGAGCTGTGCCGGTCCGAAACCGGCTCCGCTACCATCGGTAGTAGCATATATATAATAGGTGTCACCAAACTTCTTGATGGTTGGGTCGGCAAAATAACCAGGCAGGATAGGGTTGCCGGCTCCCGGAGTGTTGTAGGCAGCTTTCTGGGCAGCACCTGTCTGAGGAACTGCCGCAGCTGCCGTTACGAATAGTGTTACAATTATATTCTTATTAACCATATCAACTTCTTTTTTAAAATGTTCATTTCTTGATAACCTTGATGACGAATCCACCGCCCGAAGCAAGATGGATTTTCATTTCCGATTTCTGATTGATGACAGATTTCTCTATCTTGTAGTTTTCTGCATCATGATTGGCATTGATACCGTCTTTCAATACGATAGCCTCGTAATCGCCATCTGTGAGGAAGTCAAACTTCAGGGTGAGCGTGCGCTCATCCCAGTTGCTCTGACCGCCAACATACCAGTCGTTGCCCTTCTTTCTGGTGGTAACGATATACTTTCCGATTTCGCCCTGTGGCACGATGGTCTTGTCGAAGACTACAGGCAATGAAGCAATGTATCGGGTGTATGGCTCATCAGCCTCATAGTTGGTAGGGGTGTCGGCGAGCATCGTAAACGGACTGTCCTGTACGATGTAGCAGGCAGCTTGGTGGCATCGGGTTCCCATCGAAATCGGTTTGGTGTAGATAGCCTTCCAGTTGTCTCGGGTTCCGTTTCTCATCGCTCCCGGTGTGAAATCCACCTGTCCTGCCATCATTCTGATGTATGGGAAGGTGACATCATAGAGTGGCATATCATTCTTGGCTTCCGTCCAGCGGCACTCTTCCATACCGAAAACACTCTCGTAGTTGAGGATGTTAGGATAGGTGCGGTTCAGACCTACCGGTTTGTAGATGCCGTGCAGGTCGAGGATGAGATGATGCTTGGCTGTGCAGGCAGCCAGGCGTTCCACCATTTCGATGGCGGTCTGGTCGTCGCGGTCCATGAAATCCACCTTGAATCCCTTGATGCCCATATCAGCATAGGTCT
>OLVY01000180.1_pt1 | contig 48073 bp, 31 predicted proteins | sample 1674261 | NCBI WGS metagenome assembly OLVY01 (sample SAMEA103958155, study PRJEB25191) | human gut metagenome | biome: human-associated habitat [ENVO:00009003]; feature: intestine environment [ENVO:2100002]; material: feces | place: Germany | collected 2013/2015
TTAAAGCGGCACGCGAGCTGGGTTCAGAACGTCGTGAGACAGTTCGGTCCCTATCTGTTGCGGGCGTAAGAGATTTGAAGGGAGCTGTCCTTAGTACGAGAGGACCGGGATGGACGTACCTCTGGTGCACCAGTTGTCCTGCCAAGGGCATAGCTGGGTAGCTATGTACGGACGAGATAAACGCTGAAAGCATCTAAGCGTGAAACTCCCCCTAAGATGAGATCTCTCATCCTTCAAGGAGTAAGGACCCAGAAAGACGATCTGGTTGATAGGCCGAAGGTGGAAGCGCAGTAATGTGTGGAGCTGATCGGTACTAATAGTCCGAGGGCTTGACCTACGAATGAAGCAGGCAAGGCCTTGAGAGGAGCTTTGAAGTTACATTGTTCGGTTTTGAAGGTTCGATTTGAAGACATGCACCTTTCGCTCAGCTGGTACTAACGCCCGCAGGCGTTGTATCGCGGGCAACCGCGGAGCGGCACTTAGCCTGCGATTGAGCACGTAGTGCGAGCAGGAGGAGCAGACAGAAAGATAAGCGCAATGAGCGAAAGAACATGCACCTTTAGCTCAGCTGGTAGAGCACCTGACTCTTAATCAGGGTGTCCAGGGTTCGAGTCCCTGATGGTGTACCAGGATTTCATACAGCGAGAGCTGATTGAGATATAGAGACGGAACATGGCCCGTTGGTCAAGTGGTTAAGACAGAGGCCTCTCACGCCTTTAACATCGGTTCGAATCCGGTACGGGTCACCATTTTTTCTCTTGACAGAGAGCGGAAAAGTGAATATAATGTTTGTTGCTGCGAACGCAGTTGCAATAGTTGGTGCTTATTAGGGCGAGGGTCCACCTGTTCCCATCCCGAACACAGAAGTTAAGCTCGCTTCTGCCCACGATACTTGGCTGGAGACGGCCCGGAAAAATAGGTAGCGCCAACACAAAGCGGACATCTTCGGATGTCCGCTTTTTTTGCGGAAATATATGTTTTTTCAATCCGAATTTCACAGATTGTTCAAAATTATTTCACCATTGACTGGAAAAAGTGCGTATAATAGGAAAACATGGGAAGTGCGAGCCAATTAAAATCCACGGAATATGGGAATACTCACATCATCCGGGTTTTATTCTGATGTGTTCCCGAAAAGCGGGGAAAAGGTTGATTTTTTCGTTCAAACCTGCTATAATGAACGGACTTGTCAAAGGATAACCGGAAAAGGATTTTTGTTATGCTAAAGAGATTTAAATCGTCTGTCACTTTTTTAATGAAGCTGCTGGCATTTTTGCTGTGCGGCGTATGTTTTTTTGGACTGTTTGGTTTGGAATATTTCTTCCTGCTGCGGCCCAGCCGCACCTTGGGCGTTACTGCGGTGGCCTTCATTGTGGTTTATGTGCTGATGACCAAGGTTTATGGCGGTTTCGACATCGGCAAACGTAAGAGCAAGCCCATCGTGTTCTCCATGGCCCTGGTGCTGCTGCTGACGGATTTGGTTACGCATTTTCTGCTGTGCATCATGAATACCACCGTCATCCACAGAGGCCATTTCGTGTATGAGCGGCCGCTGCTGCTGCTGGCAGTCTATCTGCTACAGGTAGCCCTGGTGATCGTCATGGCTTATGGCGGAAACGATTTGTACTTCAAGGTCAACAAGCCCCAGCGCTGCTTGATGGTGGCCCGCCGCGGGGAGTGCGTCGAGGACCTCATCCGGAAGGTCGGCCGCTATAAGAAGCAGTATAACATCCAGCAGGTGGCCTGGCTGGATCAGCCGGACCTGCTGTCCTGCGTGGACCAGGCGGATGCCGTCTTTCTGTATGAGCTTTCCGTCCATGAGCGGACGGACCTGGTGGAGTACTGCTATCAGACCCGCAAGGACGTGTATTACAGCCTGGAGATGTCCGACGTGGTTGCTATGGCCGGGGAGCGCGTCATGTTTGACGACAAGACCCTGATGTTCTGCCCTGTCCGGGAGCTGCGCTTTGAGGAACGCATCCTTAAGCGCACAGGCGACATTCTCATCTCCCTGTTCGGCCTGATTCTGACGTCTCCCATCCTGCTTGTGACGGCTTTGGCCATCCGCATGGAGGACCACGGCCCGGTGTTCTACCGCCAGAAGCGCGCCACTTACGGTGGCCGCGTGTTTGAGGTGTACAAGTTCCGCTCCATGCGGGCCCAAGCCGGGGACATTCACGTCTCCGCCACCAAGGGGGACCAGCGCATCACCAGGGTGGGCCGGATTATCCGCAAGTTCCGCATCGACGAGCTGCCCCAGCTGATCAATGTCCTGAAAAGTGACATGAGCATCGTGGGTCCCCGGCCTGAAATGCTGGAGAATGTCGAGAAATATACCAATGATCTTCCGGAGTTCCGCTATCGCCTGCGGGCCAAGGCGGGGCTTACCGGTCTTGCCCAGATCTATGGCAAGTACAACACATCCCCCCGGGATAAGCTCATTATGGACCTGGCCTACATCCAGCAATACAGCGTCTGGCTTGACCTGAAGCTGATCCTGCGCACGGCGCTGGTGCTGCTGACGCCGGAGGAAAGCACCGAGGCGTTTGAGGACAAAAAAACGGAGGAAAAACCGTAATGCATACCACGAAACGGGCGGTGCTGCTGAGCTGCTCCGACCACTATAACCACCGGCTCTATGTCATCGACGGCTATCTCAAGTCCCAGGGCTATGAGACGGTGTACTATACCGGCGACTTTGACCACTCATCCAAAAAGGTGTTTCACTGCTCTGTCCCCGGATGCCGCCAGATCCATGTGCGGCCCTACCGGAAAAACCTCTCCCTGGCCCGGATCCTGTCACACCGGGACTTTGCCCGGCTGGTGTTCCAGGAGCTGGAGCAGGATCCGCCGGATGTGGTGGTGGCCCAGCTGCCCCCCAACTATCTGGCCCATTACGGCGCCCGCTTCAAGCGCCGCCACCCGGATACCAAGCTGATATTCGAGATCTTCGATATGTGGCCGGAGACGTTCCCCTCCGGCTCCGTGAAGCAGCTGCTGGCCCTGCCATTTTCCGTGTGGGCGGGGCTGCGGGATAAGAACCTGCCTGCTGCGGATCGGGTCATTCCCGAGTGCAGGCTGTTCTGCCGCAAGCTGGGCCTGCCGGAGGAGAACGCCATTTACCTGGCGGCTCAGCGTTCCCCGGACCAGCCCCACCAGGCCAGGCTTCGGGCCGACGGCCTGGACCTGTGCTACCTGGGTGCCATCAACAACGTGGTGAACATTGATGCCATCGCGGACCTGACGGCTCAGCTCCGGCGGCTGAAGCCCGTGACCGTTCACGTCATCGGCGACGGCGAGAAATGTCCCCAGCTGCTCCAGGCGCTGAAGGACGCCGGGGCGGAGGTGGACTGGCGCGGCGTGGTGTACGACGAGGCGGAGAAGCACGCCGTCATGAGCTGCTGTCACTTTGGCTTCAACCTGATGAAGCCCGACGTCTGCGTGGGCCTGACCATGAAATCTGTGGACTATTTCCGCCATGACCTGCCCATTCTCAACAACATTCCCGCCGACACCGCCGAGCTGGTGGACCGGGAACAGGTGGGCGTCAACGTGGGACCGGATACGGCGGCCCAGGTGGCCGGAATGACGGTGGAGGACTGCCTGCGCATGCGGGAGAATGTCCGCCGGGTGTTTGACGAAACCTTTGACCTGCCGGTGGTGCAGGCCCGTTACGCTGCCCTGCTGCGGGGCATTGTGTGAGGATAAGACCATGGAAAAACAAATATTGATCCTGCTGGCGGCCTATAAGGGCGGCCGATTCATCCGGCCCATGGTGGATTCCATCCTGGCCCAGGATGCAGGGGGCTGGAAGCTGATCCTGTCGGACGACGGAGAGGATACCGCCCCCATTTTGCAGGAATACGCCGACCGGTATCCGGATCGGATTACCCATTACCGTTCCGGCCGCCGGTTCGGCAGCGCCCAGAAGCACTTTATGCACCTGCTGGAGCAGTTTGGCGATCAGGCGGATTACGTCATGTTCTGTGACCAGGACGACGTGTGGCACCCGGACAAGGTGCGCCTGACCCTCCGGCTCATGGAGCAGGTGGAGACGGACCCGTCCCTGCCGGTGCTGGTCCACACGGACCTGCGGGTGGTGGACGGCGAGCTGCGGGAGATGGACCCCTCGTTCCAGCACTATTCCGGCCTGGACGGCCATCGGCTGTCCCTGCCCCAGCTGCTGGTCCAGAATGTGGTCACCGGCTGCACGGTGATGATCAACCGCTCCTTGGCGCGGCTGGCCTGCCGCCCGGTGGAGGAGGGGGACATGCTTATGCACGATTGGTGGCTGGCGCTGATCGCCGCCGCCATGGGCCGTGCCGTGTTCCTGGATCGGGCCACCATCGACTACCGCCAGCACGGCGGCAATGTGGTGGGCGCCAAGGACCCCCGCTCGGCGGGCTATGTGCTCCAGAAGCTGAAGGGCGGCGCCGTGCGCCGGTCCCTTTCCGATACCGCCCGTCAGGCGGGAGCGTTTCTTGCCTGCTATGAGCAGGAGCTGACCCCGGACCAGCGGGCACTGCTGGCGGATTATGCCGCCGCGCCCCAACGGGGAAAACTGGCCCGGCTGGCCCTTTATCGGCGGCGGGGTCTGTGGAAGTACGGCCTGAATCGCCGTATAGGACAAATTCTTTGGTGGTGACTTTTTTGCATAATCGAATCCATAACGTGGCGGAGGAGTTCCGGCGCGGCACCTTTGCCCAGCGGTGCAGCCAGCTTTCCTTCGGCGTGCTGTGCCTGTTTCTTCTGGAGTGCAGCATCACCGGCGGCGGCCGCTATTGGGAGGCCGGTCCGGTGAGCATCCGCATTTTGCTGGGCGGACTGGCGGCTGTTCTGGCGCTGCCGGAGCTGCTGCGGAATCTGGGCGCATATCTGAAAAAGCCGGTTATCTGGCTGACGGTGATTTTCGCCGTGTGGCTGGTGTTCTGCGCTTGGCGCGGCATCCGGGCGGAAAACCGCATGGATGTGCTGATAACCGATGTGAAGGGCTTTATGTGGCTGCTGCTGGTGCCTGTGCTTGTGGCCACGGTCCGGTCCCGGCAGCGCCTGCGGGTGCTTTTGAGCTGGGTCCTGGCCGGCGCGGTGATCCAGGCCGCGGTGATTCTGGCAGTCAACGCCGGCGTGGTGCTGATGGACGACCCTGCCCCTCTGTGCCGGTGGCTGAACGAGCACGCCGTAGGCATCGTGGACGTGGTGTCGGCGCGGCTAGTGCGGGTGTTCTTCAAGAGCAGCCCCTATATGGTCGTGGCCTGCGTCATCGCCCTGTTCCGCCAGGCACAGGCGCCTAAGCTGCGCTGGCGCTATGTGCTGGCTGTGAGTCTGCTGCTGTGCGCCCTGCTGCTGAGCTTCACCCGTTCCCTGTATGGGGCCTTGGGCCTGACGGCGGTGCTGAGCATCACGGCGGTGCTGATTCTGTGTCCCGTCGGGCGCAAGCGGGTGCTGGCATTTCTGCTGGCGGTGATGGTGTGCTTCGGTGTCATGAGCACGGTCCAGGAGATCGTGCTGGAGGGCAGCTATCTCAGCTTTGCCGTTTCCCGCACGGTCGGCAGGGAGATTCCCGCCTCCTGGGCGTCCCAGCTGCGCCAGAGGCTCCGGGGTGATACGCCCGGGAACCAGCCGGACAGCAGCGAAATGGACAGCCAGCGTTCCTATATTGAGGTGACTGAGCGGTCCGACCAGCTCCGCCAGGAGACGAAGGACGGCCTGAAGGTCTATATCCGGCGCAGCCCCGTCATCGGCTGCGGCCTGGGCGCCTCTGCCGCCAACCGGGAGAAGGGCGTGGACGAATACTTCTACTTGGATATGCTGGCCCGGACGGGGATCGTGGGTCTGGTGCTGTACATTCTGCCCTTTGGCTATGTGGTGCTGTGGTGCCTGCGGCGGCGTTCGCTGCTGCGGGAGTGCCCGGAGGGGGCGGCCGTTGTCTGCGGCCTGTGCACCTTCTGGGTCGTCACCTGGTTCAATCCCTGGATGAACGCCGTGCTGGGCATCGCCTGGTATGCCGTCACCCTGTCGGTCCCCCAGGCGCTGGAGGAGCAGAACGCCTGAATCCCACGCAACAGGAGAGTTTATTGCAATGGCGAATGAATCAAGCGGAAAAAAAGCTCTGAAGGCCGGCCTTGGCTACACAGTGGGCAATATGCTGGTGAAGGGCCTGTCCTTCCTGGCCATCCCGCTGTTTGCGCGGCTGATGACGGTGGAGGACTTCGGCATTTACAGTACCTTCAGCTCCTATGTCATGATCATGACGGTGCTGGCGGGCTTCACCCTCCACACCAGCGTCCGCAACGCAAAGCTGGACTATGCTGAGCGCACCGGGTCCTATTGCTCCTCGGTGACGCTGCTGGTCATCGGCAATTCCCTGCTGCTGCTGGCATTGAGCCTGGTGTTTGCCGCGCCGCTGGCCCGGGTCCTGAGCCTGGAGCAGCCATATCTTCCGGCGCTGATCGTGCTGGAGAGCTTCGGCATGGCCATGCTGACCTTCTACAACTCCGTGCTGTCGGTGGACTACCGGTATAAGGAATACCTGGTGCTGAGCCTGGTCTATGCCGTGGCGGGCATTGGCGGTTCTGTGCTGCTGATCCTGACCCTATGCCGGGGCCAGGGGTATCTGGGCCGCATTCTGGGCACATTGATTCCTGCGGTGCTGGTGGGCATCTATGTGGTGGTCCGCCTGTGGCGGAAGGAGCGGCCCCTGGTCAGCCGGGAATACTGGCGCTACGGTATGGGCATCAGTCTGCCCACCGTGCCCCACGGCCTGAGCCAGCTGCTGCTGAACCAGTTTGACCGCATTATGATCAAGTCCATCATCGGCAGCACCGAGGCCGGGCTTTACAGCTTTGCCTATAATGTGGGGATGATCTTCCAGGTCATCACCAATTCCATGGACACCGCCTGGGCGCCCTGGTTCTTTGAAAAGATGAAGGCCAGGGAGTATCCGGCCATTCGCCGGGCGGCCTCGGCGTATGTGGTGTTTGTGTCCATCGGGGCCATGGCCCTGGCGCTGATCTCTCCGGAGGTCATCCTCATTGCCGGCGGCTCCAAATACAGCGACAGCCGGTATGTGACCATGCCCATTGTCCTGTCCATGTACTACGCATTTCTGTATACCCTGCCCTCGTCGGTGGAGTATTACTATAAAAAGACCAAGCTCATCGCTCTGGGCACCATGCTGGCGGCGGGAATGAACATCCTGCTCAACGCCGTGTGCATTCCGTCCTTCGGCTATGTGGCGGCGGCGTATACCACGGTGGTGTGCTACCTGCTGTATTATCTGCTGCATGTGGTATTTGCCTGGTGGGTCCACAAGGGCATGGTGTATGACATTCTCCAGCAGTTCCTCTGGCTGGGAGTGGTGTCGGTGGTGTCGCTGGTGACGGTGGCACTGACGGATCTGTTCTGGGTCCGGATGGGGCTGCTGGCAGCGGGACTGGGCGTGTGCGCCCTGTGGGCTGCCCGGCACCGGGATCAGGTTATGAGACTCATTGCGGTGTTCCGCAAAAAATCGGCATAAAATCGGGACAAAACCCGGGCAAAAGCGGGACATCCCGCTGCGTATCGGGACAGAAATAGACAGATAAAGACGAAATATCGGATAGGAGTGAGATAAGTGGAGGAACTGACACTGCGACAAATGCAGGAGGGCGCTCTGAACATTCTCAAAAAATTGGACGGCATCTGCCGGGAGCAGGGGCTGCGGTACTTCCTGTTTTATGGGACCCTCATCGGGGCCATCCGCCACAAGGGCTTCATCCCCTGGGATGACGACCTGGACGTGGCCATGCCCCGGCCGGATTTTGACAGGCTGGTGGAATATTGCCGCCGGCACCGGGAGGAGCTTCTGCCCATGCGCCTGATGACCGTGGACGACAACCCCCAGTATGTGTATCCCATCGCCCGCTTCAGCGACACTCGCTACCGGGTGAAATACCAGGGCATCCGGGATTACGGCCTGGGCCTGTTTGTGGACATTTATCCGCTGGACGGCTGCGGTGACACGGAGGAGGAGGCCAGGGCCTGGGTGCAGCAGCCCATGCGGGATGTGAAGTTCATCAACTGCTGCGCCGCCGACCGGTTCACGCCCAGCCGCCGGGGCTGGCTCCACACCCCCGCCAAGCTGGCGGGCTTTGCCTGGGCCCGGCTCCACGGAAGCGCCCATTACATCCACCGCATCGAGGCCTGGGCCCGGCAGAAGGACTATGAGAAGTGCCGCTATGTGGGCTGCACCGTTTGGGATACCAACTGGAAGATCGTGTACCCGCGGGAGGACCTGGAAAAAACGCTGTATGTTCCCTTTGAGGACGCAGAGTTCCCCATTCCCGCCGGATATGATCGGATGCTGCGCCATACCTATGGCGATTACATGACGCCCCCGCCGCCGGAACAGCGGATCGGGCAGCATTTTTACACCGTATGGCCCAAGGAACAAGGGGCCGCGGAGGAACATAAGGAAGGAGCCATCTCATGAAAGGTATCGTTTTGGCCGGCGGAGCCGGCACACGCCTGTATCCCCTGACCATGGTCACCAGCAAGCAGCTGCTGCCGGTGTATGACAAGCCCATGATCTACTATCCGCTGTCTACCCTGATGCTGGCGGGGATCCGGGATATCCTCATCATCTCCACCCCCACGGACCTGCCCAATTTTGAGCGCCTGCTGGGGGATGGCAGACAGTTCGGCATTCATCTGAGCTACAAGGTGCAGCCCTCTCCCGACGGCCTGGCTCAGGCATTTCTGCTGGGCGAGGAGTTCATCGGCGACGATTGCTGCGCCATGGTGCTGGGCGACAACATTTTCTACGGTAGCGGCTTCCGGGCCCGCCTGAAGCAGGCGGCGGCGGATGCGCAGCAGGGCCGGGCCAGCATTTTCGGCTATTACGTCAATGACCCCGAGCGCTTCGGTATTGTGGAGTTCGACGAGAACGGCAAGGTCATCTCCGTGGAGGAGAAGCCCCAGCACCCCAAGAGCAACTACTGCATCACGGGTCTGTATTTCTATGACAACCGGGTGGTGGACATGGCCAAGCGGGTGAAGCCCAGCGCCCGGGGCGAGCTGGAGATCACGGACCTGAACCGTTTCTATCTGGAGGACGGTACCCTGAACGTGCAGCTGCTGAGCCGGGGCTATGCCTGGCTGGATACCGGCACCATGGACTCTCTGGTGGATGCGGCGGACTTTGTGCGCACCATCGAGACCCGCCAGGGCTCCCAGATCGCGGCACTGGAGGAGATCGCGTTTACCGAGGGCTGGATCGACCGGGAGACGCTGCTCCAGTCCGCCCAGCGCTATGGCAAGTCCCCCTACGGCCAGCACCTGATGCATGTGGTTGAGGGCAAAATTCGATATTGATAGGTGATTTGCATGAAAATTCTGGACACAAAAATTCCCGAGGTAAAGATCATCGAGCCGGACGTGTTCGGCGACCACCGGGGCTGGTTCATGGAGACCTGGTCCCTGCCCAAGTATGAAGCCCTGCACTTCAACAGCATGCAGGACAACGAGAGCTTCACCGCTAAGAAGGGGACCCTGCGGGGCATCCACTTCCAGCAGGACCCCATGGCCCAGGCCAAGATCGTCCGGGTGGTGCGGGGCGCCGTGATGGACGTGGCGGTGGATCTGCGGAAGGGCTCACCCACCTATCTGCAGTGGGTATCCGTGGAGCTCAGCGCCGAAAATAAGCGCCAGTTCTACATTCCCCGGGGCTTTGGACACGGCTTCGTGACCCTGACGGACGACGTGGACTTCTGCTATAAGGCGGACAACCTCTATGACCATCCCAGCGACCGGTCCATCCGCTTCGACGACCCTGCCATTGGCGTGGACTGGGGCGTGACGGATCCCATTCTGTCCGACAAGGACAAAAACGCTCCGCTGCTGGCGGACAGCGACTGCAACTTCGTTTACGGAAAGGGAGAATGAGCCATGACCATTATCGTTACCGGCGGCGCCGGCTTTATCGGCAGCAACTTCGTGTTCCATATGCTCAAGGAGCATCCCGATTACCGCATCGTATGCCTGGACAAGCTGACCTATGCCGGAAACCTGTCCACCCTTGCCCCTGTGATGGACAACCCCAACTTCCGCTTCGTGAAGGCGGATATCTGCGACCGGGAGGCCGTTTACAAGCTGTTTGAGGAGGAGCACCCCGACATGGTGGTGAACTTCGCCGCCGAGAGCCATGTGGACCGCTCCATCGAGGACCCCGGTGTGTTTTTGCAGACCAACATCATCGGCACCGCCACCATGATGGACGCCTGCCGCAAATACGGCATCCAGCGCTATCATCAGGTGTCCACCGACGAGGTGTATGGCGACCTGCCCCTGGACCGGCCCGACCTGTTCTTTACCGAGGAGACGCCTATCCACACCTCCAGCCCCTACTCCAGCTCCAAGGCTGCCGCCGACCTGCTGGTGCAGGCGTATCACCGGACCTATGGTCTGCCTGTTACCATCAGCCGCTGCTCCAACAACTACGGGCCCTATCACTTCCCCGAGAAGCTGATCCCCCTGATGATCGCCAACGCCCTCAACGACAAGCCCCTGCCCGTGTACGGCGAGGGCCTCAACGTCCGGGACTGGCTGTATGTGGAGGATCACTGCCGGGCCATCGATCTGATCATCCATAAGGGCCGGGTCGGCGAGGTGTACAACGTGGGCGGCCACAACGAGATGCGCAACATCGACATTGTGAAGCTGATCTGCAAGGAGCTGGGCAAGCCCGAGAGCCTGATCGTCCATGTGGCGGATCGGAAGGGCCACGATATGCGCTATGCCATTGACCCCACCAAGATCCATAACGAGCTGGGCTGGCTGCCGGAGACCAAGTTCGCCGACGGCATCAAAAAGACCATCGACTGGTACCTGAATCACCGGGAGTGGTGGGAGACCATCATCTCCGGCGAGTATCAGGACTATTACGAGAAAATGTACGGCAATCGCTGAGTGATGGAGGAGCAGGCAGTAGAAGTCCGGATGGGGCAGACGCACCTGGGCTTTGTGGACGCGGCAAAGGGCCTGGGCATGCTGGCCATCATCTGGGGCCACATGGACTACCTGTGGAGCACCAGCTCCGTATGGTTTTCCTCCTTCAAGATCGCTGTGTTCTATGTGGTGGTGGGCCTGCTGAAGGCATACCGTTATGGGGAGCGGGGCCAGAGGGATTCCTGTGCACAGGTGATGAAAAAACGCTGGTATTCCCTGGTGATCCCCTATGGCGTGTTTTCGGCTCTGGCGATTCTGGCGCACCTGGCTTTTCTCACCATACACGGCGGCAGCAGACTGGCGGCCCTGAAGGGGGACGTGATCCTGACGGTGACGCTGCGGGGTGTTGCCACCCTGTGGTTTCTGCCTACGCTGCTGATCGCCGAGCTGCTGTTTGCGGCGGTGCGGCCGGAGGGCTGGTCTGCCGCCAAGCGCATACTGGTATGTGTCCTGGCGCCGGCTATCCTGTGCGTCATCGGCTATTTCTATCAGGGAATGGATATTCCCGGGGCGGATCGCCTGTGGGTGCAGGTGGTGCGCAATCTGTTTATTGTTTTGGCCAAGAGCGTCAGCGGCTTTTGGTTCATGCTGTGCGGGTATCTGCTTTACCGGCGGGGGAAGCCGCAGCGGCTGGGAAGGCTGCCGGTGCTGGCGGTCCTGCTGGCGGTGAATCTGGGCCTGTCGCTGCTGAGTCCGGACCTGGATTTCAACTCCTTTAAGCTGGGGTCCTTTGCTCCGGTGTTCTATCTCAACGGTGTGCTGGGTTCCGTGGCCGTTCTGGAGCTGCTGCGCTGGCTGGAGGCCCGCATATCCCTGAGGCCCCTGATCTGGTGCGGCAGGCACTCCATGTTCCTGATGGCCACGCATCTGCCCTGGCAGATCGCGCCGGAGCTGGTGATGCTGGGCAAGCGTTTTTACCTGGCACAGACGCCGACGGCGCCGTATTTCCTGATGATGCTGGCGGAGTTCGCGGTGCTGATGCTTATTGAGGCTGCACTGGTCTGGTGCAAAGAGAAGGTCAAAGCCGCCATGACCGGGCGCTGGGGAAAAGAGCGGCCCATCTGCAAGGCGGTCAAGTATCTGTAACGAGGAGGTTACAAGCAATGAAGGTATTGGTAACGGGCGTGGGCGGTCAGCTGGGCCACGATGTGATGAACGAGCTGGCCCGCCGGGGCCATCAGGGCGTGGGCAGTGACATCGCCCCGGTGTACAGCGGCATTGCAGACGGCTCTGCCGTGACGGAGATGCCCTATGTGCCCATGGATATCACCAATGACGCCCAGGTGCGGCAGGTGATGGACGATGTGCGGCCCGACGCCGTGATCCACTGCGCCGCCTGGACGGCGGTGGACCTGGCCGAGGACGCCGACAAGCAGCCCAAGGTACGGGCCATCAACGTGGACGGCACCGCTCATCTGGCGGCGGCGTGCAAGGCCCAGGACTGCAAGATGATGTACATTTCCACGGACTATGTGTTCAATGGGCAGGGCCAGACGCCCTGGCAGCCGGACTGCAAGGACTATCAGCCCCTGAACTACTACGGCGAGACGAAGCTGGGCGGCGAGCTGGCCGTCAGCTCTGCGCTGGAGAAATACTTCATCGTGCGGATCGCCTGGGTGTTCGGTCTGAACGGCAAGAACTTCATCAAGACCATGCTCCAGCTGGGCAAGACCCACGACAAGCTGCGGGTGGTGTGCGACCAGATCGGTACGCCTACCTATACCCTGGACCTGGCCCGGCTGCTGGCGGATATGATCGAGTCCGACAAGTACGGCTATTATCACGCCACCAATGAGGGCGGGTACATCTCCTGGTACGACTTCGCCTGCGAGATCTTCCGCCAGGCGGGCCTGCCGGTGCAGGTGGACGCCGTGACCACGGCGGAATACGGCGCGTCCAAGGCGGCGCGGCCCTTCAACAGCCGGCTGGATAAGAGCAAGCTGGCAGAAAACGGCTTCACGCCGCTGCCGGACTGGAAGGATGCCCTGAGCCGGTATCTCAAGGAGCTCGGCACCAATCAATAAAAGAAAAACGCTGCCTGCCCAGCAGGCGGCGTTTTTTTTCGCCTTAACGGGGCTTTCCACCGGGGGGAAAATGCGGTATACTGTGAGATGAGAGTTTTTTGGGACAGCAGCCATGGTATCCTGCTGTCGGTGCGTCAGAAAGGAGGCGGGGCGGATGCTGTCTGTATGGGTAGGACGGGCCGGGTCCGGAAAATCCCGGCGGGTACTGGAGGCTATGGAGAAAAACCGGGGACTGCGGCGGCAGGTGCTGCTGGTGCCGGAGCATATTTCCCACGAGGCGGAGGTGGACCTGTGCCGGGCCCTGGGGCCCACGGCGTCCCGGGATGCGGAGGTGCTGAGCTTCCGGAGCCTGTCGTCCCGGGTGCTGGCCGAAACGGGAGGGCTGGCGGAGTTTACCCTGGACAACGGGGGAAAGCTCCTGACCATGCGGCGGGTTTTGCAGGAGCTGGCGCCGGAGCTGCGGGTGTTCGGGCGGCCCAGTCAGCGGGCGTCGTTTCTGCGGCAGCTGACGGACCTGATGGAGGAGCTTTACGCCTATGAGATCGGGCCCCGGGACCTCTATGCACATGTAGAGGACCTGGAGGGCGCTATGGGCGATAAGCTGCGGGATATCGCGCTGCTGTATGCGGCGTATGACGCCCGGCTGCACAACGGAGACATGGATGCCCGGTCCCGGCTCCAGAAGCTCCGGGAGCATCTGGAGCACAGCGACTATCTCCGGGGCTGCGATGTGTATCTGGACGGTTTTTCATACTTCAACCGCCAGGAGGAGAGCATTCTGGAGCTGGTGCTGCGGCAGGCCAGCAGCGTTACCGTGACCCTGCTGGGGGACCGGGGCAATGAACAGCTGTTTCAGAATGCTCTGCGCCAGCGGATGCGCCTGGAGCGCATGGCCCGGCGTGTGGGGCAGAGTACGGAAGTCCTGTGGTGCGAAAAGCAGGGGAGCGGCCCCTTGGATCACCTGGAGCGGCACTTTTTTGGCCGGGAGACGGCCTATGAGGGCCAGGCGGAGGGAATTCGCCTGTATCAGGCCGCCACGGCCTTCACCGAGGTGGAATGGGTGTCCCAGCAGCTGAGGCAGCTGGCGGCTGAGGGATACCGCTGGCGGGATATGGGCGTGTGCGCCCGGAATATGGAGGTTTACGGCCCACTGCTGGAGAGCGTGTTCCGCCGGGACGGCATCCCGGCCTATATCAGCCGCCGCAGCGATCTGCTGGAAAAGCCGCCCATCACCATGCTTTTGGGGGCCCTGGACGCCGTTACCGGCGGCTTTGACCGGGAGGACGTGTTCCGCTGCCTGAAGACCGGCCTGGGGGGCATTTCCCCGGATGAGTGCGATATCCTGGAGAATTATGTGATCGTGTGGGATATCCGGGGCGGCATGTGGCTGCGGGAGGGCGACTGGACCGCCAGCCCCGACGGCTACGGACGGGAGATGACAGAGACTGCCGCCGCACGGCTGCGGCAGGTCAATGGTGTCCGGCGGCGGGTACGTCTGCTGCTGGAGCCCCTGTATCAGGGGATGAAAACGGCATCATCCGCCAGGAGCAAGGCGGAGTGCCTGTACACATTTTTGCAGGAGGCCGGTGTGCCCCAGGTCCTGGAGGAAACCGCCGGGAAGCTGCTGGCAGAGAACCAGCCCCAGCTGGCGGAGGAATATGTGCAGCTGTGGGAGATATTCTGCGGGGTGCTGGACCAATTTGTGGAGATCCTGGGGGACACGGAGCTGACGGGTGAGGAGTTCGCGCGGCTGCTGCGGCTGGTGCTGACCCAGTACAGCGTGGGTACCATTCCTGCCACCCTGGACCAGGTGAAGGTCAGCGAGATCACCCGCAACGACCGGCACCGGGTAAGGTGCCTGTTCCTGCTGGGGGCCAACGACCACGTGCTGCCTATGCCGCCCAGCGGCCACGGCCTGCTGGACCCGGAGGACCGGGAGACCCTGCAGCAGCGGGAGATCCTGCTGTCGGACGCCGTGTTTGACCCGCTGGACAACGAGCTGCAGAATATTTACGCGTGCCTGGCCCAGCCCACGGAGCGGCTTACCGTCAGCTGGCCGGTGGGGGACATCAGCGGCGCTCAGCTGCGGCCCTCCTTTGTGGTGCAGCGGATGGAGAAGCTGTTTCCGGATCTGCACGTCCTGCGGGAGGACGGGGCCTACCGGCGGATGCTGCCTGCCACGGCTCTGGAGCTGGCCGGCAGTGACAGGGCACTGGAGCGGTATTTCCGGCAGCGGGGCGGCTATGACCGGGTGCTGGATGCCATGGACCGGGGCCGCGCCCTGGGCCGGGGACGGCTGTCGCCGGAGGCGGTGCAGGCCCTGTATGGGCGGTCCCTGCACATGTCGGCCTCCCGGATGGACCAGGTGAAGCGGTGCCACTTCGGGTACTTCATGCAGTATGGCCTGCGGGCCAGGGAGCGCCGCCCGGCGGGCTTCGAGGCCCCGGAGATCGGCACGTTCATCCACTATTTATTGGAAAATGTGGCCCGGGAGGTAAAGAACCGGGGCGGCTGGAGCCAGGTGGAGCAGGAGGAGCTGCGCCGCCTGGTCCGGGAATACATAGACCAATACGCCCGGGAGGAGATCGACGGCTATCGGGAGAAAAGCGCCCGGTTCCGGTATCTGTTTTCCCGGCTGCGGACGGCGGCCTGCGCCATCGTGGAGGACATGGCCGGGGAGCTGGCCCAATCGGATTTTTCACCGGTGGCCTTCGAGCTGGGCTTCGGCGGCCGGGACGGGCAGCTGCCCGCCGTTACCGTCACCGAGGGAGATGAGACCCTGTCCGTCAGCGGCAAGGTGGACCGGGTGGACGGCTGGCTCCACGACGGAAAGCTGTATCTGCGGGTGGTGGACTACAAAACCGGGAAAAAAGCCTTTGACCTGTCGGACCTGCGGTACGGCCTGGGCATTCAGATGCTCCTGTACCTGTTCACTCTGGAGAAGGAGGGCCGCAGCTATTTCGGCTATCCCATTGTGCCGGCGGGGGTACTGTATCACCCGGCCCGGGAGGTGATCCTGAAAAAGGACCGGGGCATCCAGCCGGAAAAGCTCCAGGCTGCCCTGCAGGAGGAGCTGCGCCGCAGCGGCATGGTGCTGGCGGACCCGGAGGTGCTGCGGGCTATGGAGCACAGCGCTCTGGAAGCACCCCATTATCTGCCCATTCGGGTGAAGAAGGACGGCTCCATTTCCGACGGCATCGCATCGGCGGAGCAGCTGGGGAAGCTGGGCCGGTATGTGGAGGATCTGCTGCACCAGATCGCCAGAGAGATCGGCTCCGGCAATATTGACGCCGACCCGGTGGCACGGGGACCCCAGGAGCGGGCCTGCGACCGCTGCGATTTTGCTGCGGCCTGTGCCTTCCAGGAGGGCCGGGGCGGCGATCGGGTGCGCTATATCAGAACTGTAAAGCCGGAGGAATTCTGGCAATTCGTGGACGCGGAAAATGGGAAGGAGGGGAGCACATGCCGCTGACGCCGCAGCAGGAAACAGCCGTATATGACCGGGGCGGAAGCCTTCTGGTGTCCGCCGCCGCAGGCTCCGGCAAGACGAAGGTTTTGGTGGAGCGCTTGTTTTCCTATATGGAGCAGGAGGGCTGTCAGGTGGACGACTTCCTGATCATCACCTATACCAAGGCCGCCGCGGCGGAGCTGCGGGGCAAGATCGCCCAGGAGCTGACCCGCCGGGTGGCGGACCGGCCCGGGGACAGCCACCTGCGGCGGCAGATGCTGCGGGTGTATCAGGCGGACATCAAAACCGTGGACGCCTTCTGCGCCGGACTGCTCCGCGAGAACGTGCACCTGCTGCCCCCGGTGGAGGAGCACAGCCTGACCCCGGATTTCCGGGTGCTGGACGAACAGGAGGCTATGCTGCTGCGGCGGCGGGTGCTGGACCGGGTATTGGAGGATTTTTACGCCCACATCGAGGAGGACGGCAACGCCCGCCAGCTGGCGGAGACCCTGGGAGCCGGACGGGATGACCGGGCGCTGGAGGCCCTGGTGCTGGACCTCCACGAAAAGACCCAGAGCCACCCGCACCCCCTGCGGTGGCTGGAGCAGCTGCGGCAGGGCTGGGAGGTCACCCCCCAGGAACTGGCGGACACCGGCTGCGGCCGGTATCTCATGGAGGACGCCCTGCGCCGGGCGGACTTCTGGGCCCGGCGGCTGACCCGGGCCGTGGAGGATATGGCGGACTATCCCGCCGTGTACAAGGCCTACGGCCACCGGTTTCTGGAGGTGGCCCAGGGCCTGGAGGCCCTGCGGGACAAGGCCGCCGGCGGCTGGGACAGTCTTGCCCAGGGCGTGCCGTCCTTCCGGCGGATGGGCGTGGCCAAGGGGGAGGAGAACGCCGCCTGCCGGGAGCGGGCCAAGGCGGTGCTGGAGCAGGCCAAAAAGGCGCTGAAGGACATTCAGGCCATCTTTTCTGTGCCGGAGGCGGAGCTGCTGGAGGATCTGCGGCAGATGGCCCCGGCCATGCTGGCTCTGCTGCGCCTGACGGCGCAGTTTACCCTGCATTATCAGGCGGAGAAGGTCCGGCGCAACGTGATGGACTTTTCCGACCAGGAGCACTATGCCATCGACCTGCTGACCGACGGCCAGGGACGGCCCACGGAGCTGGCAAAGCAGGTTTCCTCCCGCTACCGGGAGGTGATGGTGGACGAATACCAGGACAGCAACCAGGTGCAGAACTGCATTTTCCGGGCCCTGTCCGGGGAGGAGCGACGGCTGTTCGCCGTGGGCGATGTGAAGCAGAGCATTTACCGGTTCCGGCTGGCGGACCCCACCATTTTCCTGGAGAAATACCTGTCCTACCGCCCGGCGGCGGAGGCGGAGGAGGGCCAGCCGCGAAAGGTACTGCTGAGCCGGAATTTCCGCTCCCGGCGGGAGGTGCTGGACGGCACCAACTTTGTGTTCCGGGCCATTATGTCCCGGGAAATGGGGGAGATGGACTACGGCGACGACGAGCAGCTGTATTTCGGCGCGGAGGCGGCGTACCCGCCCCGGCCGGGCATGGAGCCGGAGCTGCACTTGATCAGCGTGGAGAATACGGAGGAGGAAACCTTCGACCGCACGGAGGTGGAGGCCCGGTTTGTGGCCCGGCGCATCCGCCGGCTGCTGGATCAGGGCTTCCCAGTGCAGGGAGAGGACGGACAGCCCCGGCCTGTGGAGCCGGAGGATATCGTCATTCTCATGCGGTCCCCCCGGGCGCGTCTGGCGGCCTATACGGCGGCCCTGCGGCGGGAGAACATTCCCTGCACCAGCGGGGAGAGCGAGGCGTTTTTCAGCACCCTGGAGGCGGCGGTGATGGTGTCGTTTTTGCAGATCATCGACAATCCGCGGCAGGATGTGCCGCTGATCGCCGTGCTGCGGTCGCCGCTGTTTGGCTTTTCCCCGGACCGCCTGGCCCAGATCCGGGCGCTGCTGCCGGAGGGAGACTACTATGACGCCCTGTGCCTGGACGAGCATGAGGACACGGCGGCCTTCCGGCAGACGCTGGACGGTCTGCGGCTGGCCGCCCGGGACATGACGGCGGACCGGCTGCTGTGGAAGCTCTATACCCAGTGCCACGCCATGGCGGTGTTCGGGGCCATGGAGGGCGGCGCGGCCCGGAAGGAAAACCTCATCGCCCTGTATACCTACGCCGGGCAGCAGGCGGCGGCGGGACGGGGCGGCCTGTTTGACTTCGTGACCCAGCTCCACGACCTGTTGGAGGAAGGACGTCAGCCGCCTATCTCCACCCAGGCCACCGGCAGCGGCGTGCAGATCATGAGCGTCCATCGGTCCAAGGGACTGGAGTTCCCGGTGGTGATCCTGGCGGACCTGCACAAGCGCTTCAACGCCGACGACTTCCACCGGCCGGTGCTGGTGCATCCCCAGTTGGGGCTGGGCACCGAGCGGGTGGACCGGCAGCGGCGGATCCGGTACGATACCGTTACCAAATCCGCCGTGGCGGCGGCCCTGACCCGGGAGAGCAAGGCCGAGGAAATGCGCATTCTGTATGTGGCCCTGACCCGGGCCAAGGAGAAGCTCATCTGCGTGGACTGCATGTCCCACGCCCGGAAACGGGCGGCGGACCTGGCAGTGCTGGCGGAGATGCCCGCGCCGCCGGAGGCGGTGGCCGGGGCAAAATGCCCCGGGGACTGGCTGCTGCTGCCGCTGCTGTGCGCCCCGGAGGGGGAGCCCATCCGCCGCTGGGCGGAGACGGAGCCCCAGACCCTGACAGGCGCCGGAGGCGGATGGCAGGTGCAGGTGTGGGAAAATCCCGTGGCACCGGCTCTCCGGGAGCGGGGCAGCACGCCGGAGGAGGCGCGCGAAAGCGGCCCTGTGGAGGTCCGGGAGCTGGACTATCCCCACCCGGCAGCCTGCCGCATTCCCACCAAGGTCACGGCCACCCAGCTGAAGGGCCGGGAGCTGGATGAGGAGATCGCCCAGGGTACCGTCCGCCGGGTGCGTCAGGTGCAGGTGGAAACGCCGCGCTTTCTGATAGGGGAGCGGCCTTTGTCCGCAGCCCAGCGGGGTACGGCCATGCATCTGCTGATGCAGTATCTGGACCTGAGCGGCCCGGAGCCGGAGCAGCAGGTGCAGGCCCTGCTGGCCCGGTATCTGCTGACGCCGGAGCAGGCGGCGTCACTGGAGCTGGAGCAGGTGCGCCGGTTCCTGGCCTCGCCCCTGGCGGAGCGCATCCGCCGGGCGGGGGAGGTGTACCGGGAGTACCGGTTCTCCCTGCTGCTGCCAGCGTCGCTGTATGATCCGGAGGCGGAGCCGGAGGATGAGCTGATGCTCCAGGGCGTGGTGGACTGCGCCTTCCGGACGGAGCAGGGCTTGGTCATTGTGGACTTCAAAACGGACCGCATCCTGCCCCAGGAGGCCGCCCAGCGGGCGGAGCTGTATCGCCCCCAGCTGACGGCCTACAGTCAGGCCCTGAGCCGGGTGCTGGAAGCACCAGTGGCGGAGCGGGTGCTGTATTTCTTCGGCCCCGGATGCCAGGTGACGCTGTAATGGCTTCATCTCCGCTATTTCCGGCGGCGTGTTCGTAGGGGGCCTGGTGCCGGAGCTGTGTCTGCCCAGGGACCCCAAGCACTATGAGATCCGATAAAATTTGAAATTTTTTCCGGCTTTGCGCCGCAGACTGCTGTCTGCGGCGCTTTTTTTGCCTGCGGCGGAAATGCATCCTATATTTAGCGGACATGAAAGCCGGGCGATTCGCGCAAAGTAACTCTGTCGCCGGCGACAAAATTCAAAAACAGGGGTGATCGCATGTATGAAACGCAAAAAAAGCGACGCATACGCAGGCCGGCCGCATGGCTGCTGGCCGTGCTGCTCACCGGGGCCCTGTGCTGCCAGACGGTATGGGCCGACCAGCGCACCTTGATCCCTGTGGGGAAGGCGGTGGGCATCAAGCTGTTTGCCGATGGCGTGCTGGTGGTGTCTACTTCCAGCGACGGTCCGTGCCCGGCCCGCGACTGCGGCATACAGGAGGGGGACCTGATCGTCAGCTGCAACGGCGAAAGGATCACGTCCGCCGAGGATTTGCAGGCTCTGCTGCAGGCCGCCGGCGGAACGCCTGCAGCCGTGGGCCTGCGCCGGGACGGCAAAAGCCTTACCGTCACCGCCGTGCCGGTGCAGGCGGAGGATGGCTCCTGGCGTCTGGGCGCCTGGACACGGGACTCTATGGCGGGCGTGGGGACTCTGACCTTCTATGACCCGGACACCGGCGCCTATGGCGCTCTGGGCCACGGCATCACCGATACGGACACGGCCCAGCTGATGCCGCTGTCCAGCGGTTCCATTATGGAGACTACCGTGAAGGCCGTGAAAAAGGGACAGAAGGGCGACCCGGGACAGCTGAAGGGCGACTTCACCGTGCAGCACGATGTGGGCACCGTGTCCGCCAATACCAGCGGCGGCATTTTCGGCACTGTGGCAGAAGGCGGCTTTGTATCCGGCGCGGCACTGCCGGTGGCCCGGCGCAGCGAGGTGACCACCGGCCCCGCTGTTATTTTGTCCACCATCTCCGGAGATGATACCCAGGAATACACCGTGGAGATCGTGCGGCTGTGCCCCGCAAACCGGGACGGCCGGGACCTGCTGCTGAAGGTCACGGACCCCCGGCTGCTGGAGGCCACCGGGGGCATTGTCCAGGGCATGTGAGTGTGTTATAATTGGGACAACACGGGAAAAGCTTGATTTCAAGCGGGTTTCCGGTGCTTGTCCAACTTTTCATTGACCACGAAAACAGGACCACATTCTGCGCAGATGTGACGGACAAAAATGCTGCGAACTCCCGGATCCGGAGTTTTTCGGCAGTTAACAGCGAACGCAAGCGGAAAGGAGTCATATTCAATTTAATCGCCGCCTGGCGACTGCCGCACGAAGACCGATGGGGTATAAGCTGCCCATCGGTCTTTTTTGTTATTCCAAGGAAGGAGGCGCTGATGCTGAAATGGGGTGCAGTTCAGGATGGCACTTCTTTTCCGGAATTCAACCATGCGAGACTATTGGAAACCTGGAAGCTGCTTTTGCAATTTGCCGGAAAGCAACAAAAAAGCAAAAATTGAAATCCATCGCTTTATATAGCGTTGCGTTTTTGCAAGAGAAATGATAGTATAGTCTAAGATAGACAAAACCGACTGTTCCTATTTTCGGAGTAAATCCTGTCGGTAAATGCACATTCGGAATCGTCTTGCCGAGAAACAAATACAATTGCCAAGAAATATTCCTTGATTGCAGGAGAAAGCGAGAGATTTCCCCTATGAAACGGAATACGAAACAGCTGATCCCCATGATCCTGGTTTTTACAATCATTGCGGCGGCCTATTCCTGCCGGATACTGGCCATGCTCGACATCGGCGGTGTTTGGGTGAACTATATCCGCGCGGCGCTGTATTTGCTGCTGTTTTCCCTGTGGGGCTATTCCATTGACCGGCGCATTATACAGAAGCAGGCACTGCACTGCCTGCGTCTGACCGCAGCGCTGATGCTGGTATGGCTTATTTTGCGCACGCTGAAATATGAGTTTGTCACCGACCTGACAGTGGCGCGGTACATTTGGTATCTCTACTATTTGCCCATGCTGTTTATACCGCTGCTGGGAGTGTATATTGCGCTGACGCTGGGGAAGTCGGAGGAATACCGGCTGACCGAAAGGGCTGGCTTTCTGGTCACCGTGCCGGGCATACTGTTTTTGCTGGTGATCACCAACGATCTGCACCAGCAGGTGTTTGCATTCAACAGCGGTGTGCCGGGTGTGCCGGACAATTACGGCTATTCCCACGGCATTTTTTACTTCTGCAGCATGGGCTGGATGGTTGCGTGCATGACTTTTTCCCTTGCCCTCCTTTTGAAGAAAAGCCGCGTCCCCAGCGGCAGCAAAAAAAGGATCAGGCCGTTTGTGATAGCCTGCATAACGGTTTTGTATGGGCTTTTGTATCTGTCGGGCCTGCCGGCCATACGCCGGTGGCTCGGGGATATGAATGTGACATTTTGCCTTTTATATGCGGCGATTTATGAAAGCTGTATACGCTGCCGGATGATACCGTCCAATACGGGCTATGTGGAGCTGTTCGAGGCGACAACGCTGGCGGCGTGCATTGCGGATCGCAGCGGGAATATCGTTCTCCGTTCCCGGGCCGCAGGGGAGGATATGGTTTGCCCGAGGGAGGGTGTTCCGCTCATCCGGCCCAACGGAATACGCATCTCCTCGGCGCCCATCAGCGGCGGCTATGCCATATGGCAGGATAATGTGCGGCCGCTGACGGAGCTGCGCGCAAGACTGAGCGAAAACAAGACCAAAATCAACAGCAACAAAGAGAAGCTGCGGGATGCCTATATCATACAGAAAAAGCTGCTTGAGCTGACGGAAAAAAACCGTATTTACGACGAGATGGAGGCAAGGTACGGAGATCAGATCACCAGAGTCGGGCAGCTGCTGCGGCAATGCCAGGGGGCCGCACCCGAGGAAATACAAAGCGCACTGAAAAAGATCCTGCTGCTGGGCACTTACATTAAGCGCAGCGCCAACCTGTACTTTCTCAGCCAGGAATATGAGTTTCTGCCGCAGCAGGAGCTTCGGCTGACCATAGACGAGGCGGTGCGGGTGATAAACGTTTGCGGCACGGAATGCAGCGTGGTCTACCACACGACCGGGCCTATGCGCGCGACAGAGGTGGCGCGGCTGCTTGACCTTTTGAAGGTCGTGACGGAAGCGGCGATGGGCGGGCTGTATTCCCTGTTTATTTCCGTGTCCGACGGCGAGATGGATCTGTCGGTGGAGTGTGCTGCCGAGCTGTCCTTTTTGGCTTCTCCGGATGTGACGGTTCAGCAGGAGGACGGCTTGTGGCTTGTGCGCACAAGGATAGGAGGCGGGAGCGGTGCTTAGAATTAAACACCTGGGCTTTAATGCCATCAAGGAAAGCTTTGACCGGCTTCCCACAGGCGTGTGTTTTTTTGACCGAACGGGCAGCATCGTCCTGTGCAACCGGCAGATGTATCAGCTGAGCCGATTCCTGCTTGACAGCGATATGCAGTATCTGGGCGAGGTCCAGGAGGCGCTGTCTGCCCCGGGAGGGGGCATTGTGCGGATCCCGGATATAGACAACACCTATCGGTTTCCGGACAAAACCGTGTGGAGGTTTGAAAAAACGGAGGTCACCGACCGGTACGGGACGAGGTATATACAGCTTACCGCCGCCGATGTTACCGACCTGCAGCGCGCCTTGGTACAGCTTACCGCGGACAGCAAGAAGCTGCAGGAGGACGCGGAAAAGCTGAAGCAGCTTTCCGATAATGCCGGGGCCCTGGCCCGGGAGAAGGAGCTGCTGGACGCTAAATCCGCCATGCACGACGGCCTTGCCGCCTGCATTACACTGACGAAGCAGTACATAACAGGGGAATTTGACGGTATGGACCCGGGCGTTGTATGCCATGAATGGGAGAAGGTCATTGCCTTCCGGGATACGATCTGCCTGCCGGCCAGAAAAAGACTGCTGGACAGCGCCAAGGCCAGCGGCGTGACCGTGCGGATAAGAGGTCAGGAGCCCACGGACGGTGAGGCGGAGCTGCTGTACACGGCCATGCAGGTTTGCCTGAACAACGCCATTCAGTATGCCAAGGCCACGGAGATTTCCGCAAATATTTGGGAAAACCAGGGCAGCTATACGGTGGTGATACGCAATAACGGCAAGCCGCCGGAAAAGGAGATCACCGAGGGCGGCGGACTTACCAACCTGCGCCACCGGATCGAAAATTCGGGCGGTAAGATGACGGTGCAGAGCCTGCCGAGGTTTTCTCTGGCAATTGAGATACCAAAATCCGGGAATTCGGGGGTGAATAACCTGTGACTATGAGAAAAATACTGATTGTGGAGGATCAGGCGCTGGCGAGAACCTATCTGTGCGCCTGCGTGGAAAAATGCACGGACTGCCAGGTGGCGGGTACGCTGTTCCGGGCCGACGCGGCGCTTCAGCGCTGCGATGAGGGGCCCATCGATCTGATTCTCATGGACATATGCACCGAAAGCGACTCGGACGGACTGGCCGCAGCCGAATCCATCAAGAAGATCTACCCGCAGATAAAAATCGTTATGGTGACCTCTATGCTGGAGGGACGGTTTCTTGATCGGGCCAGAAGGATCGGTGCAGACAGCTTCTGGTATAAGGACTCCCCCTCCGGCGACCTTGTGGGTGTGATCGAGGGAACCCTTTCCGGAAAGCACTTTTGGCCGGACGGCGTGCCCAGTGTCCGGCTCGGCAACACGCTCTCCTGCGACCTGTCTGACCGTGAAATAGAGACTCTGCGCCTGCTCTGCGAGGGAAAAACAAATGCCGAGATTGCCGTAAAGCTGAATGTGGGCGAGTCCTCGGTGCGGACCTATATTAACCGTATGCTGGAAAAAACCGGCTACACAAACCGCAATCGGCTGATGATCGCAGCTGTGGGCAAACGGATGGTCGTGCCCGGATGCTGGATCGAGGAGCAGGAAGAAACCAGGTAGGAGCAAATTGAATAAAGCGTCGCGCTGAAAAAACCATTTTTGACACGAAAATACCCAGCTTTCAAAAAGCTGGGTATTTTTTTGCGAAAAACAGACGCTCGTTCACAATTTGTTTACAATTAAAGAGGCGTTTGTCCTCACTTTTGAGGACAGACAGAGCCGGCGTTCCTTGCTACAATAAAGCCATAAAGTAAGACGGAACAGATCCGGTGTATGTATCAGAAAAAAGGAGGAACGGTTCGATGAAGAAAATCGTGGTCGATATGCAGAATTTTCTGTTTGCCGATTCCATAGCGACTGCTTTCAAAAATTCGGATTACGACATTGCTGTGGTTCGTGCGGAGTCCCCGCGAGATACCATTGAACTGTGCCGGGTGTTCAAACCGTTTGTCCTTTTAATGGAGGTTACCGCCTATACTCCATGGCTGCTTTGCGAGAGGATGAAGCTGCGGGATGAGGCAAAGACGGTGTGCCCGGATTGCAAAATTGCCCTCATCGTGGATTCCAACACCGAAAAACAGGCGGCAAAGGACATCCGGGAGGCCAAGAAAAATGGTATCATCGACCAGTTTTTCTACGGGTCGATGACCGCTGAATACCTGATGGATCAGATTTACGCGATGTAAGGACGACACAAGAAAGGTGAGGTGAAGCACAGTGAAAAAAAGGAAATGGCTTAGCCTTCTGCTGGCAGTGATGATGCTCGTATCAGCAGTGCCCTTCTTCCCGGTGACGGCCGATGCAGCAGATGGCACGGTGGAGGTTTCTACCTGGGCGGAGCTGAAAAAGGCGCTGGAATATACGACAAATTGCTCGGTGGTGAAGGTGGTTAAGGACATCGAAACAAAGTCTCTGAACGGACACACCGGTCTGCATCAGGACAACATCATCTTCATGTCGATGGCCATGGACAAGGTGCTGGATCTGAACGGACACACCGTCAATGCGTATGCGAAATACTATTCGGAGGTTGCGCAGGGGTATCTGATCAATATATGTGATAAGGATGCCCGGCTGACCATCCGCGACAGCGTGGGGGGCGGCGCCCTGATCGGCGAGTTTAATCAGGAATTCTACTATGAGTTTATCAATGTGAGTAAAGGTACGCTGGTTATGGAGAGCGGTACGGTCAAGATGCTGTGTCCCTCCAATGATAATCAGTATACGAAGTGCGCCATCGGTGTATCCGGTACGGCGATCTTTAACGGCGGTGAGGTGCTGACGCAGGTGACCAGTCCCGGGGGCGAGAGGGAGGAGCGGTATCTTTCCCGTCGCCTGCAGGCCATTCGGGGAGAAGCAGGCGGCAGCGTCACCATCAACGGAGGTACCTTCGACCGGGTGGTTCTGCACAGCACCCCCACACCGGAGAACCGGGGAAAGTATGAGCTGGTGGTAAACGGCGGCTTTTTCCGGCAATCCATCGCCCAGGTATTGGTTGGGGATGTGTATGCCAGCCATCTTGACCATCTGACCATGCAGATCAACGATGCATATTTCATGCGCACCACCGATAAGCTGGACCAGTGCCGTCTGGTGCTAAGCGGGAAGATGCAAAGTTTTTATGACAGAAACTGGGATTACCGGTTACTTTATAACGATATTCCGGGCGCGACTTTCGATGATGCACTGAGTATGATGGATGATCTAATACCGCACCTTATCAGTGAAAACGGCGCAGTCTTCACCGATGTGCACGACGGAAACTGGTATGTGCGGGGCAATATGCGCCAGTGGGTTGAAAACGGCGGGCCGATCATGATTTTCCAGGGTACGTCGTTCGGCGTGCAGGGCAGCATAGCCAAGGTGATCTCCAACGCCTACGGCGTGAAGGAGGTTCTGCTGGACGGCGAGCCCATGGCCTGCGGCGAGCGAGGCTTCAGCGCACCCCAGGTGGATACCACCGCGGAGAGCGAGCATCGGGTGACTTTTGTGATGTATCCGATTTCCCCCATGCTGCGCGTGCTGGGTTACAGCTATTCCAATGAATATTCCACCGGGTATATTCGGATACTCGTTGATGACGAAACGGGGTATGGCATGGTTCATTATCCCGATGTTCCGGAATCAGGTAAAGAGCCGTTTTCGGTGACTTACTACATTAATGAATCCAATGTGGACACACTGACCACCATGGAGCTGCAATATGACCTGATGCTGGAGACCAACGGCGTAAAGAAGCAGGTTACGACCGGCTACAAGGGCGCAAAGCTGGCACGGTGGGTGGATCGGACGAAGGCTATCGACACCATTTATCTGGATATCAGCCAGCCTCTGGTGCAGGGGGATTATACCAGCGGCACCTTCACTGTGGATGGGAGTGCTCCCTACACCATCGAGGACAGGCAGGGCTACTGGGAACATGAGGATATATGGGATCTGACCGGAAACGGCAGTGTTCCCGCGATCTTGGGGGATCAGTATTATCGCTTCATCCGTGTGTACCTCAAGGACGGCTATGAGGGGTATAAATTCGATAAGAATAGCCCGCCGAAGGTCAAGATCCGGGGCCTCAACCGGGAATGCGACAGTATATCTGTTTCGGTCGCCAGTGATGAAAGGTCCCTGGGGGTGTCCCTGGCCTCCCGTCCCTCCGAGCTGATTCAAAACGCCTGGGGTACCGTTACCGGACTGCGGGCGGGAAGCTTGGTCGATGGAGTGAACATCAGGCCGAAGGACAGTTACTTTGATTTTGAGATAAAGGAGATCCAGCGAATCAAGAACGGAGTTGTTTACAGCACCAGCCCCAATGAGGTGATTGATCCCGACTATACCTATCGGATCAAGCTGGTGGGCACGGGCAAACAAGGAATGACATTCCACAACGGTCCGTGGCAGTATGATTACACATTTCACTATTATCTCAACACGAATGTCAAGCTGCGGATGTACAGTGATCTCAACATTGCAGAAAATTATCTTGAAGTGCCGTATGATGCATCCGCCCAGGCATACGTAATAGATTTGGTACCGGAACCGGATGTGATTCATTATGACTATCTGTCTTTGGGCGTGCCACTTCCGTGGGCGGGCGAAAGACCGATATATAACAATAATCTGGTTACGGGACTGCCGGGCGGCGTTTCGGTTGTAAACTATACATGGTATGCTTCCGCTACGGGGGAGCGGATTCAGGCTGATATGACCTTTATCGCAGGCAGAAGATATCACGTAAACGTGATTTTACAGTGCGAAGAGGGCTATTACATAGCTGACGACGAGGAGCTGGATGCTTATGTGAACGGGGCAAAAGCGTATATAAGCGCGCAGGACGGGAACAGAACAACTCTTACCGTAGGATACTCCGTTCCCGTTGCTTCGGGTGTACACGGTCAGGCGGTGAGCTTCCGCGATGGCAGCGATGTGACCGTTTCCCTGTTTGCCGATGGCAGCGCAGAGCCCAAGTACACCGTATCGGTGCCGGGGGGAACAAAAGACAGCTCCGGACAATACACCACCACCTACGACATTCCCGAGGTTGCTCCCGGTACCTATACCATGCAGGTGTCGAAGAAGAATCATGTCACCCGTGAGTACACCGTGACGGTGAGCGGCGATGCGGTGACGCAGGATGTGAAGATACATCTGATGGGCGATATCAACGGCGACGGCAGAATCAGTATCGGTGATATCAATAAAGCAAACCTTCACGCAAAGGGAAAAAAGATATTGCTTGGGTATGAACTCGCCTGTGCAGACATCAACGGCGACGGCAGAGTGACGACCAGTGATGTTAACAAGATGAATCTTCACAATAAGGGAAAGTCCCTTCTGTGGTAGCCCAACCGGCTTGTCTTAATGCCAATGCGCCTGCCCTATACGCCATATAGGGTAGGAGCTGCGGTTTAAGAATAAAAAATGCAGAGCAATCTGCACCGCCGCTCTTCGGAACTAAGCGAGACTTCGGAAGCGGTGCGTAAGAAATGTCCCGCAAATCTATTTTCAAAGGAGGAGCTTGGTCATGAACAAGCGAATCACATCCCTACTGCTCAGTTTCGTCATGATTTTTGCGATGTTTGCAACTGCGGCACCGGTATCAGCAGAGCCTGCGACGTCGACATTTACCTTCACGGTCGAAGCTGACAAGACAACAGCAGGCCCCGGGGATACTGTCACGTTTACCGTTTATATACAGCAAACAGGTACGATGACTTGTTTCCAGGGCAAACTTGGCATCCCGTCCGGCTTAACATACGTCGTGGATAGCGGTGCTCTTACGGAGGGTATCCAGGAGAAACTTGGCCGGGACGAAGTTGCCTGGACCCAGGATCCCTATAAGCTCTTGAGCGCATTTGGCGCAGAGGATTTCACCGGGACAGATAAGATTGCAGTGATGACATTTCAGTGCACAGTGGATAACGATACTGCTGCGGGAAATTATGAGGTAACTCTGCTTGAACTTGAAGCGGACGGCGGTTCTACTGAGAACTACGAAACCAAAAATCCCACATGCATCCCTGCAACCATCACTGTCGCTGCCGCCCCGAAGCCGGCAACGGGTATCACTCTTAACAAGAGTGAATTGACACTGGTTGCCGGTGCAGTGGATGACAGCCTGAAAGCGACGGTCACGCCGGCCGATTCTACCGACACGGTGGTATGGTCTTCTGACAAGCCCGCTGTTGCTACCGTTGATCCTGCCACGGGCAAGGTGACCGCCGTAGCCCCCGGTGAAGCGATCATTACCGCAACGGCAGGAACAAAAACGGCCACCTGCAAGGTGACGGTAAACTGTGGTCACGACTCCTTCACCCTCTTCCCGGAGAAGGACTCGAACTGCACCGAGAAGGGCTGGGACGCTTATAAGAAGTGCGATCTCTGCGGCAAGCTGTTTGACATGAGCGATAATCCCCTTACCGGGATCCCGTACAGGGCCACCAACGACGATCATGATTTCAACACTTCTGAGTGGGGATACAAGGAGACCGACGGCCACGCCCATGTCTGCAGCCGCAACGCGGCGCACCATGATACCGTAATGCCCCACACGGCAGGCCCTGCCGCAACGGAAACCACACCGCAGACCTGCACAGAATGCGGATTTATGATGCAGGCTGCAACGGGCCATGTCCATGCCGACCATCTGACCAAGGTGGACAAGGTGGACGCTACCTGCACCACTGACGGCAACAAGGAGTACTACCGGTGCACCTGCGGCAAGCTCTTCGAGGATGCTGCCGCCGCCACGGAAATTACCGACCACAGCAGTGTGGTGATTCCCAAGACGGGTCATAGCTACACCGTGCAAAACAGCGATGAAGCTCACAGAAGATCCACCGCTGCAGATTGCCGCGAGTTTGACACCTATTGGTACACCTGCGCCAATGACGCAACCCACAGCGCCAAGGATGATGCCGCCGCTGCGGATAAGTTCTATAACGGCAAGCAGGGCGCCCATGTTTACGGCAGTGAGTGGGTCGATTGCGGGGAGACCGGTCACGCCCACAAGTGCCAGTATCACGATGCCTATGATGCAGTGCAGCCCCATACGCCCGATCATGAGGGCGGAGCGACCTACGATTACGCTGTGAAGTGCACCGACTGCGGCCGTGTGCTTGAGCCGCAGCGGGAGAACGGCAGCATTCGCGTTGAGGTCCCCTTCAAGCTCACTGTGAAGAAGACCGGCGAAATGGATCCCGGCCAGAAGACCTTCAAGTTCGCTATTGACAGATTCGGCGCCCCCACCGTCTATACGCTGGTGCAGGATACCGTGGAGACCAATGGCGAAAAGACCTATGAGGGTAAGTTCATTTTCACCATCAGTGAGGATCAGGCCGGCAATCTGTCCGAGGGCTTCGTTATCCACCAGGTCAAGGGCAATGCTGCGGGCTGGACTTACGATGAGAGCATCTTCTACGCCATGCCTCTGTTTGTCGACAGCTATGACAGCGTTCGGGGCTGGGCCTTCTTCAAGTTCGACGAGAAGGGCGAGCTGGAATACAACAATCCCATGGAGGAAATCGGCTTCACCAACAGCTATAGCGCCAAGAAGCCGGTGACGCCTTCTGCGCCGGAAACCCCCAAGACCGGCGACGGCAGCATGATCGCTTTCAGCATCGCGATGGCGATCGTATCCGGTGCGGCTCTGATGGGAGCAGCCCTGTATTCCCGCAGAAGGAGCAGATAAACCACCTAACCGAAAAATCGTGCTAAAGGATTGAAGCAAAGGGCGGGACGGAAGCCATCCGCCTCCGCCCTTTCGCTTTTCCAAAGAAAATCAAGCAGTTGGTTTTCTTTGGAAAGGTAATGTCATACAGCAATCCACTAAGGTGCTCGGCTTCAAAAACCATCTGGACTTTGTAAAGGAGGAAAAGAGATGAAAACAAGTAAACGAAATCGATGGCTCAGCTTTTTACTGGCGCTGATCATGCTGGTGGGCTTGCTGCCGCTTTCTGTGCTGTCGGTGGGCGCTGAAAGCAGCGGCGAGGAGACGACCGGCGCCAATCGGGGCGCAGCGCGGGCCTCTTCTTCGTCGTATCCCGCGCTGACCAATTTGGTCGAGGGAACGGAGATAATCTACGGTCACGTCTATTTTTTCTATAAAAACGGCAGGGTGGTGAGCCGTTCGGTCATTATAGACCCGGAAGATTGCATATATAACGAGAGATTACTCGAAGGCTATAAGAGCGATACAAATCTTCAGCGGGTCGTGTCATACGATAACGGCATTCTTATGTATTGGACACGTTATGAGAATGATTTCCTGGATCTTTCGGGGCTTGAGGGAAGGTCTCTGATGCTGGTTCTGTTCGACAATCTGAAGCTATCCGCCCTGTATGCCCCCGGCGTCGATCTGAAGCTGATGGTGACCGACGGCGTCCAGGTCACCTTCAACCACAGCACCCGGTATAAGAACAAGACCGCCTACTGCCCCCAAAACGGTGCAACCGGCGCGGTGATCGATCTGGCGCAGTCGGAGGGAAGCCTGAGCGGCTGCGGTACCTTTGAGCTGTGCGGAAACGGGGAGTTGGGTATCGTCACGACGAGCGCCCCCAGGAAAACCAGCCCCGACTATGCCATCGTGGCGAAAAACACATCGGTTCTGGAGGATGCTGCGCTGAATATTGTCTGCGGCAACAGCCACAGAGATGTGAGTTCCCTGATTCAGACGATCTCGCTCACCATCGACACCACCAGGGATGTTTCCCTTTCTATCAAAAATCCCCGGACCAACGCCGCCGCTTGGAGCTGCCATATGAACAGCTTCAAGCTCGTCAACGCAAAGAGCCTGAATGTCTATGTGCAGCGGGGCTCCGGCGGATGGATCTTATTCGGCAGCAACGGCGAAACCGACCCGGCGAAGGTGTTTAAGTATTACAGGAGCATCGGTAAGATCGGCAGGGAATGGTATATAGCCGGAAGAACCAACAGCGGCTATACTCTCACCATGGATCGCAGAGACTACATGCCGCAGATACGCTTCAACCTCAACTTGCAGGAGGTGAAGGGGGGTCAGACGGTGTGGGGCCTGAAGGCCGGCCTGGGCTATGAGATGTCTGCGGATATTGTGTATATGCCCCAGTGGATGCAAAAGCTGAGGGATGCAGGCAGAGTCAGGTTCGATTTCTACGGCCTCCTGTGCAAGCCGGGTCAGGAAGAGGGCTATGAAGGAGAACCCTATACACTTGATTTTTATGTGGACCGCACCGGAAAACACGGTGTAGAGTTCTACTGGGCCTGCAGGCCGTCGATAGATAGTAACTATGTCAGACCGATGACAGAAGCGAGTGTCCTTTATCAGACACACATCGAATTTGATGTGCAGATGAACGAAGCGGTCAGCGGCAAGCAATACATATATAGTGTTCAGCTTCTGCAGGCGGGGGGCGAATTTACCGAAGCAACCAACGCCACCCACAAGATCTCCCTGGATCCGGGTACATTGGCGAAATGCTATACCGACGAGTCATATTCAACTGGTATCCCCTCCGAGTGGAGATATCTGGCCGATGAGGATGCGTATATTATGTACTTCTGGGTAAGACCACGGCACGGATACGAGCTTGCCGATTCGACTGCGACGGCAGACAACGGAGTTACTCTGAATGTGCAGCATACAAAGGTTACAAGGAGGTCATTCACCAACTATGAAAAAAACCTCACTGTCAACCTTGTGGCAAAGCGGAAGCTGACGGATGTGCGCGGTACGCTCAAGAATTTCCGTCTCGGCATTGACGCCGGGTTTACGGAGATCGTATCGAATGAACCGAAAAAGTATACCTTCAAAAATACGGTGGTATACGATGTCGCCTATGGCTCTTACGGCGTAGAGGCCGGTCAATTGCGTGAAGGCGATACGTGTTATGTCTACTTCGACGTAAAGCCGGGGGTTGGCTATTATCTCCCCGAGAATGCTTCGGTAAAGGTGATCCAGCCCGCAGGCTACAGAGCCAACGGGATATTCGACTCTGCGGAAACATACAGCACAGTCTATAAGGGCGATTGGTACGACTATTCACCGATAGGACGGAAATACCGGGTCTCCCAACTGTTGGAGCCGAACAGCGAGGGGGTGAAATACGGGACCGATATCCGCGTACAGGAGCCTAAGGCAGGAGACCGCCCCGCTGCCTTTGCCGACTATGAAAAACCGACAAGCCTGCCGTATAATATGAAGGTGCTGTCGATGCAATGGCTGGGACCCGATCACAAACCAATGAGGAAATTTGACAAATTTGAGGTTGGAAAATCGTATTTCCTCGATCTTCGTATCGGATTTGAGGGCGGCGAAGAAATGGGCTATGTATACCCGAAAAATTGGAAAGATTTCAAGGTGAACGGTAAGAGCGTAAACGCATGGATGGAATATGACGACAATACAGACGGGCATGTCTGGCAGGTGTATGAATCCTATAAGGTGGCTGACCCCAGCGCCAGCGGCTCTGTCAGCGGCACGGTGAAGAGCTTTAATTCCGCTTCCGATAAGGTGACCATTCAGCTCATTCAGCAGGGACACTCAGAGCCTGCGTATGAAACCACAGTCTCCGGCGGAACGAAGGAGGGGAATCAATATACCGCCTCCTACAGTATTTCCGGGGTCGCTTCCGGTACCTATACCATGCGGGTGCTGAAGAAAAATCATGTCACCCGGGAGTATACCGTGACGGTGAGCGGAGAAGCGGTGACGCAGAATGTGAAAATTCACCTGAAGGGGGACATCAACGGCGACGGCAAGGTCACGATCGGCGATGTCAACAGAGCAAACCTTCATGCAAAGGGAAAGAGTAAATTGACTCTGTATGAATTTGCCTGCGCAGACATCAACGGCGACGGCAAGGTCACGATCAGCGATGTCAACAGAGCGAACCTTCATATGAAAGGAAAGTCTTTGCTTTGGTAGTCTGATTGAGTTTGCTTCAACACCTCAGCTCCTGCCCTATGCCTGCATAGGGCAGGGACCGAGGCTTAAGAAGATAAAGCTATCTGTACCACCGCACCTTACTATTTGGAAAGGGCTTGTAAAAGCCCCTTTCCGAAAGGCGATGAACAGATAAAAAACGCATCGTCTTTCGGAAGGGTGAGAATTTCATTCAGGGCGTATCTATGGAAAACAGGCAGGGATGCATTGTGCCACAGGAATACTTCGGAATAAGAAAGAGGAGGTCCATATGAAAAGAATTGTGCTGCTGTTTTGCACAGTAATGTTATTCATTTGCTCTTTGTGCGGATGTTCGGCTTCACCCGAAAAAAACCCTTCTATCCCAGGCGGGAGCATGATCCCCGGGGGCAACACCGCGAAGGATCCGGATGATAAAAACACAGAGGAGGCCGCTTTTGCGGAGCTGCAAAAGAAAATCTCACAGAGCGGCAGCGCAGTCGCCGTCGCCTTTATCGGCTATGTGGATAGCGAGAGCTCTGAGGCTGACCTGCGCGCCTATGTTGCGGGCAGCGAAACGGGAAAGGAATATCCCAGCCTATCCCGTGCGCCGCTTTACATGGCTGAGGGACAGGAGCTGTATGCAATTATACCGCCGCATGACAAGGGAACGATAATCGTGTACCCATCCATGATGACCGAAGACGGCGAGTATGCCGACGACAAGAGCAATCCCCTCCACGTGGGGGAGCCCGGCGAACCGCTGTTGCTGCGGTGCAACCTCAGCGAGATATACTCCAATGTGCTGATTGCCGCTACTGACGGCGGCGGGGCCATGGACTTCCGCCCGTCGCTGTCCATGGAAAACGGGCACCTGCAGGAGATTGCAGGGGTGTACGATTTCTCAACATACGAGGAAGTGCCCGATGAGCGATCCATTCAAATCGCAACAGAGCTTCTTCTGGAAACGGACGAGGTAAAGCAGGCGGTCATGCAGGGAATGAAGGTTATGTATACCGGAGATACCCAGTGGATCGAGGGGCGCCCCTGCCTGCTGTTTGCCCTGGGAACCGACAGCGAGGATCAGTTTGTCAGAGAACGTTATTACGGCGTGTGCGACAATCTCGTCTATAGCTACGATGCCATAAGCGATACGTGGTCTACTGTCGGGCGGCAATAAAATCAAGGGGAGAACAATCATTCATATTCCGTGGGGGTCCACGGAAAAAAGAAGTGATCTGCCGGCTCCGGTCGGAAAAGTATATGGATCATTCTCACAATTGGAAAGGAGCTTTTATTATGGGACTTATTAAAGCGGGTATCGGTGCATTGGGTGGCACTCTTGCCGACCAGTGGAAGGAATTTTTCTACTGCGAGTCTATGTCCAAGGAGGTGCTGGTCACCAAGGGACAAAAGCGCGTCAGCGGCAGGTCCTCCAATACGAAGGGGAGCGACAACATTATTTCCAACGGCTCCGGTATTGCCGTGGCCGACGGGCAGTGCATGATTATTGTGGAGCAGGGGAAGGTGGTGGAGATCTGCGCCGAGCCCGGCGAATTTACATACGACACCTCCACGGAGCCCTCCATCTTCTCCGGCAATCTGGGGGACAGCGTCCGCGCCACCTTCCAGACCATCGGCAAGCGCTTTACCTACGGCGGCGACACCGGCAAGGACCAGCGGGTGTACTATTTCAACACCAAGGAGCTTATTGACAACAAATTCGGCACGCCGAATCCCATCCCCTTCCGTGTGGTGGATTCCAAGATCGGTTTGGATGTGGACGTTTCGGTGCGCTGCTCCGGTGTTTATTCGTATAAGATCGCAGACCCTCTGCTCTTTTACACCAATGTCTGCGGAAATGTGGAGAAGGAGTATACCCGGGACGAGCTGGATAGCCAGCTGAAAACCGAGTTTGTCAGCGCTTTGCAGCCGGCCTTCGGTAAGCTGTCCGACCTGGAGCTGCGCCCGAATCAGATCGTCAGCCACAATACCGACCTGGAGGATGCCATGAATGTGGCGCTCTCTGCCAAGTGGGGCGAGCTGCGCGGTCTGAAGGTAGTCAGCATTGCCCTGGGTTCGGTCACGCTGCCGGAAGAGGATGCGGAGATGATCAAGCAGGCCCAGCGCACGGCCATCATGCGGGATCCCACCATGGCGGCAGCCACGCTGGTGGGCGCACAGGCGGATGCCATGAAGACGGCGGCAGGCAACCAGGCAGGCGCTATGACCGGTTTTATGGGCATGGGCATGGCCATGAATGCCGGCGGCGGCATGAACGCACAGAACCTGTTTGCCATGGGACAGCAGCAACAGCAGCAGGCGCAGCAGGCTCCGGCGGCACCGGCAGCCCCGGCAGCGGGCGGCTGGAAATGTGCCTGCGGCGCAACCGCCACGGGTAAGTTCTGCCCGGAGTGCGGTGCCAAGAAACCGGAGCCCGTACAGGCCGGCGCATGGAAATGCAAGTGCGGCGCTACGGCCACCGGCAAGTTCTGCCCCGAATGCGGCTCTCCCAAGCCGGCGGATTCCGAGGGCTGGACCTGCACCTGCGGCACTTTGAATAAGGGTAAATTCTGCCAGAGCTGCGGCGCCAGAAAACCCGAGGGCGCACCGCTCTACCGCTGCGATAAATGCGGCTGGGAGCCGGAGGATCCGACGAATCCGCCGAAGTTCTGCCCCGAATGCGGAGATATATTCGACGATAACGATAAAAAATAAAACTGCCGCTTATCGGGAACCGTATTAACGGAAGCGTTGTTTCGGCCAGGTATGAACGGCTTAAACAAAAGCCGTTCATACCGCCGAAAGGCTTTTGCGCAGCAGGATAAGCTTCCCTGCCGGCGAGACGGCAAAGAATTTTTGTGTGATTTGTTAAAGAGTGGTTTTGCATTTGCTTGCAAAAGGAGATCCTGTTATGAGTAAAAGAAAAGAAAACATTAAAATGACCATATTTATCATGGTCGCCGGCATCGGCTTGATAATTGCGGGTGTAATCGGAATTGTTACAAGCAGAATCGACAGCAGGGAATATAAAAACTCAACCGATATACGGAAAATTCCCGCTGTCATTGTTGACTTCTCAACCAAGGACGATAAGGATGATTCCGGTGATGTAAAGTATACAACATATAAATTTAAGGTTTCATATGTTATTGACGAAAAAACCTATAAGGGAAAATGTGAAGAGCGTGTCTGGTCAAGCGACTACTCAAAAAAATATGCCTATGATAAATTGAGAAAAGGCGACACAATAGACGTCGAGGTTTATAAAACCTCAAAAGGTGATTACAAGCTTTCTCCTGAGAGAAGTCCCGTTGATTTTCTGCTCTATTGTGCGGCAATCCCCGTCGGCTTGTTCTTTGTTGTCATAATGATATGTGACGTTGTAAAAGACAACCGAAAAAAGAAAAGCGAAAACGAAATGATCAGCAAGGAATAAATCAGAGGTGATTTTATGGATTTATCAGTATCGCTGTGCATTGCAGCCTCTTTTGCTATATTATGTACATTCTATATCGGTAAAAGTATACTTGTAATGGATTTTTCGGAATATCTTCCCAAGAATTTGAAAAAAGCTAAGCTGGAAAGATTGCTGGCAAAAAGGGAAACTCCTCTACAGGATTCGAAAATCCGAAAGGATATAAGAAAAGCATTTGAAAGAGTACTGATTCCGCTTGGAAAAGCGGATCAAAAGCTTCTTACGGCAAGAATGGACCTGGCTTTTCGAAAAAAAATCGTCAGTCAGATCGACGTACTTAATAAGAATAAGCTATGCCGCAAAATTTACGTCACGGATGTTGTTCCCATTCCTAAAAATAACTTTGAAACATGGAACGATGATGGCAGAGAATGGCGGGAATCGGTTTTGAAGTGCAGCACCCTGGAGCGTTTCGAGTCAATGCAAGGCAACAGGGTTCAGCATGAGATATACCGTAAAAATTCATATCTCCGAATACTTCAGTCGAGACACGTTCGCCGCACAGACAAAAAAGAGAATAAGAAAAGCTATTATCACGATATGTTGAGAATAACCTGCCCATCATGCGGTGCAAGAGTCAAGCTGAACAGTCAGCAGGTTACCTGTGAATATTGCGGCGCCGTTATAAAAAACGAGTTTTACGATTGGCAGACCGAATCGTTTGAGATTTATGAAACGATCAGTACAAATATGAAAAGATTTTTACAGCTTCTTTTGTCCGGTTTCATACTTTTCTTAAGTGTCTTTCTATGCTTATACTTGATCGAGGATACGGAGATTTCCCTTGCAGCCGGCGTCGGTGCAGCGATTCTTGCTTTTGGAACGATTGTTACACCTATTATTTGTGGAAAAGTTAAACAAGACAATTTAGCGAAAAAGATCGTAGGATATTCAGAGAACTACCTCAGATCCTGCTTAAACGAATACTTTAGCAAAAACGAAAATGACAATGATCTGCTTGATTTCAGTATTGGCACGATCAAGCTTTTAAAAGTCTCTAACACAGATGAAATAACAACGGTTAAGTCTGAAGTTTATGGAACGAAAACCTTTCTTCCTGAAAATAAGAAACCGTTTACAAAAAAATTTAAAAAGAAACTGACCATGCAAAGGGCTAGATATCCAGAAAAAAGAAAGTCTGACGGTGAATTTTTTGTTGAAAAGGAATGTCCGAGCTGCGGAGCAACATTCTTGCCAGATGAAAACGGATGCTGTTCTTATTGTGGTTATAGCCTTCACGGAGATAGCGAAAAGTGGAAAATAAAAATCTGAAACCTGTTAAAATTCTGCATTGCCGATTAAGGTAGGGAAGGGAAACATTTACATATTATTAATTTTAAAAGGAGGGAAACTTATGAACAAAAAGAAAAAACTTTTGACTGTCGTAACATTAGTCATACTGATGCTCGGGGCATCAGTATTTACTGTTTCGGCAGCGGACAATCATTCGGTTGACGAAAACACAACCTATGTAACTAACTTTGCTGAGCTTGAAAAAGCTCTTGAAGCCACCTCGAACGAGACAAACCCACCCGATAAGCTTGTTGTTCTCAAAAACAACATAGATTACGAAGAGCAAGTTCCGGGCGATTGGAGCTATCAGGATGAGCAGGAGTGGTATTCCGAAATCACAGTTAGCTATCCCGGAAAAATCACCCTTGACTTGAACGGAAAAACCCTGAAAGTTACAACTGATATTCGTTCAGACGAGGAGACAAGGGATCTGTTTGTGGTTTTTTCGGGTTCCAAGGCAAACACCGACTTCACAATTACCACAACCCAGTCCGGCGGACAGATAATCTTTAACTCAACAGCCAACGAAACTTCAATGATCGTTGTGAATAACCCAAACGCAGATGTGAATATTCTTGGAAAAGCAGGGAAGTTTATCAACTATAATCTCACTCTTACAGCACAATCCGGAAGTGACACTTATATAAACGATAAGAACAGGCACCACGTTATTTCCTTCTATGATATAAACAATCTCTATATCACCGGTACTCTTATTCAGAATAATGCACGCGTCCCGTCTTGTATATATTCATACGGACCGGAGCCGCAGGGCAATGTTACAATAACAGGAAACTCAGAAATAGAAGTAATTTCAAATCAGCTTCTTAATGAACAGCCGTTCAGCACAATATATTTCCAAAACACCCCATCCAGCAGAAAAGTAAGGCTTGGCGGCTGTTATATTGGACAAAAGGGAAATGTAAATTCAATCTATTACGGTGGCCAGCCTCCTCATTTCTATGACATAGTTCTATCACAATCTCTGGAAAAGCCGAACTATGTTAGTATGCACAACGGTACCAGGGCATACAATACCTGGCCTGACTTTGTTAAGTTGGATGCGGATATAAAAATTATCTCCTCCTGTCACGATTCTGAGCCTGAATTAGAGGAAAGGACATCACTTCTTGGTCACTACAAGTACTGTAAAAAGTGTGATGCTCTTGAAAGCTTCCAGGAGCATCAGTTTGGCAGAACTCTCGCTGCTAAAGAGGCAACATGCATCAGAAAGGGAAGAACGGTCGGCTATGAGTGCTTCGGCTGCAAATATTATGAGGGTTACACCGAACTGCCAGCACTTGGACACGATTTGAGCGACACCTATACGGTTGACTGGCCGGCAACCTGCGACAAAGATGGAAGGGAATCCAGACACTGCAAACACACTGGCTGTGAGTATGCAATTCAGAAAGTCATTCCGAAGCAGCATCAGAGCCTTGTATGTAATGGTACATACTGCCAAAGCTGCAAGCAATATGTTAACCCGACCAAAATAGGTTACGGTGACAATTCCTGTAAAAACATAACCGCTTACTTCTTTACTCCGACGGAAACGAAGGTTTATCTTATCACCATAACTTCGTCAAATCTCGGCAGCGGAAATATTCAGGGAACAGAAGTAAACCTTGTAGAGAATAACCGGCTTAGTGAATTCGTCTCTAGTAACAATAAAGGCAAAGTTACCGAAGTCAGACTTGAAAAAGACAAAACCTACGATGTTACACCGTATATCACTAATTCAGAAAGCCAAGACTGCATAGTTAACATCTCCTGTAAGGAACATAATGCGGTTATAGATAACGAAATTAAAGCAACCTGCACAAAGACAGGTCTCACCAAAGGTAAGCACTGTTCAGTTTGTAACACCGTTATAGTCGCTCAGACCAAAGTCAAGGCTCTCGGTCATAAGTACTCCAAGTCTGTTGTCAAGGCTACTCTTACCTCAAATGGCAAGATTACCAAGAAGTGCACTGTTTGCAGTACGATAGAACCAACAATTTCGATAGCGAGAATTAAGTCAGTTTCGCTGAAAAAGTCGGCGTATACATATAACGGAAAGGTTCAGAAGCCTTCGGTCATCGTTAAGGATGCAAACAAAAAAACGCTTAAGAATGGAACAGATTACACCGTTGCTTACAGCAAAAACAAAAATATCGGCAAGGCAACAGTAACCGTTACCTTCAAGGGCAATTACAGCGGCAGCAAAAAGCTGAGCTTCAACATTCTTCCCGCCGCGACGAGCACGATCAGCGTTAAGCAGACCACAAACTCAATCACGGCTTCATGGAAAAAGGTTGCCGGTGTAAGCGGATACAGAGTATACATTTACAAGGGCAAAAAGCTTGTCAATAGAGCTGATACAACGAAGCTCTCACACACATTTAAAAAGCTTTCAAAGGGTACGGAGTACAAGATTGTTGTCAAAGCCTATAAGAAGATTGATGGCAAAAAGGTTCTTTCTCTCGTTTCAAAGGAGCTTCTGACCGCAACAAAGCTTTCTGCGCCGACGTCGGTCAGGGTCAAGGCAGGAAAGAAAATGGCAACCGTCAGCTGGACAAAGGTTAAGAGTGCAAACAGCTATACGGTGTATTACAGCACAAAGAAAAACAGCGGCTTCAAAAAGCTCACTGTTATCAAAAACAGCGCAGACATCAAAAAGCTTTCAAGCGGCAAGACCTACTACTTCAAGGTTGTTGCCAACAAGAAGGCCGGAAAGGCTGTTGTGGCTTCTGATTACAGCAAGCTTATAAGCGCAAAAATCAAGTAATGGTGTTATTTGAACCGGTCAACAGATAACCGCAAAACCCCGAAGCAGAAATACTCTGCAGCGGGGTTTTTTTGTGGCAAAAAAACGGTGTTTCTGTTATGCTAGATATATTAAGAGATTGATATGTAGTGATGTTATTTTGACATTAAGAAAGGTTCAAGGTACTGCTTATGATAAAAAGGAAATTAGCAACATTTATGTTGACATTAATACTGGTGATGACAGGTGTATCGACGATTCGTGTGATAGGCTATGCGCAGGAAGAATCTTCTGGTTCATCAACAAATCCCCAAGAGGGAGTTACAGAATATAAGTACAGTGCTGAAAGTGATTCTCAAAAAGGTGTCGCATTAAAGGTTGAATGGAACGAACCCAAATTAGGAGAGGATACAACATTCCACGTTTCGGCGGATGGTGGCAGTGGCCGGTATTTGTTTAGAATGGATGCACCGAGTTATTCCAATCCGGGTGAGTATAGTTTTGAATCCGTGGCGGATCCAAGCCGCGGAGCGTGGATTCAATATACAGATGAGTGTGAATCTCACGACTTTGAATTCACAATGACTGCTTCGGGAGTCTATAACTTCAGGTTTTATGTAATGGACAAGACGTCAGGTGTCTATTATATGCGTGTGAGCACAAATATACAGGTATCTGACAAGGCTTATCCGAGCGTGGGTGACATCGTGAATGTTGCGGTAAAAAAGTGCAGCAAGGAGACGGATGGTTCGGACTATGAAAAGGCATTGTGGCTGCATGACTGGCTGTTGCAGCAGCTTGATTACGATCATTCCCTGAAATGGTCTTCGGCAGAGAGCGCACTGACACGAAAGCTGGGCACATGTCAAGCCTATGAGAGTGCCTATTCAAAACTGCTTACTGCAGCCGGCATAACAAATGCTGAGACAAGGGATACCTATGATGGACATACCTGGAATGCCATGAAGCTGGATGGCAAATGGTATCAGGTGGACTGTACATGGGATGATACAAAAGACAATTATTATAACTTTGATCAAACGCATTTGTATTTTGGACTGACGGATGAACTCATGGCGTTGGCACACAACGGTCATGATCAGATTTATATGGCAAGCGGTTATGGCACACGTTCTACAAGCCTGGCAGACAACTACTTTGTCAGAAACGGAGATGCCGCAAAGTGGGCGCGAGCCTACGCTGAGAGGATTCAGAAAAATCTCAATGCAGGTAAAACCAAATTCGAAGTCAGTACTGACAATGCGTCATATCCGCCGAGCATTTCGGGTATTCAAAATGGGATTATAGCATATGCCTTAAATCAGATGACGTGGAAGGCGGGAAGTAAAAAGGTTGCATTGCGTGTGGCAGGAACATCCACCAAGCTTTCTTTTACTGCAAAATATACGGACACAGTAAAGCGCGTGAGAATAGTATTTGCTCCAAATGGAGGGCGTGTGAGTTCTGGAAGTAAGACTGTCATTTGTGGAAAAACTTACGGAACACTGCCGACACCTACCAGAAGGGGATATACATTTGCAGGCTGGTACACAGCAAAGAGTGGCGGCAGCAGGATCGGCAGCAGCTCGGTTGTGAGGACCACCAGGAATCAGACATTATACGCAAGGTGGAAGCTGGTAAAGTATAAGATCCAGTACAGGCTTGGCAAGGGGAAAAACAGCCGGTCCAATCCAGCCGGTTATACCGTCGCGTCTAGGACTATCGTCTTGAAGAATCCGGTCAGAAAAGGCTACACATTTAAGGGGTGGTACAGCGATCCAAAATTCAAGAAAAAGGTTACGAAGATTGCAGCCGGCAGCACCGGCAGCAGGAAACTCTATGCCAGGTGGGTGAGAAAATAAATTCGTATAAATCGATGCAATATCCCCCTTTGTTGTCGAATTGTGAAAAATATGCGATAATGAGTGCTGGAGAAAATATTTGGCGCCAAGGAGGCATAAAGGGGATTATGGCAAAAATTGCGTTTTGTGATGATGATGTTTCTGTGCTTGCTGAGATGCAAAGGCTTATGGAACAGTATTGTGCGGAGAGAGACTGCAAAATAGAATACAATATTTTTAATCATCCTTTTGACCTGGTGGCGGAAATAGAGAAGGGAAACAGATATGATATCCTGTTTATGGATGTCCTGATGCCGGGAGAGAACGGAATTGAAGCGGCAACGGAGATACGAAAATACGATAAAAATGTCAAGATCATATTTGTCACTTCGTCCTCTGAGTTTGCGGTGCAGTCTTACGTTATAGGTGCATACTATTATCAATTAAAGCCCATCTGGGCAGAGAGCTTTTTCCGTTTGCTTGATTCTGTGCTTGCAGCCTGTGAAAAGGAGGCAGAGACCAGCCTCATTCTGCGATGTAAGAGTGGAATCACCCGTATAGATATAAAAACCCTGGAATATTGCGAAGTCATTCATCGCACTCTTATATTTCATCTGAATACAGGAAAAGTACTGGAAAGCGTCGGAAGCATGGATGAGCTTGTAAAGCAGCTTTCCACGTACCCCTTTTTTCACAGACCGCACCGTTCTGATCTGGTAAATCTGGAATATGTGCAAAACATAACATTTAGGGGGATTACCATGTCTAGTCTTGCAGAAATACCGATTCCACGAGGAAAATACAATGAAGTAAAGGATGCATTCCTTGAATATGCGTTCCAGAACAGGCAGGTAATGATATGAGCCTATATATTTCGCTCCTTAACAATATGGCTGTGAGCTTTTTTGGGGGAATATTATCAGCGTCTTTTTGTAATGCGCTGTCCACTAGGAAAAGAAAACTCATTTTCATAGGATGCATGGTTTTACTCCCGCTGATACAGAGCATATTATATTTCAGCAAGGGCGCTGATTTTGTAAGACATATTTATCCGTTGGCGGTGCATCTTCCATTGGTCATTGTTCTCTGGATGTTGACAGGAAAATTGCTGTGGTCTGTTTTTTCTGTACAGGCGGCATACTTGTGCTGCGAACTTAGAAGATGGGTTGCACTTGCCACAGTTGCTGCATTTTCGGGAAGGCAGATGATGCAGGATATTACAGAACTTGTGGTTACAATCCCTGCATTGCTGCTTCTGCTTCATTTTGTGTCACCTGCAGTCAGAGAATTGTCAGATAAAAGTCTCAGGGAGCAATGGCAGTTTGGAATCATACCGGCGCTATATTATGTATTTGACTATTTTACAATAGTGTATACGAACCTTCTTTTGAGTGGCAGTTACGTTGTAGCGGAATTTATGCCTTTTGTATGCTGTGTTGCATATCTGGCCTTTCTCTTATATAACTCCAAAAAGGAACAGATGCAGAATGAGATGAAGCTGATCCGGAATAATCTGGATCTGCAGTTAAGTCAGGCGGTGAGGGAAATCAGCAGTCTGCGTGAGTCGCAGACATTGACCAGACAGTATCGCCATGATATGCGTCATCACCTTCAGTATGTGTCTACATGTATAGAAAATGGTGAAGTTGAACAGGCGCAGGCTTATATATCGGGAATATGTAAGGAGATTGAGGCGCAGAAGGTCCAAATATACTGTGAAAATGAGGCAGTGAATCTGATCCTATCTTCATTTGCGGGTAGAGCCAGGAAGAAAGAAATTAAAATAAAGATACAATGTGCAATTCCCGCAGATCTTACTGTGTCGGAAAGTGATCTGTGTGTGCTCTTGTCTAATGCCTTGGAAAATGCCTTGCATGCATGTGTGCCTTTGGCTGCAGAGGGAAGATCATGCGAGATTGATGTGAATTTTTATGAAAGAAATAAACACCTTTTTTTACAGGTGGTAAATGACTGTAAAGCTCCCATAAAGTTTCAAAATGGAATACCTGTGTCTGATATGGAAGGACATGGTATAGGCGTTCAGAGCATATGTGCGATCGTGCAGCGTTACGGCGGGGTTTTCAGCTTTGCGGAAAAGGATGGCAAGTTTACGCTCAGACTGTCATTGTAAAAGAGTGTCGATTCGATACATTTTTGGTACGATTCGTGCATTTAGACCTCACTGATTGCAAATACATAATAAAATATACTCAGATTATGTGATTGCAATAAAGAGGAGGAAATTATTATGAAAAAGACAATGAAAAAACTGATGGTTCTCATAATGACCATGATGATGGGAATGTCTCTGGTGGCATGTGGCGGTGCAGATAAGTAGCCTGCGATTGATGCGTTCAATAAGACAAGTACATCTTTTAATGAGGTTGCAAACATTATCAACGAAAATCCACAGGCTTATGATCAGGATTTGGTTGATACAATGGTCGACATGGCCGGTGTGCTCAATGAGCATAAACAGATCTTAGAGAGTGATGATGATGTTGAGGAAGAAAAGCTTCAGGAAATGATCGACTGGTATGGTACGGTTGATGAGTGGGTTGCTCAGGTTAAGGAAGAAATTTCAAAATAGTTTATTATTAGATCATGTGGTGAAGACTTCATACCAGAGGGGCGGGCGCATTGGAGTGCCTGCCCTTTTTTAATAGCAAAAATTAAAATTCTCTTGCTATATTGCAAAAAGACGTTTAAAATGCATGTGTATTTTTATGTTTTATATCTCAGTCTGGACTCTATCTCTGACAGAGATATACACTCCGTGAGGATTGCTGAGCCGCTGATATGATATATGTCAGCAGAGCTGACTGGCAGCTTGCGGCAAGATTCGCCAGCGAATCTTAAGAAGAATGACATTCAAATAAGAATATGGCAAAGGAAAATAGTGGAATTATGAAAAAGGTAGTAAAATTTGGCGGAAGTTCATTGGCAAGTGCAGAGCAGTTTAAAAAGGTTGGAGCAATCATCACATCAGATGAGAGCCGTGTATACGTTGTTCCTTCTGCACCTGGAAAGAGATTTTCAGATGATACAAAGGTAACAGATATGCTCCTTCATGTGTATGAAACTGCGAAGGCAGGGAATGATTTCACAGAGGAAGTGAAGGCGATCAAGGCCAGATATGATGAGATCATCACAGGCCTTGAGATTAAGGATTTTTCACTTGATAAGGATTTTGAGGAGATTACAAAGCAGTTGGAGGATCTTACCAATCCGGACCCAATGTGCACACTGGACTATGTGGCATCAAGAGGAGAGTTCCTCAATGGCAAGATTATGGCTGCATATCTTGGCTTTGAGTTTATAGATGCTGCAGAGGTTATCTTTTTCAATGCAGAGGGCAATCTCAATAGCTATAAGACGGAGAAGGTACTTGGTGAGAGACTTGCCAAGACACAGCATGCGGTTGTTCCAGGATTCTATGGACTTGGCAAGGATGGCAAAGTAAAGACATTTTCCAGAGGCGGTTCAGATGTAACGGGCTCGATAGTCGCACAGGCAAGCAGAGCCGATGTATATGAGAACTGGACAGATGTCTCAGGCTTCCTTGTAGCTGACCCACGTATTGTTCCAGATCCAAAGCCGATCAAATATATTACTTACAGAGAGCTTCGTGAGCTTTCATACATGGGTGCATCAGTTCTCCATGAGGATGCGATATTCCCTGTACGCCACTGTGGTATCCCGATCAATATCCGCAACACAAATGCGCCTGAGGACGCAGGAACCTGGATAGTTGAGAGTACCTGCCAGAAGCAGGATTATGTTGTAACAGGTATTGCAGGTAAGAAGGATTTCTGCACAATATTTATTACGAAGGCTATGATGAATTCAGAGATAGGATTTGGAAGAAAGGTGCTTCAGGCATTTGAGGAGAATGATATCTCATTTGAGCATATGCCATCAGGTATTGACACGATGACTATCGTAGTTCATGCTGATGAATTCGTACACAAGGAGCAGAGAGTTATATCTGCCATCCACAGACTTGCAGAGCCGGATTCAGTTGAGATTGAGTCAGGACTTGCGCTTATAGCTGTTGTAGGCCGTGGAATGAAGTCAGCAAGTGGTACAGCAGGCAAGTTGTTCAGCGCACTTGCAAAGGAAGGCATCAACATAAAGATGATAGACCAGGGTTCATCAGAGCTGAATATCATAATCGGAGTAAAGAACAGTGATTTTGAGACAGCCATAAAGGCAATATATAATACATTTATAACTAACAAGTAATGACAGACAAGTAATAACAGATTGCTAAGCATCGTAGGGGTGGGCATGTATTGATAATGCATACCTTTGCAGAATGGGGCAACACAGGGCAGAATATGGCGGAAAACCTCCAAACTGATGTAAGATAAAATTACTCAGTTTGGAGGTTATTTTTATGG
>OLVY01000187.1_pt1 | contig 47685 bp, 42 predicted proteins | sample 1674261 | NCBI WGS metagenome assembly OLVY01 (sample SAMEA103958155, study PRJEB25191) | human gut metagenome | biome: human-associated habitat [ENVO:00009003]; feature: intestine environment [ENVO:2100002]; material: feces | place: Germany | collected 2013/2015
GGATGCGCTTTACGGTGGTGTAGTTCCACAGGTCAGACATCCGCTGTGCGCCGCGCTCGGTGAAGTTATCGCGGCACTCCACGCGATACTTCAGCGGCGGCATGACACAAGCCTCATTGAGCCGCAGGGCAATGCTGCGGCAGGACTGGCCGGATGCAGCCATGTCAAAGATCATCTTCACCACCGGTGCGGTATTCTCGTCCGGCACAAGCTGGTCGGTGGTACGCTCCGCCTTGCGGTAGCCGTAGGGTGGGCAGGCAACATATTTCCCGTTATTTCGCTTGGTGTTCAGCGTCTGTTTGACCTTGCGGGAGGTGTCCCGCAGGTAGACATCGTTCATGGCAAACTGGAACGGTGCCATCAGGTTATCATCCTCGGAATCGAAGTTACTGCCGGGTGCCAGATAGCGGATGCCGTGTTCAGGAAAATAGCGTTCTGCGTAGTGGCTGGATTCCGTCATGTCACGTCCCAAGCGGGACAGGTCTTTGGTAATGACCGTGTTGACCTTACCGGTTTTCAGATGTTCCAGCATGGCACGAAAACCGGGGCGTTCAAAGTTGCCGCCGGAGTAGCCGTCGTCGGCAAATTCCTCCACTAAAATAATTCCGTGTTTTTCGCAGTACTCCCGCACGATGGTGCGCTGGTTGGTAATACTGGCAGACTCACCGTACTTCCGTTCCTCGTCGGAAAGCCGGTAATAGGCGTCTGCAAGCTGAATGTGGTTCCTCATTGTTCCTCCTTTCCGGAACCACTCATTTACGGCTCCATTATACCATACTGCTGTCCTTTGGGTCAAAATTTACTGTTTGTTTTCCCGCGAAAATGATTTCCTCTGTTACCACTTCCTGGATGGTCTTTGTACCGGAAAAGACGCGCTCGATGACATAAGTCGCTGCACCGATCTTCTGCTCGTTTTTGCTGTCCAAGCATCTCCACCTCCGTTACCAGTATGAACAGATTCTGCCAACTTTAACCAAAAGCCGTCGAGCATACAGGCAAGCACTTGTCTGCAGGCTCCGCGGCTTTGCATTTCCCTTTGAAGCAGAACAGGCGGCTGGTGGCTGCCAGCCTCACGGGAATCTCACCCCGGCCCATGCTGATGGGTGCGCCGCACGATGCTTTGAGGGCGTCCAATGCGGGAGTATCATTATGGGTGCCGGTGGTCGTGGCCCACAGAGTGCCACTCTGTTTCGGCACAGCGTCTGTTTCGCTCCCTCCCATGTGAGAGATCATGGCGGACGCTGCTGCATGGCTCGCACCGGCACGAATGTACCTGTCTGCTATATTTGCGCCGCAAATGCAGCTCTTTTCAATGTGCAGCATCGGCTCCTTATCAGCCTGCATCAGCTACCAAAGGTTTGATGGCTGGTGCACACTCATAAAGAAGAAGCTGCGGCGGCGGTGCGGAAAGGGGAATACACCGCCGCCGCAGAAACAGGGGGAGGCGTTTTAGGTGCCATTGCGAAGGTAGGCGGCCAGCATATCTATAAACTGTGAATTTGTCGGCGGCTGCGACAGCGGGCATCCCGCAATGTGATCCAAGAGGCTGTGATCCGGCTGCCTCCAGCAGGCCTGCACAAGAGTGCGCAGATTTCTCTCCACACAGCTGCTTGTGGTGCGGAAATGCTGCGCTGTTTGCTTATAAAGACACTTCGTGATCAGCAAGACATACTCGGGCTTCTCCTGTACCTGCTCCAGCATATATACCGCAAAGTAAAATCCCGACAGCTTTCCGGATACGCCCAAAAGACGCAACAGGCGTTCGGCATCCAAAGACGCGTTCTTTTCAAGTTCCGAAACATAATAAACTAACGGCATTGGTACTCCTCCTGTCTTGTGTATTTTGAAAGGCGTTCATCAAGCCGTCGCGGCGGCCCTCTTGCCGGGTATAGAAAAGGAGGCCGTTTCTTATATACTGATTTTACACGATTTATGGCTATTTGTGACATGTATTCGTTCTACAATGGTCTACGCAAATGCGGCGGGTTTTGTTTGTTTTTGTCGTTTTTTGCTTTCTCAAAGCTTCGCCGGTATGGGAGTGCTTGCTTATTATCTATTATCTTGCTAACATCACATAAGGAAGTAATCTGAGAGAATTGACCAAATATAATCTCTGTGCATTAGTAAGGGCAAAACAAACGCCAGCGTAGAGAGCAAAAATGCTTTTTGCGCTGGCGTTTGTTCGACTGCCATATCTGCATATTCGGCTTACCATGATTTTACAAAAGGAAGAAGAAACAATCAGAGGCAAAAAGGAATAACTTGCGGAATTGATTCACGCAAGCTACATACCAACAATGAAGAGGACTGCTGGTAGCAGTCCTCTTCATATAAATAATCTATTAAGAACGATCAAAAATACTACGACATGAGTGCTGACATACCAAGAAAAGCCGTATTTTCAGGTATACCTAATCTGACCCTATAAGGCACTATTGCTAGCAAGTTCTTCAAAAGGCACAGGAGTTAATTTTGTCCGCACCCGCGTTTTTTTACATCCAGGCGTATGCCGCCCCCACGGGCAGCAGGAGAAGCAGCAGCGACAGCAGCAGGGCCGGAACCACCGCGCACCGGCGGGATAAAAGCATCACCGTAGCGGCAGATGCCGCCAGCAGGAGAAGCCGGGACGCCAGCAGCGCCAGCACCACGCCGCCTACCGTCCAGTCCGCCGAGAGAGCGGACAGGCACTGCACGCTGTTGGCCTGGGCGGCCATGTCAAGAGGGCCGTAGGCTCCCTGCACCGTCAACAGTCCCGGCAGCCACAGGGCGAGAGTCAGCAGCAGGACATAGCCCCCCGCAATGACGCATTTCCACTGCACCACGCTTTTGCGGCGGGGACTGGCCGTCAGCAGGGCCTCCACGCCGCTCTCCCGCTCCCCGGCGAAGCTGCCGAACAGCAGCAGGGCAACGGCCAGAAACGCGCCGCCCAGCTCCAAAACATCCTGCCGCAGGGCATCCGCACCCAACAGCCGCTGATAGCCGGTCTGATACAGGTACACCTGCCCCGGCCGCAGGGCGCGATACTGATTCTGCGCCAGGTGAAAGGCGTCCTCCATCCGAAGCTGATTTCGTATGGGCTCCGCCTCCCGGTCAAAGGCTGCAGCGTCGGGGTACTGCTGCGCCAGCTCCGCGAGCTGCTCATTCAGCCCGTCAAACCGCGCCAGCTCTGATGCCAGGTAGTCGTCCTTCTCCTGGCTGGGCGCACCCGACAAAATCTCGGAATAGTTCCGATAATACACCTCAAATTCACTGCGCTCTGGGCTGAATCGGCCGTACAGCAGGGCGATGACGGCAAAAAATGCCAGCAATACCCACAGCCCGCATCGGGAGATCAGCGCCTTATACAGCTCGTGTCCCGCCAGGCAGGTATGCCGGGGCCGGGGGAGGGGCCGGGCGGCGGGGAGCCGGATGGCCGCGCCGCCGGGGATTTGGGAGTACAGCGCCGCGCCGCCGATTCCGGCGATCACGGCGAGAGCCGCCAGGAATATCGCGCCAAGCAGCACCCGATCCGAGGGACTGCCCAGCAAATTCAGATACACCGCCTCTCGGCACAGGACTTGCCCGTCCGCCAACTGCCACAGACTGAGATTCCGCAGCCACAGCTGCGTGCTGCCCGCCATCAGGGCGGCTATGCCTCCGCAGAGCGCCGCGCAGCCAACCGCCGCAGCGGCGTTGGCCGCCCGGGCGCACAGCAGGAAGATCAGCGCCGTGCAGCACAGCAGCCACAGGTATTTCAGCCCAGCCGCCAGAGCCAGCAGTTCGCCCACCGTCATCCGGTAGGGGCAGGCGGCGAAGCCGTACAGGCTCTGCACCGGGGCGTCAAGCTCCGCAAAGCCGTACAGAAGCCCGGCGATCAGGGTGTTGATGCCGTAGAGCAGCACGAAGCCCGCCGTGGAGAGAGTCACTGCGGCGGCCAGCTTTCGCCCGTAGACCCGTGACCGCCCGAATCGGGTGGGACGGGTCAGGTTCACAAGCCCCGCCGCCCGCTCATGGGTCAGCAGGGTCAGCCCCGCCGCCAGGGGAAACAGCAGCGCCAAAGCGTCCGTCAGATGAAAGGACAGCAGCACCTCCGGGCCACCCAGAAACGCCGCCCGGGGGGTCACGTCCGCCAGGGACTCATAGACTGCCGCGCCCTGCTCTAAGGAGCGGGCGGCAAAGCCGTCAAACAGTCCCATTCGCAGCTTCAGGCGGGATTCTGCCGCCAAGCCTGCCCGAAAGGACGGATATTCCTCCGCCTGCCGCGCCCGCGCAAGAGCCGCATCGGCGGCGTACAGCTCGCGGCGCAGGGCGTCGTATTCACTGCGCGCGCCGGTGTATGCGACCTGCTCCAGCTCCTGCCACAGACGCTCCTCGTACCCGTCGAGATCCTCCTGCGCCATGGCGTGGCGCAGACCGGACACGGTATAGCCGCCGCTGTCGCCGGTGGCGTGGAGGGCGAACAGCACCCCGCTGCACAGCACCGCCAAAACCAGCAGCAGGCACAGCCGTTGGCTGCCCGTGATCTTTCGCAGCTCGCCCCTCATAACGCAGCCCCCTCACCGAAGTGGAAAAGGTACACATCCTCCAGATCGGGTCTGGCCGGGGCGCAGGGGAGGGGCGGCTTTGCTGCGCTGAGCAGACGCACCAAAATGCCCTCCTGCTGGCGGGAAACGCCGCACACCGTGCCGTATTGCGCCACATCGGGGAGCTGCTCCTCCGCCACGGTCAGCTCCCATACCTGCCCCTCCAGCTCCTGCTCCAGGGCGTGGGGGGAACCGCGACGGATGGCAAGCCCTTGGTTCATTAAGATCAGTTCCCGAGCGATGAATTCCACATCCTGCACCACATGGGTACACAGCAGCACGATCTTTTCCCCGGCAATTTCGCCGATGAGGTTCCGCACCGCCACCCGCTGGCGGGGGTCAAGCCCCGCCGTTGGCTCGTCCAGCACCAAAATATCCGGGTCGTGGAGCAGAGACTGTGCCAAAAGCAGCCGCTGCTTCATGCCACCCGACCAGCCACGGATGGGGCGGCCTGCCGCCTCCGTGAGATCCAGCCGCGCCAGCGCCCAGTCCATGCGCCGTCTGGCATCCTCCCGGCTCATGCCCTGGAGGGACGCCATGTAATAGAGAAATTGCTCCCCGGTGAAGCCGGGATATAACGCCTGCTGCTGGGGGCAGTAGCCCAGTCGGCGGCGGAAGGCCGCCCCCATGGAGACGGTGTCCTCCCCGTCCAGGGTGACGCGGCCCCGGGTGGGGCGGAGATTGCCGGTGAGGATGTTCATGAGGGTGCTTTTGCCCGCGCCGTTGGGGCCAAGCAGCCCATATACCCCCGCCGTAAGGGTCAGGTCGATGCCCCGCAGGGCTTCCTTTGCACCGTATCGCTTGGCGACATCGTGAAATTGCAGCTCCATCCCGTCACCCCACTGCCACGGCGCTTTCATAGCGCCCGGCATAGAAATTCTCCTTGGAGATGACGCATCGGCCGTTGTCGCCCAACGCCCGGAAGAAGGAGCCGCCCTCCTGGGAGGGGCTCATGACCATGCCGTGTTCGTCTGCGGCGCCCACCAGCTCCACGGGCTTACCGTCCTGCAGATCGGCCACCCAAACCCGAGAGCCCGCTTCCGTATCGGTGATGATAAAGGCCTTGCTGTCCATGACCCAGTAGTTGATGATATCCTCCATGGACAGCAGGGTGCGGCTCTCGCCACTATCCAGGTTCAGAAGGCGCAGCTCGTCCCCGCACTGATAGATATGCTCCATGCCGTAGACCTGCATGGGGTCGACGGTCATAAGATATCCGTCCTTGTTATGATCGGCCACAACGGTATAGTCCCCGCTCTCCATATTCCACAGCAGAAGCCGCCGCTGGGTGTTTTGGTGGACATACCGCCCGTAGCTGGCGTTCTCCCCGTACTGCGCCGCGAACTCCTCCGCACTCAGCAGGGACTGCTCCTTCGGCTCCTCCACCACGGCGCCCCAGCGGGCGGAAAAGCCCATCAGCGTCCCGGGGACAGACAGCTCCCGATAGCTGCCGGCGGCAAGGTCGTATAGCAGGGAGCTGCCCTCGGTTCGGCTATCGACCCGCCCGTCCGCCTGCTGCTCTGTGATGCGGCATTGCACATACAGGGTGGCCTTGCCGCAGGAGAAACGCCCCAGGGTGGCGGTGTAGAAATGGTCGTCGGTGTTGTCCCACTGCTCCAGAACGGTGACTTTCCCGCCGGACAGCTCCTTGCGCACCAGTTGCGCGCCGCTGCCCGCGTTATCGAGGGTGGCGTAGAGCACCCCGTCCAAAACGGCGAAGCTGTTGACGTTCCCCACCCACGCCTGGCAGCTGGCGTCCCTGTGGGAGCAGCCCGGCTGGGCGCACAGGGTCATGGTCTGGCCGGAGGCATAGTCGTAGTAGCTCACCGCCCCGGCACTGCAAATATACCAGCCGTCATCGTCGGTGAACACCTCGCCCGATCCGGCGGCGCTCCGGTTGTCCTTGGGCAGGGCGTGGCCCTGAGCGGCGGGGGTGGGGTTTGAACCTTTGATTGGATCCTCTGCGGAGCCTCCGGATCCAGAACAGGCGGTTAGTAGCAGAAGCATCGCAAAAAGCCATGGCACTATGCAGCGTTTCATTGGATAGTCCCTCCCCGATGGAATTGTGAAATTCGCCCGCCTATCACATTATATATGCAGTAGGCGGGCAAATTCATTTTAGATATTTACAAAAGACTTCTATCAGCTATCAGCGGTTGACCATATGGGCATAGAGTTGATAATTGTCATCTCCATAGATAACTGCTCCTCCGCTAATATCGCGGCAGCTAATAACTTGACTTGCCCCAACGCTGCAGACAGCATAGGGCGATTCAATGGGTTCACTGCTAAAATATCGTGTATGAGAAGCGCCGGTGGCAGAGACATACCCATAGTTTTTTGTGTCAAAAGATGCTGTAACACTTTTTTGCGTGAATCTCACATATGCCTGACAGGTAATTATCGTACAGGCGGCTCCTTGTCCAGCTTTATACGAGGCGACCAGCGACGACTCATACTTTTTTCCATTAAACCAAATGTCACGGATATGATACCCGTTACCAGAGCGTTCTGCAGCATATGCAGGCAAAATACAAGAACAGGCAAGCGCAAGAGTCAAAACAAAAAGCAAAATTCTTTTTTTCATAGAACACAGCACTCCTTTTTGATTCTTTCGTTTTGTATTCATCAATGGTTGTTGCAAAGTGTTTAGTCATGACTATTACGATGCTCATTGTAGCACATTGCGAAAATAATGTCAATATTGTTGAAAAAGTTTTTCTAAAAAAAGTATTTTGCAAAAGTATTTGTGATTTCTAAATACAGCTGGATTTCCTTGTTTGCATCCCCAAAAATCTCCGGCTACTGCCGCTTGTGCGGTTGGCACTAATTCATTTATATATGCGTAATTGCGTTCCGACATAATGACACCCCCTAATGTAGTAATTATCCTACATTAGAGGGTTGGAATTAGGGATTATCGAAAACAACGATGATTTTTTGAACGACATCCTCAAGCGGTGCAAATAGTAAGACCACACAATAGGCTTGTAGCCTACTGTGTGGTCTTTTTTACGTATCTCCCCCGCAGTTGTTCGCCAGCGTGGCAAGTATGGGCAGCAAACGAGCCAGAACACATAGGAGAATATGATTTTGAGTTCACGCCACCTGTTTGAGCAGTTTTATAATTGCCTAATTCAATTATGTTACTGAACTAGATGAACGCCCTCAAATTTGCAGTATTTGTAGAAAAACTCTTTTCCAAAAGCAGGACGAAACACCATTGGAATATTCTTTTTTCGATGTTTACGTTTCCTTGCAATTTCTGCAATATTATCAATTTGAGCACCACGATACAAAATAATGTATCGATCAGCAGAGAACCTCTGACCTTGCAGAGCTATGCTCAGCACCTTGCCCTCAATCACTTTATCAAAAGTATCTTCTGCGTCTGCGGTGATATCTTCTGGGATGTTTTTATACTCGCAGCGGATATCATCATCGTAATTCATTTTTATACAGTGCCATTTTCCGTTTAGCGACGACGCCAGTATATAAGCCGTACGGAAATCATCCAAGGTTACATCACCAATCGAAAGGTCAAAATGGCATCCAGCATATGTTTCGATTGTTACTAAATTCTCCAGATATTCAACCATGCGAGGAGCAACTATAAACATTTCTGCCGACAAATTATCGTCTGTAAAAGTAGCGGTTACCAAAGCCGATTCACCGATGTAAACGCTAAAGTTCTTCGTGTTGCGTATTTCGTTTATAAGTTTTTCGCGTAATAGCTGTACTTTTAATGCACACCCGGTAACTTTTTTGATTTTTACATCTGTTTTTGAGAGTCCCTTATAAGCGATGAGATCGAAATTAAAACCTTGATTGGGATTTTCTGTACCAAACAGCATTTTCCCATATTCCATACATGGCTTTCTACGTATTTTAATCGGAATATTGACTTCACCAGATACAATAGTGGCATCTACCGCAGGTGGAAAAGCCGGGGGAACAATGGTAGTTATCATACCATCGGCATACCTAATAATCGGAAATGGATCAACAATATTCCCCAAGTACTCTTGATATGCAGTAGTTTGCAGTTCCACTTTCGTTTGTGTTCTATATGCATATTCCCACGGAGTTTCAGATTTATCCATGTAGGGATATTTTGAATAATCGAGTTGGCATGTGCCTTTTATGCTCCTTGGGTACTTTTGGAGAGCATCTTCTGTTTCTGGCGTACTAACAAGTCGTTGCATACTGCTATCTGGCTTTGCACTAAAATCGGGATACAAGGGATGTACTCTACTGGCTGCGGACAATGCATCTATAGCAAACTTTTCCACGCTCTCATACTGCCTGATATCACCAAGTGTCCTGACAAAATCAGCTGTATTGTTTAAAAACACGGGGTTGCGGAGCTCACTCCCTTGAATTATCGTATTTCCATTAGATTTTCGCCCTATATGCGCTTTATATAAGGACTTGAACTTTCTACACACCCCAATCCCCCCTATTTACTTTGTGGTCGTGCTATTTTGGATTACCGTATTCCCGTTGCCATCAACTTTTGCTTTTGCTATGGAACGTCTTTCAATGGTTTTTCCGGTAAACAAACCGATGATAAAAGTGATGATTGGGATGCCAACATCGCCAACCCAAAACTTCCAATCCATATTCACACCTCCTCCATAACTTAAGAATCACAGTTCTTGAAATCTTAGCGCCAACTGCATAAACGACGAGTTCGGCATGACCTGCTTGGACGGAATGAACAGATACCGCCATTGCTTATAGCCGTTCGCCTTTCCCCAGCGAGAGGCAACCTCACAGTACTGGATGCCGCGCTTTTTCTTAGCAATCACATCCGGGTCATTCAGCTTGTCCTCACCCTTGACCTCTACGAGATAAATAGTGTCCTCGGTTTCCACCACAAAGTCCGGCTCATAGTTATGACCGTGGTTATAGGTAATATTGAACTCCTGCGGCGCAGGACGAAGCCAATTCTGTACATCAGCCGATTCTGTTTCCAGGATTCGTGCCAACAACAGCTCCGGGCGGCTGTCAAATTTAGCGGTGCTGAACACGCCTCGCTTTATCCCCTCAAACAGCACAGACTGGATATTTTCCGTATACTCATCAGAGAAAAGGTTCGCACGTTCAGAGTAACGATAGGATTGCTGCAGATTATACTTTCTTGTCCCGACCACTTCTTCCTGTAAAAATCCGTTTTCACAGTAAAAATGCTGGAGCATCTGCTTGTAGATTTTATTGCCAATATCCCGCTTGTACATCATAATGATGTTTTGCATTCCGTTTGTGCCATATCGGGTTTCGTAATGGTCGCAGACCTGAGTAATCAGCTTGAACAGCAGTTTGGAACACTTTTCGTAATCGATTTCCGGTTTTGCACGCAGCTGTTCCAGAATGACTTTTTTAGGATTGTATCCTTCAAAATCAATAGCGTTGCCCTTGATGCGCTGCCTGTCCTGCATATCCTCCAGATTCTGCACAAGCAGCTCATTCTTAATCGGCACATGGGTGAACTCCGCCATATCCAAATCAAAGTCCACAAACACATATTCCTCGACCCCGGCATCCGTAACCTTAATGCGTGGAATCGGGATGAATTTATTCACAGCAGCCCGGTGCGTTTCCTCGGTCTGCTGAAGCATCCATGCGGCAATCGGCATTTCGTTCTCTTTGAACGTTTGACCAAGGTCTTTGTCCTCGGATACCTGCTGCTTGACCGTTTCTACGATTTGCTGTGCCTGCGTCGGAGTAACCGTGTGAGCCGGGGTATGCTGAATATGTTCCTCGACCTCCGCCTGAATCAGCTCCGTTGCTTTCTTGAGCAGTGCATCCGTGGCATCCGTCTTTTCAATTTTGGTATGGGCATATGCCTTTTCCAGTTCGGCATCCGGCTCGGCATCAATCGTCAGTTGGGTATAAACGACCTCTTCCGGCTTTATTTCCTCAACTTTGATCACATTTCCGGCCTTGAAGATAGAATCGCCCTTCTGCGCTTCTGCCAGGATATCGTTGAACTTATCATGGGCAGTCAGCATCACAGCGTCCACATCCCGGTCGCCGGTGCGCTCACCATAGGGCAAACGCAGGCCTCTTCCGACCATCTGCTCTCGAAGAATCTTGGATGCTGCCGTGCGAAGCGGCACAATGGTATAGAGGTTGTTGACATCCCAACCTTCCTTGAGCATATTGACGTGGATTACGATTTCTACCGGGTTTTCGGGATTCTCCACATCCAGAAGCAGCCGGGTGTTGGCTTCGGTTTCTGCACCTTTCTGCTTGGAATGAACAACGATGGTTTTGTTGCGGTATGCGCCGCCACGAAACTCGTCCGACTTTACAAACTGCTCCACCCATGTTGCATGGTCGGTATCTTTACAGACCACCAACATAAACGGCTTCACGACCGGCTTTCCATGGTTGACAGCATAAACCTCCAGTTTCCGTTTGGTGCTCTCATGACAGGTGATGCCGTCCAACAGCATCATTTTATCCAGTTGCTCGTCCCCAAAGTTGTAAAAATCAATGTCGGAGCGTGTGACAGCAAAGGGTGTACGAGTATAGCCGTCCTCGATGGCCTTGGACAACGGATACTCATATACAACATTTTTGAAAGGAACTTGCTTATTACCCTTCGTCACAAGGGGAGTCGCAGTTAGCTCCAATCCCAGCAGCGGATGCAGTTCATTGAGCGCCTGCATTCCCCTCTCTGCCCGGTAATGGTGAGATTCATCCATAATCAGCACCAAGTCCGGCAGGTCGGAGAGCGCCTGATAGAACGAGTCGCCAATAAGCTCGTTCACCTTTTTCATGTTTGCGCCCTCTTTGTTGAACTTATCGATGTTATATACGAAGATATGTACATCAGATTCAAACAAAGAGAGGTTCTTTTCCCGGTAATCGTCATCCGTGATGATTTGCGGCTGTACGGTAAAACAGCCCAGCCCCCGGAACACATACTTCGGACTGCCGTTATCGCTCAAATCCTTCTTGAGCTTCTCATAGATCGTGGTATTGGGCGCAACCACGAAAAAGTTCCGGATGTTGTGCTGCGTATACAGATAGGCGATGAAAGCGCCCATCAGCCGGGTTTTACCCACACCGGTGGCCAGAGCAAAAGTCAAAGACATGAAATCCCGCTCGAAATCCGTACAAATCGGATACATAGCATGAACTGCCCCCAGTGCTGCTTTCAGATTCATGCCCTTGCGCAGGGGCACTGCATTCGTGATTTCTTCCAGGATTTTCAGAGATTTTGTCTGCGGCTTGCGTAGGGACATCACACCGCTGATATAGTCCGTGGTATAAAGCGGAAAATCATTAAACATCCTGTTCCTCCTCGTCATCATACACCGGCGGATGGACGATGTTCAGATTGTAGTCGGTCTTGCCAAACTCACAGCGTTCCAACAGCATTTGCGGAATTTTCTTGACGGCAATGTTGTCGTAAGCCTTGTCCAGTCCATTGTCAAAGGAGCGGCAGGCAATAATGAGATATTCACCGTCCTCCATGGTATCCTTGATGGAATCCAGGTAGGTGCTGTTCAGGTGACGGGTCGTCACAAATAGGTAGCTGTTTTCGTTGCCCACAGACTGCTTCCAGAACAGTTCTCCATCTGGCTGATAATGGAATCCCTCGTGCAGGGCAACGGCAGCCGCCAGCATATTGGCATCGTAGTCCTCGTTGATAACATATTCGTCAAAGGCGTCTTTGTTGATGAGGGTAGGCGCGACCTCATAGAAGCGATACCCGCCGCCGCCCTGCCAATCAACCGATTTAGTAATGCCAGACGCATCATTGTTTGCAATAGCATCATCAATCCTTGGCTTGCAATGGGTGTAGGCTTGCTTTCCCATTTCTATGCCTATCCATCTACGTTTCATTTTGTGTGCAACTGCTGCAGTTGTCCCCGAACCAAGAAACGAATCCAAAACTATATCTCCCAGATCAGAGGATAGCTCTATGCAGCGCTTAATTAATGCTTCAGGCTTTTTCCCCTTAGGGAAATTAACACCACCCTCATTATGCAGATTATTTGACAGGAGGTCGTCCCAAAGGGTAGTTAACGGTTCTCCAGGGACATATTCTCCGTCAACTTTTTTCAACTTGTCTCGATAGAAAATAATACGCTTTCCATTCAGCAAATAAATATCAGAATATCCATCTCTAACCTGTCTTAAAATTTCATTCGGTTTGTTACGGGATTCATCAATCATAGCTCTGGTTTCTGCGCCGACGCTGTTATAATCAGGATTTACCAGTTGTATTACAGACTCGCAGTGTTCCAAAACGAATTGATCCATCTGTTCCGGATAGCTTTTAATAAATGCTCGCGCTTCCTTTATAGATAATTTTCTCTCTTCAGCAAACGCTTCGGTGAGCGTGATAAGATTCCACGAAGGGAAAGGATCATTAATGTTGGTGATAAAATTCCCATAGCGCTTGTCGCGGCTGCCTCTGTTAGTATACAATCGATTTGGATGCCAGTGTTCCTTTGATTTAGAATAAATCAGTATAAAATTTGTTGTAGTAACGCAGCCGGGATTTATTGCCTTATGACCAGTGGCAGCTCCCTGTTTAAATGTAATCAGATAAAGACGGTTTTGCTTTCCGAATATTTCATCTAAAAGGAGCGTTAAATACGGAAGGTTCTGATCATCAATATGAACGAACAATGTCCCATCGTCTTTCAAAAGAGTATGGATAATTTGCAAACGGCTTCTCATTAAATCCAACCATATTGACATTTCGAGGTTATCATCATAATTTTCGAATGCCTGACCTGTATTAAATGGTGGATCAATATAGATGCACTTTACCTGTCCGGCGAATTTGCTCTCCAGCGCCTTCAGCGCCAGCAGATTATCTCCGTGGATCAGCATATTCTGCGTATCCGGGTCGGCTGCGGTGTTGGACAGTGCCGTGTTTTCAATCAGCAGGCGCGGTTCTACCCGAATCGGTTCGTCCTTGCCGTACCATGTCAGTTCCAGTTTATTGGCCATATTTCTGCCACCCTTCCTTTGCCGCAAGTGCTGCAAGCTGTTTCTCTAAATTATAACGAATATCGGAATCTGTTGCCTGTTCAAAGGGACGAGTCTCCGTTGCTGGCAGCGCTGCGATTGCAACAAAAATCTCCGGGTGCTTTGCGTTGTTCTGAACGACCTGTTTCTGCGCCGCAGAACGGTCAAACGGATTCTTCTGCAATTCATTCCATGTATCCAGAATGTCCTTTTCCAAATCGGTGAGGTATTGTTTTTGCTTGAGATACTCGATTAAGAAGCTATAATCCATTACGCATCCTCCGTAACATTTACCGAAGGGATATCGTCCGGCAAGTCTCGCACTTTCACGGAAACCGAAACGCTCTTACCGCTTTTCAGCGTTCCCTGCTCTTGGCATCGGGCAAATTCCATGCGCAGAACGGCTGCTATCGTTTTTTGCCCGAAATCATCGAGCAAGGAGTATTTACGCATGACATCCTCATACTCCTCCTGCATTGCCCAGTTCCCAAGCTGAGCAACTTCCAGATCATTCAGCTTTGCCGGGGCTGGGTCATCGGATGTGCCAAGAATATAATCGATCCGCTTATCAAAAACCTGTGTCAGTTTTTCAAACATCTCAAAGCTGGGCTTGCGCTTTCCGGTTTCCCACATGGCCACAGTACCACTGGACACCCCAAGCGCCGTCGCAAGCTCGATCTGCGTCATTCCTTTTTCTTTTCTAAGATCTTTCAGTCGTTCAGGAAACATGGTTCTCACACCTCGTCATGGATTTCTTCTCAATTATATTACTATAAGTGAGATTTGTCAAGGCGTATGTGAGAATACATTCTATTGACTTCTACAATCGTATAAAATTATATAAGATTTTTTCTGTTTTGCTGTTGACACAAATAACTCAAAGTTATATAATGTGAGTGAGAAGAGTGAGAAACGCACTTCTCGTTCGCGGATGTCAACCAAGAGGCTGTTTCCCGCAACTGCGGGAGCAGTCTATATTTTTTGAAGGGAGGCAAGGAAAAATTGAAAAGTAGGAAACGTCAGCGCGAGAATCGCCGTGCCAAGCAGCGCGAGGAACGCATCGATAAGCGAAACGACTACGGGATCAAAGATTTAACGGCTTACAACGCAGTTTTGCAAATCAAGACAAACGGCATGGCAAACATAGTACTAAGATGACCACCAGTGAAAATTCGAGAGGAGCTTTCAAGGGTGGTATTTTTACGCTCAAAATCAAACCGAAACGGAGATAATGAAGAGTATGGAAAAGACAACAATGAGCGTGCAGGAGCTGTCCGCACAGATGGGCATCTCCCTGCCAAAGGCGTATACTACAGAAGTACGCAGACGAAAACGGGTTTCACAACACCGCATTTTTCGTAGATGACGGTTTTTCGGGCACGAACTTTGACCGTCCCGATTGGCAACGGCTTATGGGGTTGGTGGACGAGGGAAGGGTCGGCACGATTATCGTAAAAGACATGAGCCGCCTGGGGCGCGACTATTTGAAAGTCGATATGTATACAGAGATGATTTTCCCAAATGCCGATATTCGCTTCATTGCCATTAACAACGGCGTAGATAGTGCAAACCAGGCTGAAAACGACATGACCCCGTTTATCAATATCTTTAATGAATTTTATGCCAAGGATACCAGCCGTAAGATACGCACCGTTTTCAAAGCAAAGGGACAATCCGGAAAGCCGCTCAGCACGAATCCGCCATACGGATATGTGAAAGACCCGGAAGATAAAACGCACTGGATTATTGACGAAGAAGCAGCTGCAGTTGTCCGGGAGATATTTCGGCTGTGCGTACAGGGGTATGGAGTATCACAGATTGCAAAGGAGATCACAAAGCGGCACATCATGAATCCTACGGCGTATGCCAAGCACCACGGACGAACGATTCCTGACAATCGGGAATTTGCCGGGGATTACATATGGGGAAATAGTACGGTTTCCCATATGCTCTCCAGACCTGAATATCTCGGATCTACAGTCAACTTCAAGACCTACCGCAAATCCTACAAACAGAAAAAGCAATTGCATCGTGACCCTTCTGAGTGGCAGATTTTCGAGAACACCCATGAAGCCATTATTGACCAAGAGACCTACGATATCGTGCAGCGGATCCGCGACGGTAGGCGCAGAGTTACACCAATGGGTGAAATGCCGACTTTGTCCGGCATGGTATTCTGTGCCGACTGCGGTGCGAAGCTGTACCAGGTGCGCGGACGCAATCTACCGCAAAGCGAGTACATGGTTTGCGCCACCTATCGTAAACGGGGAAAAGAAGTCTGTTCCTCACATCAGATCCGCAATTCCGTTATTGAGGAGTTCCTGCTGGACGGCATCCGCAATGTAACCGCCTATGTGCGTGAGCACGAGGACGAGTTCGTGGAAATGGTTACAAAGTTGTCCAAAGCCGAAACCGAAAAGACGCTCCGAGACGAAAAGCGGGAGCTGGAGCAGGCTCAAACACGGATTCACAAGCTCGATACCATCATTCAGCGGCTCTACGAGGATAATGTCGAGGGTAAGATATCCAATGAGCGTTTTGCCAAGATGTCCGAAAGCTATGAAACGGAGCAGAAAGAACTGGAAGAACGTATCACGGCGCTTCGCAGTAATATTGCCGCTCAGCAGGAGGATCGTGTGAATGTGGACAGCTTCATTGTTCTTGTACGAAAGCACACAGACATCCGTGAGCTGAATGCGGAGATCATAAGGGAATTTGTTGAACGTATTGAAGTTTTCCAGGCTGAACGTGTATGCGGCAAGAAGGTGCAGAAGCTCAGAATCGTATGGAATTGTATCGGCTCATTTAATCCGCCACAGCCAGACAGAAAAGGAAAAACGGCATAGCCGCATGACACGACTATGCCGATATTTCCGGGATTATGAAATCCCTAAGTTGTACCCGCTTTAGGGGGTGTTTTGTCTATTGCCCGATTTTTTACTAGTTGGATTCAAAGCTTTCTAGGTGGCTTGTTATCAATAACGATATCTACTAGTAATCTATAATTTATGTTAGATTTCCGTTTTTGTCACAGGAAAGTGTAACTGTAACGGGAATAGATTTTGAAATAAATAAGCCGCCCTTTTTCATTTCGACTTTTCCAGTTGCTACATTCCCAACTTTGGATGCAGATTTTGAAACTGCAGACCACTTCCCAGCATAAACCTCAACTTTTGGCTCCCGAACATATGTGCATGATGACGTTGTACCATTAAATGTGAAGTCCGCGCTTAAAGTTACTATCCATTGCAGTTCGTCAGCCGCCGAATAATATTTATACTGTTTACTGCCACTTTTAGAACCAAGCGCCTTCGTTTTTTGGCTAGAGCATTCTTTTTCAATAAGGATATAACTGCCGTCATCGTAATGAATCGACTCAACACTCTGTGCGTACACCTGAGGAGGTGATAAAGCAAAAAATAAAACAACAACCACCAGTATTGCCGAAATCTTCTTTTTCATGATTCTCCTCCATTTTTCAATTATTCAATGATAATTGTTTCGCTCCACCCATTATAGGCTTGATGATAATCATACAAGCTGACGCAAAGGGCAGCAACCCAAAACAGCAATGCTGCCAGCAAAGATGCAATCAGAATTGTCAGCACTCGTCGGCGCTGACGCAAGGCCTTCAGTAGCTCTTGGGTGCTCATGGCATCCACATAGGCGGCAGCTACCTGCTGCGGCGTCCCAAAACGCATCTCAAGGTCAGCATCACAGGTTTCGGAACAATAGGCTTCTGCTTCATTGCGTAGCACCGTTAATAACTGCTTTTTTTGTTTTCTAGTGCAGGGCAGATAACTGGCGACGGCTCGGACATATCGGTTGATTTGCCGTTTTTTTTGTTGCATGACGGTACCTCCTCTCGAATGATGGCTAACACACCAGTCATCATGGATTCAAATTCTTGGGCCATTTCATCTAGCCTATCCTCTCCGGCAGGCTCTAGATGATAGTATACACGAGTCATCCTCTTTCCCACCAATACCTTGCGGTCAGATATTAAACCCTGCTCCTGTAGCCGATATAGCACGGGATATAAAGATCCTTCTTGGGTTTTCAGCTGTCCGCCGCTACATCGCTCTATTTCCTGCACCAGCTGATAGCCGTACATATCTTCCCTTCGCAACAATGATAGCAGGATCAGCGCCATGACACCGCGCTGAAATACATTGGGTCCCGAATTGCGTGACATGTCGCCATCTCCTTCATGCAAATAGATTTCTTCTCTTTTATACCATTCAATCCGCCAAAATGCAAGCCCAACTGTGCAAAAGCTCAAGACAGACAGGTGAAATACTTTTCAACAAGAGGACAGTGAAATAATATTTTTTCGGCCAACAACCTACAGGATCCTCTGCCCTCTATTTGTCGGCATACCACACCGGCCTTGCCGCCGTTTTAAAGCTGGTTTGGTGGGAGATGGTCACGCCGTTGGTGCCGGATGCGCAATGCACCACCAGCAGGCGGCCCAGCCAGTCGCGCCCTGCGGCGATGCCGACGTGTTCGTCCTCCGGGTAGAACAGCAGATCTCCCGGCTGCACCTCGTCCCACGCTATGTCTGTGCAGCTAGCGTGCTGCGCCGCCGCGCCGCCACCCTGCCCGATGATGTAGCTGCCGCCGCTGGCGTTGTAGAACGCCCAATCCACGAAGCCGGAGCAGTCCAAGCCGTAAGGCTGCTCTGTACCGGTGGTGTCGCTGCCCTCGGCTGTGACCTCTGCCGGCTCGCCCCAGCGGTCGTCCCAGCCCAGCACCAGCGATTTGCCGCCCCAGAAGTAGTCCACCTTGTCCACCAGTGCCAGCGCGTAAGTGACGACCATGCGCCGTTCCATGGAGAGATCGTCCGGCAGGCGTTCCCACACCTCCATGGCTTCGCCGGTGGGTTCCATGGTGTGACTGTCCGCAAGGACGCCTGCCGGAGACAACGCTGCCGCCACCGCGATTACCGGCAAAGCCAGCAGCAGGAACAGCACCACACCGCCGCCCGCTGCGGCTATCGCCTCAATACCGGCGCGAATGGCTTTGCCTGCCGCCTGTGCCATCTGCTCCAACCGCTGTCCCGCTTTGCGGGCGGCGGCTTTTGCCTGCTGAAGCATCTGCCGCTGGGCGGTGTGCTGGGTATGCTGCTTTGCCCGCTGCTGGGCGGCGGTCATAGCGGTCGCAGGCGGTTTTTGTGCCGGTTGGCGCGGCACTGTGGCAGTGTGCTGCGCCGCGGCGGTCTGCTCCGTTGACTGCCTCATATCCCGCTGTCGCACCTGCGCCGCCTTTGTCTCCTGCCGCTGCCGCACCTTTTGGGCGCGGTATTTGTGCAGGGCATATTTCCGCCAGAGCTGCTGCGTAGCGCGGAAGGTCAGACGGGCGGCGTCCGCCGCGCCCTGCTGTGCCTGCTCCGTGGCGTATTCCACCGGCTGACGCTGGTGCTGGGTCTGCCGTTCCTGCTTCTGCTGGGCGTAGTGCCGCTGCAAGATACGCACCGCCGTGCGGGGTATGGCGTCTTGCTGCCGCGCTTTCGGCTGCTCCATGGCGGCGCGGGTCTTGACGTCACGCATTTTGCTCCCCCGGCTTGGTGGTCATCAGGCGGTACAGCTCCGTGTCGCGGGGCAGCTCATTGATGAACGGCACAAGACAAGAGCCCACCTTGATCAGCCCGTGGCCTGCCGGGGCATCGCTGACGTAATCCATCTGCGCGTCGCTGGCATCCAGCAGCTTGGCCAGCTCCGCACGGTCGGTAGGTGCCTGGTTCAGCAGTACCAAGAACTCGCTGTTGGCGAACATCAGTCGCGCCGTGTCGGATAGCAGGCACTCCTCCACGTTCTGCGTAATGCCGGTGAGGGTGGCGTAGTATTTGCGGAATCGCTTCCAGCATTTGTAAAGAAATTCACTGGAATAGTTGTTGATGGCGCTCTTACCGCCCACGCCGGGGCTGGCGAAGAACAGATAGATCTCGTCAATGTAGACGTGGGTATACCGCCCCTGCTGCCGGTTGCGAATGACGCGGTTGAGGATGCTGTCCAGCATCACCAGCAGGCCGATGGGCTTGAGATTTTCGCCCAAGTCCTGAATGTCGTAGCAGGTGATGCGGTTGCGGGTGTCGATGTTGGTCTGATGGGCGAACACGTTAAGACTGCCGGTGGTAAACAACTCCAGCGCCAGCGCAATTTCGTGGGCGACAGGCTCCTTCTGCCGCATGAGGTCGTCGTAGAGGTCTTTCAGCGTGGGCGGGTCTCCCTCGTATTTGCGGATGTACTTGCGGTAGATGTTGGCAGTGCAGCGGTCGATGATGGATTTCTCCTTTGCACCGATCTCACCTGCGCCCATGAGCTGTTCGCACAGGCTCATGATGAACTCACTTTTCAGCACCAGCGGATTGCGCCCGTCACCGTACTCCTTGGAGATGTCCAGCGCGTTGACATAGCTGCCGTTGGAGGCGGAAATGGTAATGACCTCGCCGCCCAGGGCTCGGATCAGCGGGCCATACTCCCGCTCAGGGTCTACCACAATAATATCGTGGTCGGTGTTCAGTGCCACAAAGCCGATCTCCTGCTTGGCCATCATGGACTTTCCGCTGCCGGACACGCCCGTATACAGACCGTGACCGTTGAGCATCGCGTCGCGGTTGCAAATGATGAGGTTGCGAGACACGGCGTTGACACCGTAGTACAGCCCGCCGGTGTCCATGATCTCCTGTGTCTTAAAGGGCAGCAGCACAGCGGTACTCTCCGTGGTCAGCGTTCGCATAGCGTCGATACGCCGCAGGCCGTAGGGCAGCACCGTGTTCAGCGCGTCCTCCTGCTGGTGCTTCATAGTGGCAAACTGGCAGCCGTGGGAACGCCCGATGGCGGACAGCGCCTCCGTGTCCTGCTCCAACTGCTCCTCGCTGTCGGCAAGGTGAGTCAGCGTCACCAGCGCGTACATCATCCGTTGGTCGCGGGCGGTGAGGTCGTCTAAGAACTCCCGCGTCTCCTTCCGCATTTGCTCCAGATCATAGGGGATATTGGCGGAGAAATTGTTGTGGTGGTTCTGCCGCTGCTGCCAGCGGGTGATGTCGCTCTCCACCGCCATGATGCGCCGGTGCATCTCCGACACAGCCTCGTCTGTGGCCACCGGCACAATGTCGATGGACAGCATCATGTTTCGGGGATAGTCCATCAGCTCGGTAATCATAGTGTCCTTGATAAAGCTGGCATACTCCCGCAGGAACAGGGTGCGGCCCACGCGCTCGTCCACGGCGTAGTGGTCGTGGAAGAATTGCAGCGTCTCCGGCGCGATGGCGTCGCGGAAGTCGTGGCCCCGCCGCTGAGCGGTTTGCAGGTCGAAGGCGAAGGCCGATTCCTGCCCCACGCGGAAGAAGTCGTGGAACAGCCGCAGGCGCTCGTTGAGGGTGATTTCCCGTATGCCGGAATCCATGCGGCCGAGGCCAGCGGTCAGGTCAGTTCCCACGCGGGCGAAGAAGGTGCGGGCCTCCTCGATGCTGCGCTTGGCCACGGACACAGTGATGTACTTCTCCTGCACCAGATTGTTGCTGCCGGTGGCCTTGTCCAGCAGAATGCCGTTGTACTCGCGGCGCATATAGTCGCGGCTATCCTGCCGGTAGGCCATCAGGAGATTCCTACTGAACTCCTGCCGGTTAAGTTGGCGGTTCACCAGTGTCAGCTTAATACCCGCGTCGATGGGCAGGCTGTTGAGAACGCCGCAGTAGCTCAAAAACAGCTCCATTTGCTTTTTCGGCGAGGCCACGGCATAATTGATGTCAAAAAAGCGCCAGGTCTTGGAAAACCTGCCGCTTACACGAAAGATACCGTCTTTATAGATGCGCTTGATGGGGATGGCCTGCTGCACGCTGCGTGGGATGCGAAAGGCGTCCCGTTCCGTGCTGCGGCCTTTGAATAGTTTTCTCACTTCTTGTCCTCCTTCTCCCAAAGGTCGTATAGGTAATTCTCGCTGTGCCACAGCCGCCGACCGGCCAACAGGAAATTGGTCTTGCACCATGCCCACAGGAATTGCTCCATCGTCAGGCCGTTGTAGTGGAAGAAGCCTGTTGCCGCCATGGGCGCAGCGCCCACGATGCACAGCCAGCCCAGCGTCTCGCGGTCTAATACGCCCCGCAGGGCGAAGTACAGCCCCACCGCCGTACCCACCGCCAGCAGCGAACAAATAAGCTGCCGCGCTGTCAGGCCAAAGTAGACCGTTTCCTTGTAGCTGCGTATTTCTTTGTTGATTTTGATTTCCATGTGTTTCCTCCTCACATCCCAAACATCTCCCGTACTACGCGGTCGGCACCCTTCACCAAGCCCACCAGCACCAGCATATTGAAGATCACCTCGCCCAAATAGCCCCATACCTGCGTGACTACCGAGCCGCCGCCCAGCACCACTGTGCCGCTGGCGGCGAAGGCCGAAAACACGATACAGGCCAGCACGATCACCGCGCCCTGCAGACACACGCCCATATAGCTTTTGAGAAAGGCGCGTCCCATCTGGGACGTGCCTTCTCCCGCAAAGGACGCTAATGCCACCGGCGACAGCGCGGCATATAGATAGAGCCCAAAAAACCGGCCATACACGGTGAGGATCATCAAAAATGCCAGTACCGTGATAAGCAGGCAGCCCAGCAGCGTCACCAGCCACAGGGGAATACTGGCGAGGAAGCCCACATCCCCGATGGCCGTCACTATCTCCGTAGGCAGCGACACAGCTGCACCGTCGATACCGCCCACGCTGCCGGCAGCGGCGGAGATGATACCGGCACAGACCACGAAAATGTCCACCATCAGGTCGATGCCGTAGGTAACAGCCAGCTTCGCCATGACGAAGTAGATAAAATGCCGCAGGATGTGTTCAGGCCGTTGGAAGTCCCGAAAGCCGGCGCTGCTGCGGAATATGCCGATGGCCAGAAACAGCACCAGCAAACCGTAACCGATGCCCTGCATGGCTCCATTGACGGTCTGGATCGTCTGCCATATCGTGCCACCCTTAAACGCCTGCGGCGATTGGGTCAACAGCGACCACATCTCCGTTAGCTTGTCGTTCCATACTCCAAAGGCATAGTTGAGATTGTCAATGATCCAGTTGTTGTCCATACCTTACACCGCGCCGATCAGCGTCAGGATCTCCTTGGCGAAGGTAATAAGCAAGCCACCGAACAGGCACAGCAGGCCCTGCGTCCGCTGGCTGGCGTCGTGGCTCTGGATGCTCATACCCACCTGCACGATGCCCCAGCCAAGAATGATGATGCCGATGGCTTTGATGATCGAAAAGATGAAGTCGGACAGATTATTAACGATGCTCAGCGGATCGCTGGCGGTAGCGTAGGCAGGTACAACGCAGCACAGAAGCAGCGCACCGGCGCAAACGCTTCTTGCCATGGTTTTAGTTTTCTTCGTTTTCATGTTCGTCCTCCAAAAATGTGAAATCGTCCAGTGTACGGAATGCATAGGGCAGATCCGGCAGAGAATAGTCCGGTACAGGCGGGTTGTGGATGTAAGGCTTCGCCCGACCATCCGCTGTGCGGCACACATTGGGATGCTTTTTGATGTCGTACTTCTTATCCCGCACCGGCTTTTCGCCTCGAATGAACAGCAGCGCATCATTGGTGGGCAGCATCCGTATTTCGTCAGGGGTCATCAGGTCACGCCCGGTCTGCTGATAATTGACGGAGCTTGACCCACTGCGTCCCTTCGTCTGCCCGCGTGTGCGGGTATGCACCGTTTCCTTTCCCAGCAGCTTCGACACAAATTCCAGTGATGTGGGCTCGTTGCCGCCACCGAGAAACAGGAGAGTATCACAGTTGCCGATGATACCCTCCCACTCGTCCTTATACAGTGCCTTTATGCTCTGAATGTTCTGCACAATGATGTTGATGCCGATGTTATAGCTGCGGCAGGTGGCCAGCACCTTGGGATAGCTGTCCGGCTGCGCCACATTGGCCCATTCGTCCTGTATGACGCGCACCGGCACCGGCAGCCGCCCGTTGTACCGCTCATCCGACCGCAGGTAGAGCTGCTGGAAGCACTGGGTCAATAGCATACTGACCAAATAGTTCATGCTGCCGTCATTGACAGGAATGATGCAGAAGATGGCTCGCTTTCGCTCACCCAATGAGGCAAAGTCCATCTCATCCGTCTGCATCATGGCCGCATACTGCGGGAAAATAAATGCCGCCAGCCGGACGGAGGCGGTTACAAGAATGGATTTCGCTGTCTTGCCCGCTGCCTGCTTGTAAACCTTATATTCCCGCACTGCTACATGATTCGGATCCCGCTCCTCCAGCGCTTGGAACAGCAGATCCAGCGGGCTTTGATATTGCTCGTCCTCCTCCATGACACGCGCACATTCCAGCATAAACATCAGCATTTCAAAGTTCTGCTCCTCCTCGGGCGCTTCGCTGAGCAGATACAGCATCAGCGCAGAATCCAGCGCAATTTCTGCTTTTCCCCAAAACGGATCGTTGGACGCGCCATTAGGCGGGGTGGTATTTTTTACCAGATTGTCCATGAGCTTCAGCACATCCGGCTCGTCCCGGATGTAGGTGAAGGGATTGTATCCATCCGACTGCTGCGGATGAATGAGGTCGAATACCTTAATGTCATATTTTTCCTGCTCCAGCAGGCGGCCAGTGCTGCGAAGCATCTCGCCCTTCGGGTCTATGACCAAATAGGAGCAGTTGGCGCTCATAATACCCGGTTTGCAGAAATACCGCGTTTTGCCGGAGCCGCTGCCGCCCACCACAAGAATGTTCAGATTGCGCTGGTGCCGATACCCGTCCAGCCCGATGGAAATGCGTTTTGTCAGGATGGCATTTTTCCCTTTCGGATCGGCGTACTTCTTATTCAGCGCACGGACGCTGCCCCATTTGGCAGAGCCGTATTCCTCGCCGGGGCGGCGGTTTTCATAGCCGGAATAGTAGAGCGTCACGGCTAGACCGTAGCAGGCCAATGCACCGATGATGCATTGTGGAGTATAGCCCGTCCAATGCAGCAGCGTTGGGTGCTTTAGTACATGGCTGAAGCGAGTCATCAGGTCAAACAGGTTGGTATCCTGTTTATAGGCTGCGGCCGCTGCAATCGCGGCATAGAGAACCGGCAGGCATAGAATCACCCATGCGATTGGTTTAACTTTCTTCATGTCACCACCCTTTCGCACACCACCACATGCCGCTGTCGCCCACCCGAGGCATAGGGGTGGCAGGTCAGCAAAGTCAGCAGGTCGCGGTTTGGCTGAATTTTAATTTTCTCCACCTCCTGGGGCTGGATGATCTGAATGTCCGTTACGATATAGGTCAGCGTTTCCCATAGATTCGTCAGCTGCACGGTGTCGCCCACCTGCAGGCGATCGATGTGACGGAAGTAATCCGCGCCGCGCCAACCTCGGTGGCCTGCAATGACGCAGTTGGTGTTATCGCCGCCAATGGGCGCTGACGTGCTGCCCAGCACCGCCGCGCCGAGGGCAAGATGTTCATCCGATGCGCCCAAGTAGACCGGCATGGTCAACTCCATGGCCGAGATCTCCAGCACGCCGATGATCTCGTCCTCGATGCCGTAGGCGGCAAGGTCAACGGCAGGCTCCTCGCAGGCTTCCAAGCTGGTCAAATCGTGCTGTTTCTCCGCATAAAGCTGGCGGTTATATGCCTGTAAGGCTGCCAGCAGCTCGGGATACGGGTTTAGCTTGCGTTCTTCGAGGAAACTCTGCGCCGCTTCATCCGTATTGGCTTGCAGCCTGTACCCGGTGAACACCGGCCACAGCAGAACACATAAGCCAGCCACAGCCAGCAGCGCCGCAAGTAGCAGTGCTTTTTTACTCATGGCGCTTCCTCCGTTTCACGATGAAGTACCCGCCGCCGACCACTGCCGCTGCGCCGAAGCTGATACCCAATCCCGTCAGATAGTGCCGCGTCCACGAGGAGGAAGCCGGTGTTGCAGTGATTTCTTCCGCCGTTTCCGGCGTGTACGGCACCCGATGCCCCCGCACCAGCAGCCGATGGGTATTGACACCAAACGGCGTACAGGTCACCAGCGTTACCAAGTCTTTTCCGCCCTCGATTTGCAGCAAACCGGTGTCCGTGGGCAGCACAGTAGCGATATTGTCTACCTGATACGCCAATGTATCGCCCAGCACATGGATGTAAAATATGTCGCCCACTGCAAGCTGGTCGATGTCCGAAAACAGCTTGGAACTCGCCATGCCGCTGTGGGCCGACAGTACCGCGTGGGTGCTGCTGCCGCCCACTGGCAGGGACATGCCCACCACATGACCCACGGATTTTTCCAGCGTGTCGGCGCTCGTGCCGTGTTCCACTGGCAGATACACGCCGATTTTCGGAATGTCCACATAGCACATGACGCTGCCCACCGTGAGCTGCTGATCATACGCCAAGGGAGGGGCCGAAGCCCCTCCCTCTGTGATGGCCGCGCCGGACAGCATGGCGTTATACTGCTGCGCCGCCTGGCGCTGCCGCTCTAACTCGGCGGTATTCGTATCTTCAATGGCTGCGGTGTAGGCGGTTTCTATATCCGAGTGGTATTTTTCACTCAGGAGTTCTCCCACCAGTGGGTAAAGTAGAAGCCCCAGCGCCACTGCGCCGCAAGCCGCCGCCAACAGCCAGCGCTTCACTGCTCGTTACGCTTGCGGAACTTCACCACGATGAACGCCGCCACGCCCAGCAGGGCCACGCCGCCGATGGTGAACATCCACGTGCCGTAGCCGCCGGTTTTGGGGAGGTCAAAACCGGGGTTGTTGATGACTGTCAGCGGCACGATGGCATTGCCCTCCGTCATGCTGATGTCCTTACCGTTGACGGTACCGGTGGCGGTCAGCAGCTTGGCACCGCACTGCTCACAAGCGCCGTTTTCCGAAGTCTTGATGACGATCTTGACCGCTTCCTTGAGGAGAATATAACCCTTATCCGTGGCAGTCTCGGTCAGGGAATAGGTGTCATCCTCCAACCCCTTCACCACCACATGACCCTGTGCGTTGGGAACGAAGGTGGTAGCGTCCGCTTTCTTAGCGGCGAAGCCCTTGGCGTAATACACGCCGTCCTTCTGCTCAGCAATCACATACACATCGTCGGTATCGTTGTGCAGCAGGAACTTCACGTTCTGCACCTTGCCGCCGTTGTCGCTGAACTGCTTGAGAACGTCGATGCCGTAGGTGTAGACATGGCAGCAGTCCTCCAGCGTGTCAAAATAAGTGGTGTTGGTGCTCTTCCAAGTCAGCACGACATCGTTGGGGTTGTCCTTGTCGCCCATCTGGGCGTCGGCGGTCAGTGTGGCGGCGTAGGTGATGCGCATGGTGCAGTCGGAATAGCCCCGCTTCACGCTGTCGGTGTAAACGCTCTCAGACTCGTTGATCTCGGTCAGACCGGCCTCGGTCATGCGGATGGTCATGGTGTTGGCAGTATCGTCATAGGTCACGGTGAATTTGCCGGAATCCTCCGCCCAAGTGGTGATCTTATCGGTGCAGCCAGCGTCCTTGAAGAACTCGATGACTACATCCTGCTTATTGTAACGGATGCCCTTGGACATGGTATCGACGTAAGTATACTCACTCAGACTGGTCGCCTTGGAGGTAATAGTGGGCAGGGTGCTGATGATCTGATAGTCGACCACATCACCCACTGAGGCGGTGGCGGTGTGGGCGTAACCGTCCCCAATGTCTGTCAGGCTGCCGCTGTTCTTGCCGGTGGAATTTTTGCTCTCGCGCACGGTTTTCTCCAGCGTGGGGTTGCCGGTCTGGTTTTTGGGATAGACAGTCACATCATAGTTCCAGCCTGTGCCGTCCACGGTGGTCATGGGCAAGGACACGAAGAAAGGGTTGCAGGTAGAGGTGACATTCTCCGGTACTCTGGTTTCGACAACGAGGTACAGGCCCTGCCCAAGGTTTTCCGCAGAGGTGTGACCGGTAGCGTCCGTCTCGGTCATGGCCGTGCCGTTCTTGACCGCAGCTTCCAGCGCATTTTTCACCGTGGTGGCATTGGCAGCCAGCGCGGTGGCCAGCTTGTTGTTGAGCATATCGCTGGTGAAGTAGTTGATGCCGTTCTCAGTCTTGTAAGCGTCTGCACCGGTGATGCCGATGGCGGACAGCACAGCATTGGAGCGCTCAGAACTGTCGAAGCCATACAGCACACCCACCTGCCGCTGACCATCCAGCAGGTCGTTGCTCGTGGTGACATCGGCAACACGGAGGTAGGTGAACTCCACGCCCTGAATGGCGTACTTGCTCAGCTTGTCGATGACGGCGTCGTCATGCAGGCCGGTGCTGACATAGGATTCTGCGTCCCACGCGCCGTCCGCGCTGGCCGTGGTGATATCGTACTTGTAGATGTTCAGGGACGCTCTCTTGCCGGTGTTGATGGTAGGCTCTGCGGCAAATGCCGTGGTCATGAGGCCGATGGCCATAAGTGCCGCCAGCAGCAGCGATACTATGCGATGGTTCTTTTTCATGTTCAGTTGTTCTCCTTCCTGATATTAGATTTTTTGCAAAAATAAACACCCATGCAGAGCATGAGTGCCGCAAGCAGGAAATATGTTGTGAATCCCGTGCCGCCTGTGAATGGCAGCTCAAATCCTGCATTGTTGCAGAGGGTGATGGTGATGTCCGCTGCATCCGCCGTCAGCATGCCCACCTCCACCGGCTCAGGCAGCAGGGTATATCCGACGGGTGCTTTCGCCTCGGTAATGCGATACTGTATGCCGGTCTTGAGATTTTCCCACTGGGCAAGTCCATCTGCACCGGTGGTGACACTGCCGACTTCCGTCCATGACTGTCCGTCCGCAGAGGTTTCCAGCAGAAATTCCGCCCCGGCGAGAGCCTCGCCTGCGGCATCTACCTTACGAACGGAAATGCTGCCCACCTTGTTGACTTTGAACTGGATATACGCCCACACGGGGTCGGGCAGGGTGGTCAGTGCGGCACACGACTGGAAGTTGCTGCCGTTGCTTGGCTCCAGCAGCACGGCCTCTGTGCCGTCCACATCCAGGGAATAGCCTTTTTCGCTGCTGACATAGCCGTCCAGCTTTTCGGCGGCCTCCTTGGTGGCGGTCACTGTCAATGTGTTGCCTTCCTGGCGGATGGTCACGCCGCCGATGTTGCAGCCAAAGGAATACTGCGACAGCACGCCGTTGGTGTCGGTGACCGTTCCTGTGTACCGGCTGCCGTCCCAGTCCAGCTCGATGGCATTGCTTTCGCTCAACTGGTTTCGGTACCGCACCGCAAAGCTGGGGAGCTTACCGTGCTGCATCATGCGGTCAATGATGGTGTCATAGGCTTTTCCTACGCCCGCGTCCACATAGCGGAACATCCGATGGCAGGTGGTGTCGTGCAGCGTGTAGGGGTAGGTGGGGCTGCGGTAGCCGCAGACAAATTCCCAGATAATGGCTTGGGTCGCCAACTGCGCATAATCGGGATTCATATCAAATGTATAGCTGCCGCCGTGGCCGTAGGCCAGTGCCAAGGTCACCGCATAACGCTGATTCCAGCTTAGAGCGCTCCAGGACACGGATGAGTAGCCCAAGGCAGACCCCGAGGAGGCTGCGGCAGGCTCCATGCAGTAGGCAGGCACCGTCTTGCCGGTATCACTCCTTGTAAAGTATTTCAGCTTCGTGCTGATGAATGGACCCCACTGGGGCACATTGGATTTGTCCTCATAGTAGTGATAATTTCTGCCGCCCGAGATGGTGCCGGAGATGGTTTCGGCGTGAGCTGTCACAGCGGACAGCCCCATGAGTGCCGCCAGCAGGCACACCAGCGTCAGCAGCTTGGGAATGGTTTTCTTCATAATATCCTTTCTCCCAACGCAAAAGCCGGCAGCTCACGCTGTCGGCCTTCTGTTGGGTATTCGATTTTATCCGTACAGCACCACCACGATGTACTCGTCCGATGCTGCGCTATAGCGCACGGTGCAGTTGAACCGTGCATAGGCTCTGACGGCATCCGCACTGTCCATGGCTGCCAAATACTGGAAGGTGGCGTCCACATTGCCCCGTACCGCGCGGTTTAGTGCCTCCTGCCCGCCGTTGGCCGCCAGCCACGCCACGCTGTCTGCCGTGCCGGGGAAGTAGCTGGTGTTCTCCGCAGTCAGACCGGTGTCAATGGTCACGCCGCACTGCACCTTCGCATACTCGTTGCCCACCCGCACGGCCTCCGCGATGGAGTAGATGTTCCCGCCGACCACAGGCGGCGCAGGATCAGGCGCGGGAGTTGGTGTAGGCTCTTGCTTAGATGTTGCCGGCAGCTCAGGTACAGCAGGCTGCACCGTTTTGCCGGATGCAGGCTGCTTTTCTGCCGCCTTGTCTGCTGAATCATCCGTTTGCGGTGTGGACTTTGATGACTCCACAACGGCATCTGTTTCGGTAGCCTTACCCTCTGCCGGCAGCAACGGCGTATCCGCCGCTTCTGCCGCATTGTCGGTTCCCCGAACTTGAGGCAATTCTGCCTGTGCAGAGTTAGGTGCCTGTGTTTTGCTTTGCACTTGTGCTGCACAGCCCACCAAGAATATCGCGCATAGCGTCAATGTCACGCAGAAAGCGGTTCGTTTCATAGCAGCATCATCCCTTCGTACTAAGATGATACCATTATGCGGATACAAGGGTTTGCTGTCAAATTTTTGCTTATCTCTGTTCGTGCTCCTGGTCGGCAATGGTTTTGGCCTGCCGTACCATCTGTTCGGACACTTTCTTCAGCTCCTGCATCTTTGCTCGGACGGATGGCTTTTTCTCAGATGCCATCTTGGTAGAGATTCTGGCACCATTCCCGCGCTCCTTGGAGCTGTTCTCGGACGGAGCGCGGGCGCTTGCTTTTTTTGCGGCGTCCTCCCGTACTGGCGCGGGATAGCCCATCCGTTCAAAGATACGGTTGATCTGCTTGGCATCCTTGGCCTTGGCCATGATCTCCACTGTGCCGGTTTTCTCCACCTTATTGATAACGGGATAGAACAGCACCCCGTAGCGCTTGCTCTCCATCTGAAAGCCTTTCAGATCCTCCTGCTTGACGGAGAAAATAGTCAACTCCTCGCCGTCCTGGATCAGCCGCTTCAGCCCCGTCTTGCCGGACAGCTTTGGGTTGTCCTTGGCAATGGCAATCAGCAGAGCTGCCAAATTTTTCGCGCCCAAGCCCGCCAGTTTAACGGCACTCTCCGTAATTTGGATACCCTCTTTTACCACCAATTCGGCAGTTTCACCGCTGGTATTCATGGCGTTTTTCCTCCTTTTTGACTTGCTTTTGCCGCATGGCTTCCGCCTGCTCTACTTGTTGGGATATATGCGGTACATCCGCCAATATCCCGTGGCACAGGGTCAATTCCCTGCGTTTCTCCCGCAGGGAGGCAGTCTGCCGGTCAATCTCAGCGCTGCACCGCGCTTTGCCTTCCTCATCCGCTGCTCGCCTCCTTTCCTGATAGAGTGGTTTTCGCTGTATGACGCCTGCTTCAATCTCGCGCTCCAGTTCGCCGGTACGGTTGGCCAGTTCCTCCGCCGTGGTGATATGATTTGACCACAGGTAAAGAAACTGCCGCTCGTACCGTTCCAGCTGAACGATCTCCTGCCGCATGGAAAAAGGGACACACCGGAAGCGGGTCTTTTTTCGTGTCCCTCGCAGCAGATACAGATACCGAAGATAAAGAGCCTGAAAGCCTGTGATCTTTCGTTTCGGCACGGTTGGGTGCTTGCTCTTGATTCGGTAACGCCTGCCTTTACACTTTGTGACAGGGGCAGGCGGTACCGCGCCTTCGCGCTGGGCGGCCAGTCGGGTGCGGATGTCCTGCTCCGTATACCCGTCACCAAGGCTATCCAGCCGGATCGCTCGTTTGCCGCCCGGCGGCAGCACGGTCACATATTTGCGGTTTGGCTGGTTCTGCACCACATAACCAAGCCGCCGCAGGAGCATCAGAAATGTGTCAAAGGTGTAGGCGTTCTCGATCACGCGGTCAATATCAGCGCGGATGATGCTGCGGATGGTGGGCTTACCCGTGTTTTCCGCTTTCCATTCGGCATAGTGCTTTCCTTTGCCCTGCGGCGCGATGACGGATAGCCCATTCTCTCGGCACAGCGCATCGGATGCGCCTCGCACATCAAAATAGTAGCTGCCGGGGCTGCTGTGATATTTTCTGCCGTCCACAAAGGATACGGAATTCACTACAATGTGATTGTGCAGATGGGCTTTGTCCAAGTGTGTTCCGATGACCGCCTCATACTGACCGCCAAAGAGCTTTTCGGCAAAAGCCATGCCGATACGGTGCACCTGCTCCGGCGTCACCTCTCCGGGTGCAAAGGACTGGATGAAGTGATACCCTACCACACCGCCCGCTTTTCCGAAGCAACGCTTTGTCTCCTGCATCTCGGCATAAGCTGTTTCACAGCTCTCACAATTAATGGCAGACGCAAAGAAATGCTGCTTTGTTTTCTCTGAATTTACAGCGTAAGTAATGCCAGCGTCCAGCGTGGTCTTTTCGCCGTTGATGGCGTAATTCACGCGCTTATCCAGCCGGTCGCGGATGGCGATGATCTTAACAATGGCCATATCAAAGGCTTTTCATCGTCCGCCAAAGCAGACCCTGCATTGCCTTAATGCGGTCGATGTCCTCCATGCGGACAAATCCGCGGGCATTGGCCACCTTGGCGATCTGATTGATATTGACCGCCATGCCGGAAAGCTGGCGCAGCAGCTCCGGCAGTTCGTCGGGCGGACGGGGGCGCAGCTCCGCCCCTACAATCAGCCTACGGAGTACCGGCTCCATTTTTAGGCCGGTATCTGCGGAGAGCTGCCTCAAGTGTGCGTATTCTGCGCTGTCCAGCCGCAGGGAAATTCGCTTTGCAATTCCTCTCATGAGTTTCCTCCTCGTTTTTAATGGGGGTCTTAGGGGGCTTGCCCCTTAACAAGCGCATTTTGCTGTCAAAATGCTATGCTTGCCGGGACAGCGGCGCTATGCACCGCGTCCCGCATTACTGCGCCGAAAAAAGAAATCAGCGGGCTTCGCCACGCTGCGCGTCACGCCGATACCGCAGCAAATCATTGTAGTCTTTTCCCCGCACCGGAGGTCTGTCAATGACCTCGTATCCTCTCAGCAGTTCCTTCAACACCGCCGCTGCTTTCCGTCCCGGCTCATCATTGTCCAGACACAGCACAATGCGGGATATATGGGGTGCAGCTTTCAAATACTGCGTAAGTGCCGGCGGCAATCGTTGCAGTCCCTTACCGGAAATGCCGCCCAGCGCCAGTGTATTTGCCTTGCGCCAGTCCGAGCCCTGTTGCTTCAGCAATGTCAGATAGGATAGTGCATCAATGGCTCCTTCAAAAACGCACAGGGTCGATCCGTTGCTCGGTGCCAAGGGTACAGCAAAGGTAAATTGCTTGTCGCTGCCTGCTGCTTCACCGACAAACCGCTTTTCCCGCTGCGTTCCCCGCAGCATGGCATAGGCAGGCTTCCCCTCTGCAAAGCCAACAAATATGCAGTTATGGCGGACAGCATCCTCATAGAGCTGCCCGTGCTTGATGCAGTGGTTGATGATCTCGGCGTCAATGCCGCGGCTGCGTAAATATGCAAAAACACGCCGATTATCGGCGTGTTTGGGCGGCAGCGTAAATTCAGTTTTCGGATACAGTACGGCTGGCTTTGGCGGAGGCGGTATGCAGGGCGATTCTCCGAGGATGCGCTGCACAGCCTCCGGAAGCCATAAGCCCTCTACCGCGGTCAGATAGTCCAGAGCATTTCTTCCACCGATCCCACGCGACCACCAAAACCATTTCCCGTTGGAAATTTTCAAAGAGTCATGGGTGCGGGTGGCGTAGGTGCTGCCACTGATATGCACCAGCTCCTGCGGCTCGAAGCAACGCAGGTAGGTCAGCAGATCCACCTCCCGTGCAGCAGTAAGCTGCTCCTTGGATACATAGGGCATGGTTGTTCACCTCCATGTAAGAGAAAAGCCGCCTGCATTTCTACAAACGGCTCTTGATAATATAATTGGCCTTATTGGTTGCTCTTTTTCAGCAATTTTTGCTCGGCACTTTCCAATGCGGCAATATAGTCCTTTTCCCCTCTGGACAATTCGGCGGACTGAAGTTCCTTATATTTTCGATATTCTTCCTTAGCTTTCTTCTCTGCCGTGGCCGCGCTGATTTTTCCTGCATGAGTCAGGATCTCGTGCTTGGAGAGCTTGAGAAAGCCGTCCAGTGTGTCGATCCAGTCAGACATATACATGGGTATGCGGCGTCGTGCCTGCATCTCTGCAAGATCAAGGTAAGCCGATACAATGTCATTGAGTGCCAGCAGCTCGTCTTCCGTACAATAGTTTTTAGCAATGAGGGCATCGCTCTGTGTCGGATGATTTCCGGAAAATGAGTGCAGCCCCATATTGGGTTTAGTACTATCCACACTGTAAAAAATCTTTTCTGCGGCTGTCTGGCCATGAGCAGCCCAGTGCATTTTATTCTGGACGGTCTTGAAGAAAAGGACGGAGGATTCTGTCCTCGGGTCATAATCCACACTGGTGGCATAAATGTCCAGCACTTTGCGCCAGAACACCTTTTCAGAGGATCGGATATCGCGGATACGATCCATCAGTTCATCAAAATAGTTGCCGCCGCCAGCTTGCTTCAGCAGCTCATCGTTCATGGCGAAGCCCTTAATGAGGTATTCTTTGAGTACGGAGTTGGCCCAAATACGGAATTGAGTGCCACGGAGCGATTTCACACGATAGCCCACGGAGATGATAACATCTAAGCTGTAGTACGCAACTGGCTTATCTGAATTTGCAATGTGAATATTTTTCACATTGCTTTTTTCATCCACCTCACCCTCGGCAAATACATTTTTGATATGTTTCGTAATGCCGCTGCGCTCTCGTTGGAACAGCTCCGCCATCTGTGCCTGTGTCAGCCAAACGGTTTCGTTTTCCATACGAACATCGATTTTTGTCAGGCCATCCTCCGTCTGATACATAATGATCTCCGTCTGTTCAGGGTGGATGTCGTTTCCGCTGGTCACCCAATTACTCATGTGCCGATTCCTCCCATTCGTTGCCGCAAATGTTTCCTGCGCGTACAGCAGTGTCTGCTTTAGGCCGAGTACATCTAATTTCATTATATCACCTCACCTCTTACGGTGCAATGAAAATCCCTCATCTCTCCAGTTGTGCCCGCTTATCCGCCCCCTCTCGCTCCGGTCTGCGTTCCGGCTCGGCCAGTTTCGCCATGGCGGCATCGACCACGCAGGAATGGCTGTCCACCGCATAGACTCCCACATGGCCGCCCATTTGCTCTTGCAGCGCCGTGAACCGGCCTGCCGCCTGCTGTGCCGGGAGTCCAAACCGCTCGTCCCCAATGCGCTGCGCCATCCTTTCGTACAGCTTGATTTTCAATTCTTCTTTTGTCATATTCACCTGTTTGTTCACCTCACCCTTCCCGTCCGCATTCGATGGGCATAGTTCTGCACGCTATACCGGCGCATATAGTCGTTTTCCGTGGGCACGGCGCTGTCCAGATCGATGCCCTCCAGCCGAACATCCCCCGGCTTCAGCACCTCCTCCACTGGGATCACGCGGATTCTCGCCCGACAGTGCAGCGTATCGCCGAACACGCCGCCTACACTGTGAAAGCCTCTGTCACCGCACACCCACAGCACCTTTGACCCTGCAGGCACATCCCCGAAGGGCTGCTTGAGTATAGCCACAGAGCACGGCTCTGCGCCGGCCACCCTATAGTACCCGGCGCTTTCCGCCCGCTCGTATGCGCGGATCAGCTTATCAAATTTTCGCTGCGGCTCCATATAAAACCAGCTCTCCTGATACCCCATATCGACCTACCTTTCCAAATCCGTTGTTTTTCTTGCCGGCGGCTGCTCACAAGCCTCCGGTGCTTCTGCATCCGCCACGATCTCCGGCTCACGCTTGTCGATGTTCAGCAATGCGTTTAGCTCCTCCAATCGCAGCAGCTTTGCCTTCAATTCTTCCTCTCGGGGGAAGGGCTTCAGCACCTCCGCTTTTGCCGTTTCCAGTTGGGAGTGCAGCTCGCTCAGCTTTTCTCGGCAAGCCTGCTCCTTTACCGGCAGACTTTCCAGCAGATTGTCCATGCGTTGGATATTGCCGAATACATCCGTGCCCAGCGTCACCACATGGCGCAGCTGTCCGATCATGGCCAGCCGGTACTCCTGTGAAAAGCTGTCAAAGGACAGCTCCAGCGTCAGGCCGCGGTAAAGGCCGATCTGCATCGGCTCCGGCGTCAGCATATTCTGGCAGAGTGTCAGCAACTCCGTGCCTGCTGCCTTTTTCTCGGCATAGACCTTACCCGCCAGCGTCATGGGAGAAAAACCGTCCGCATTGGGCGCAGTATGCTCCCTGACCGTGGTAATATCTGCGCCGTATCCGGCAAGCCTTTCCTGTGTTTCCGCGATGGACTTGGGAAAGGTTTTGCTGATGGTGTCCTCCAGCGCATACCGCTGGCTGAGATGATTGCCTTTCAGCAGTTTCAGCTTAGATACCTCAATGTCCAGATCCATCTTTTCCTTGATGAGCGGATTACCACTGGCCAATGCTTTGATCTCCGCATAGGAGAGTGCCTGCTCATCCACATCCTCGGCGGAACGCACTGGGCTCTTGCTGGTCATGATCTGCGCGATGAATTTCTGCTTCCGCTCCACCAGCTGGTAGAGATAGGCATCGAAGGTGCCCTCGGTGACATAGCTGTAAATGTCCACCTCAGCATTTTCGTTGCCCTGCCGGATGATGCGTCCCTCCCGCTGTTGGAGATCTGCCGGAAGCCACGGGCAGTCCAAATGGTGCAATGCCACCAGCTTCTGCTGGCAGTTGGTGCCTGCACCCATACGCTGGGTGCTGCCCAGCAGCACACGCACCTGACCGGCGCGCACCTTGGCGAACAGGTCTTTTTTCTGCGTCTCCGTCTTGGCGTCATGGATATAGGCGATCTCATTTTCCGGCACGCCCATCGCTACCAGCTTACTGCGGATGTCGTCATAGACGCTGAAAACACCGTCGCCCTTGGGCGTGGACAGGTCACAGAAGATCATCTGCGTGGAGTGCTTTTCCGCCGTGCGCCGCCAGATGTCAAATACTGTCTCCGCGCACTTAACCGCCTTGCTCTCCGGGTCGGCGGGCAGCATGGGATTGATGAGCCGCTGGTCTAATGCCAGCTTCCGGCCATCGTTGGTGATCAGCAGCATATTGTCCACGCTGCTGTCCACCTGCTTGTTGCGTACCTGCTCGGCCCGCTCCGCCAGTGACGCCACCATCTCCTTCTGATACTCGGACGGCTTCAGGGCGATGTTGTGGTAGTGTGCCTCCGGCACGGGCAGGTTCAGCATATCCGCCGTTTGGATGTCCGCCACATTTTTGAATACGGAGATCAGCTCCGGCAGGTTGTTGAACTTGGAAAAGCAAGTCTTGGCGCGGTAACCCGTCCCCTCCGGGGCAAGCTCGATAGCCGTGACCGTTTCGCCGTAGTTGGCGGCCCATGCGTCAAAATGCTGGAAGCCCTGCTCCTGCAACGCTCCCATTTGCAAGTACCGCTGGATGGTGTATAGCTCCACCATGCTGTTAGAGATAGGCGTACCGGTGGCGAACACCACACCCCGACCACCGGTGATCTCGTCCAGATACCGGCACTACATAAAAAGGTCGCTGGATTTCTGCGCCTCGGTCTGTGCAATACCGCTGACATTCCGCATTTTGGTGTAGAGAAACAGATTTTTATAGTAATGGCTCTCGTCGATGAACAGCCGATCAACGCCCAGTTCCTCAAATGTGACCACATCATCCTTCCGGCTCTGGTCGTTCAGCTTGTCCAGCTTATTCTGCAAGCCCTTGCGGGTCTTTTCCATCTGCTTGATGGTGAAATTCTCCGCCTTGTCTGCCTTGGCCTCCCGGATGCCCTGTATCACCTCGTCCATCTGCTGCTCTAAAATGGCACGCTGCCGCTGGATACTGACGGGTATCTTCTCAAACTGACTGTGTCCGATGATGACGGCATCGTAGTCGCCGGTAGCGATGCGTCCGCAGAACTTCTTGCGATTTTTTGTTTCAAAATCCTTTTTCGTGGCCACCAGCACATTGGCGGCAGGATAGAGCTGCAAGAACTCGCTGGCCCACTGCTCCGTCAGGTGGTTTGGCACCACAAATAGGGACTTCTGGCACAGGCCCAGCCGCTTGGATTCCATAGCCGCCGCCACCATCTCGAAGGTCTTACCCGCACCCACCACATGGGCCAGCAGGGTATTGCCGCCATAGAGGATGTGGGCGATGGCGTTCACCTGATGCTTCCGCAGGGTGATCTCCGGATTCATGCCGGAAAAGTTGATGTGGCTGCCATCATATTCACGGGGCCGGTTGCTGTTGAACAGAATGTTGTACGCCTTGCAGATCTTCTCCCGCCGCTCCGGGTCTTTCCAGATCCACTCGGCAAACGCTTCCTTCAAAAGCTCCTGCTTGCCCTGTGCGATGGCGGTCTCCTTCTTGTTCAGCACCGCCACACGCCGCCCATCTCTATCATATTGATAGTCGAAAATGCGGACGTCTTTCAGGTTCAGGCTGCTCTCGATGATCTCATAGGCGCTTGCCCGCAGCGTGCCATAGGTGTTGAAAGCCTTGATATTGCTCTTATCCTTGCTCTTGCCCTCAATGCGCCACTCGCCGGTGATCTGGGAGTAATGCACCTTGATATCCCACCGTGCACGGCGGGGCGTGTCCAGCGTCTCAAAGATGAACTGCCGGATATACTCCGGATTCAGCCATGTGGCACCCAGCCGCACGGAGATCTCACTGGCGGTCAAGTCCACGGGCTGCACCTTCTCCAATGCCTCCACATTGGGAAGGTACTGCGGCTCCGTTTTCGCTTTTGTCCTCACCTCTGCCAGCTTCCGCCGCACATTGCCGGACAGGTACTCGTCGGCGGGCAGGTATTTCTCGCCGTCCTTTTCCCCGTAATCAGGGTTCAGAAAGACAACGCCCTGCAAGTCCGCGAACAGACTATCCTCGTCCTTGCCGGTGAGCTGCCCCATATACGCCATATCTACGCGGGCCTTCTCCCCGATGGACAGGGCCAACGCTTCCACCGCCGTGTCCACCCTCTCGGCAGGCCGGTGACTGCGGATGGTGCGCTTGGTGAACAGGTCGGCTTTCCGCTTCAGGCCGCCCTCCTCGTCCAGCACCTCCAGCGAACACAGCAGGAAGTAGGAGCTATCCTGGTCAAAGGCGATGGCGTTGCCGCGAGAATTAATAAGCCCATAGTCATGGGTAAAGCGGTCATAGAGGTCGTTCAGCTTTGCTTGCTGCTGGCGTATCATGCCATCCGGATAGTCCTCTGTCTGATACTCCAGCAGCGTCCGCACACAGTCCCGCAACCCGATCATACCTCGAATGCGGCTCTCGGCGGTCTTGGATACCTCCACCGGATTCATGCGGCTGTCCTCGCGGTAATAGAGCTTGTCATTCACCAGCGTATAGGAGAAATTGCGAACGGTGGGGTCTGCCGCGATGGACTGATCCTCACCCCCCAACTCCTCCCCGCGCTCATAGGTGGTAATCTCGCCGTGGATATTCTGCACGGCGTTGGCAAGGAGAGTGTCCAGCGGCTGATCCGGAAAGGGTACACAGGTTGGCTCCGGGCCATATGGTCCCGATACCATTTTCATCTCGCCCAGCACCATATCCGGGTGGTCGAGGAAATAGCGGTTCATGGTGATACCGTCGTCGTTCGTCCCCAACTGCACCCACTCTGGCTCAATGTCCACCATGCGGTCACGTTTTTGCAGGAACAGAATATCCGATACCACCTCCGTACCCGCTGCCGCCTTGAAGGTATCGTTGGGCAAACGAATCGCGCCCAACAGCTCCGCCCGCTGGGCAATGTACTTCCGCACGTTGCCGCTGCGCTTGTCCATGGTGTAGCTGGAGGTGACGAACGTCACCACGCCGCCCGGCCTCACCTTATCCAGCGTCTTGGCAAAGAAATACTCATGGATAGACAGATTCAGCCGGTCATAGCGCCGATCCTGCACCTTGAACTGGCCGAAAGGCACATTGCCCACCGCCACATCGAAGAAGTTATCGGGGAAGTCCATCTTTTCATAGCCGCGCACGGAAATACTGCTGCGTGGGTACAACTGACGGGCGATGCGTCCTGAAACGTCATCCAGCTCCACGCCGTAGACCTTGCTCTCCGCCATGCTCTCCGGCAGCATACCGAGAAAATTGCCCACGCCGCAGGACGGCTCCAAAATATTCCCCTGCGTAAAGCCCATCTGCTCCAGCACGGCATAGATGCTGCGGATGACCACAGGCGGCGTGTAGAAGGCGGTCAGCGTGGATTCCCGCGCCGCGGCGTACTCTGTTTCGGACAGCAGCCCCTTTAGTTCCTCATACCGGCTGTGCTTGGGGTCGAAGCAGTCCGCCAAACCGCCCCAACCCACATACTTGGCCAAAACCTCCTGTTCCTCCGGCGTGGCAGGACGGTTCTCCGCCTCCAACTGCTTTAAGAGCCGGATGGCCGCCACATTGTTGGCATAGCGCTGGCTGGGCGGCGCTGCGCCCAGAGCATCGTCGGTGATACGGTAGTTGACGCCGCCCGCGAACAGCGGGGCGGCGGCCTCCAGCCGTTCTTTTTTTCTCGGCAAGGTAAACGCAGGCGGCATAGCCGCCTGCGTCGGTTCCTCTGGCGGTGTCGCTTCCCGCTCCGCTTGCCGCAATCCACTGTCGTGCCGATGGTTAAACAGGCTGAGCGTGCCGTTGACGTATTCGGAAAGCTGTTCCTTCGCCTGCTGGCAGGAATCATAGTGCCGGTCTCTCTCGTCCATGCCTTCCAGATAGACAGTCAGGGCTTCCAGCATTTCCGCCGCTTTTGCCTTATCCGCCAACTGCTCCTCAATGACGGGAACGGCGTCATAGTAGTCCACACCCTTGGGGTACGGTCTCGGCACATCGTCCGGCGCGTCGGAAAAGCCGAAATACACTGTCCGCGCCAACTGTCGCCGTTCATATTGCGGAATTGCGGCAATGGCATCCTCGCCGGGGAAACGCTTCTGCGCGATGAGCCTTTCATACTCCTTGACCACATTTGGAATGCTCAGCTTGACTTCATCATACTGTTTCCCGGCATATTCCCGCTGATAGGTCAGTCCCTTATAGGTTTTCGTATAGTCATATCCATCGCGCCCACCGCCGCTGTACTCACCGAAGCGGCTTTTGATGAATTTTTGCTGCTCCTCTTTTGCGCGGGGATAGCAGAAGAAGGAATACACCGCCAGTTGGCTGTCCACGGAATCCGCAAGGAAGAACTGGTCGATCTCATCCTGTGTGATGAACATTTTGCACCGGCGCAGGAAATCCGGCTGCGCGGTAAAGCTGCGCTCCGGCAGATCAATTCCGTCCAGCACCACGCCGATCCGGTGTGTACTATACTCAGACAGTCGAAAACGCATGATGCTGCGATCCTGCTCATAGGCGTTCAGAAAGGCGTGGTATTCCTCAGCCAAAGCCGCAAGGCCGCCCTCACTCTTGGCAAAGGCCACCATATCCTCGTCCAGCTCCGGATAGCCCTTGCGCTGGTCGTGAATGGCCAGTGTCTGGGGGAACAGGCCCTGTGCGCGACCTTCCTCGGTCAAATCGCGGGCGGTCATCAGCAGGGCGTCGCCCATCTCAAGCAGCACCTTATCCTGCGCCTGCTCCATCTCCGGCGCTGAAAGATACGTTCCCGCCTCCAGCAACTCCAATATTCGCACCGACGCCTGCTCCCACGTCACCGTGGTACGGCAGTGACCGGTACGAACGCTATCCCCTTGCGCCAGATGGATACCGTCCTCCATGAACCACACGGCATATTTCTTACCCTCATATTCAATGCCGCGCCCGTTCTCCGCGCCGAACTCCCGCCGCAAAAACGCCGCGCAGTCCGCCTCCGGCCATTGCCGCGTATAGAACACCGCGATCCGCTCCGCGCTGCCGTAGCTGTTGCCTGCCGTATACAGTGCCTGGTCGATGACCTCCTGAGGCACCTGCCGCGCAGGAAATAGCTCACCGACCCGCTGCTCCTCCGGCACTTCATAGACTGCCGCGCTGTCCTCCGTGCCGAAAAAGGACATCTGCTCTGCCATTACCGTCGCATTCTGCAAGCCTAGCTTGATCTTGTATTCACCGCGCTCTATGAGACTTTCGGTCATTTCCGTGACCACGCCCCACGAAAAAACGGATTCCGCTGTGCGGGAGAGATAGCTGCCCTCCCACATCAAGAGTCCGTCTTTTTCGGCGTGGTAGCCCACCCGGACTTTGTCCGCGCCGGCCAGCACCTCCACCCATATATCGTTGTAGCTGCTTTTCAGAAATTTCGTGCGTGTCGCAATATCCCTATTGGTCTGAAAATACGCAAATATCTCCTGCCGGGTATGCTTGCGCCCACCGTCGTCCAGCAGGATCGCTTCTATGAGGTAAGTATCCAAAAACGCTGGAAGCTCTGCGCTCCCGGCGTTTTCGTCTGTACTATTCAGCTGTAGATCAGATCGTTCAGCACCGTTTCCTCCGCGCTGTGCTTCAGGTTGTTCATCAGCCCCGTCCAGCGCTGGGGATCGGCGGCTTTCAGTTCCTCCGTCACGCCCTCGGTTTTCGCCATCTGCGCCACGGCCTGCGTCACCATCCGCTGCGCTGTCTCCTCGATCTCCGCCAGATGTGCCGCCAACTGCCCGCTGGTCTTGAGATTCGTATACAGCACCCTGCGATGCTTCTTGATGTACTGCCTCCGCAGTTCCGCGTACCTGCCCAGATGCGCCTCCGCCTCTTGGGGCAGCAGGTTCGGCAGGCGAAAGCCCTCCTGCACTCTGTAGGTCACTTCCATGTTCTGCGCTCCTTTCTTTCTCGGCGTTATTTTGCTCTTTGACAGCATCATAGCTGATTTGTGCATCCTTTGCAAAAAATTGCTCCCGCCGCGCCTGCATCACCGTGCGGCTGATCTCCCGCAGGCCCATCTCGGCAATATCGCTGGTGGCAATGCCCAAGGCATTGATGGTGCTGGGGGTATCAAAGGAATAAATACCCTCAAAATCCTCCGGTAGCAGGTAGGCCATGGCAGGCAACGAAAGGCGGGTCATCAACATATAGGCAACGCTGCTTTGCAGCGCCCGCCTGTATGTGACCTCTGCATTCAGCATGTCCAGCTCCTCCAGCATACTGCCATCCCGGCAGTCCAGCAGATCCCGCAGATAGTCCGGCACATTGTCCGCCACGGCATTGCGGCTGGCAGACAGTATGGCATCCGGCAAATTATCCTTTTCGGACAGTGTACCAAAGGTGGCCTCCAGCGTCTCGATGACCGGCTCCGTATAGGCCGGTTCCATCGACCAGATGGGAACGGGCCGCGAGATGCGTGTGGCATGGGTGTCCGTGATGTCAAAGTAGTGCTTCAGACGCCCTTTTCCATGGGCTTCATCCATGACAGCAATACCGGTAGCCCCGGCGTTGACCCACCGGCCAAACTGCCGGTTCCATTTTTCCAGCTCCAGCACCGCCGTGGCATTGGGACGCTGGGCGTAGATCAGAACCTGCTCGTCAAACGGACATTTGTAGTTATAGCACGCCGCACGCAGGAAACCCGTCCAGCACTCATAATCGCCGGTCAGTTTTGTCAGTGTGCGGCTATATAACTCCGTGATAAATTGAAATTTACTTGCCAAGGCATTGCCTCCTTCCTCAAAAATATTGGGAGTATTGGATCTCGATTACCGTGCTTCGCCCCGTTCTTTCAGCTTTTGCAGTCCCTTCAAGAAGCTCGGCACTTCCTGAAAGCCCACAGCATCCACATAGTAAGCATTTCTCTTGCTGCCGCGCTTGACCACGATCACATCGCTCTCAGATAGAGAGCGCATTTGTCGGTAGAAAGGCCGCGTATCCGCATTGTGCTTCCGATATAACTCCTCCAGCGTCATGTTGGGGGCCAACACCCCGGCAAAGGCTTTGCGGTAATGGGCGGCGCGCAGCTTGCCTTTGGCACGCTCATAGCGCATAAAGGCGTAGTCCACCTTACCCACGTTGTCGATCTGATATATCTCATAGCAGCCAGTCTCCACAGGCAACTGCTTTGGATCAAGCGGCTCATACACCGTGCCTGTCCGCTGCGCTGCCTCCGCAAACTCGCAAATATGATAGACCTCGCTGCCGATCAGCGTATGGCAGTCATCGATATAGGTACAGGGCCGTATCACGCTGCCGCCATCCATCCGCGTCATGACGATGCTGGCACCGTCTGGAATGTAGAACAGCGTATTGTACTCCGCATCAATAAAGCGAATCCGGCGCTTGCTCTTATCCGGCTCCGGAAAGGCGATAACGCCCATGATGTTCACCGGCTCACGGTCTGTCATCTTTCTTCACCTCGCTCCTTTTTCTGTGCAGTACGGCTTTGCTCCCGTTGTACCCGCCGCTCCTTTTGTTCCTGATACTCGCTTCCTGCCCTTTCACAGAAGTCCTCGATCATCGCCGCACGGTCTGCTCCGTAATGTCCCCAGAAGAAGTTGGGCGGGCCATCTTCGTCGTTCTTGCAATTGCGCTGCCAGGTAACAAACGGGGCAGGCGCTTTCGGGTGTTCGCCCAAAGCAAATTCGGCGTTTCCCACGCACACCCGCGCCGTAATCTTATAGTCTGCGTTGATAATCTCACCAATGACATAGCTGCCGCTTTCCAGCTCCATGGTGTAGCTGCCGTTCTGTGCCTGCTGCGCCTTCACCGGCATCATCGGCACCCCGCAGACCAAATCTGGCTGCATGACGAACTGTGACCTCGCGCCCAGCAGTTCTTTAGACAATGCCGATACCGGCAGGTACATTTTCTCCCGCCCCAGGATCTTATAGCGCAGCAGGAAACCGATAACCGGATAGTACACACTCATGATGGGGTCTTTGATGTACCCTTTTATCATGGCAGAGTTCCCATATTTTGCATGATCCAAGTACCATTGCGGGTCGGCTCCCGGCGTATCCCAGCCAAACATGGAGCCTGCCATCATGGCAGTTTCCTGAATATCCGTAATGCCGCGCCGCCGGTTATGGCTGTCTGCGATATCACGGTTTTCTGCGCGATTCCCGGTGTCCCACTCCGAGCGGTAGTAGCCACGCACGCCGTGTTTAAGTACGATCAGCTGCCCGGTGGAGGGCAGCGTAGAAAGGCAGGTATCGGGCAATTCATTTCTGCGCATTTGTTTCCTCCTCATCTTGCTTGCTCCTGCTGCCGTCTGCGGCGCCAGCCCTCCAGCAACTTGATGATGACCTCCTCCATCTGCTTGGGCGTATAGCTGGGCGGAAAGTATTTTTGCAGGCGGTCGTTCCGCAACGTCACCTTCCACTCCAGCGGCTTTTCCTCCCGCATAATGAGGTCGATGATGTTGTTCTCCAGCTTGCCCTCCGCGCTGATCTGCTTGAGTCTTTGCGCCTGATCTACGGACGGCGACACCTCGTCCCGCTCCATGAGGAACTGGAGGTAGGTTTGTTCTTTCTCGGTCAGGTGGGAGATGTAGTCGGCTGCCGGAACGAATTTCAGTTTTCCCGCGTCCACCGCCTCCATCAACGGTGGAATCAGGTTTGTCAGGCGGATATAGCGTTGGATTGCAGTTACGTTGTCCTCCGCTTGTTCAGCCAAAATCTTTACAGATGTCATGCGATTTAACTTCTCTCCATTTTGGAGAGAAGTTAAATCCGTTCGCGCCCCCTGCCTTTTCATGGCGTCCAGCTTCAGCTTATACGCCTTGGCTTTCTCGCTGGGCAACAGGTTTTCCCGGTTGATGTTGTAGTCCACCACCAGAATGTCCGCGTCCTCGTCGCTGTAATTGCGCACGATGACCGGGCGGGTGTCCAGCCCCACCACCTTGGCACAGTAGTCGCGCCGATGGCCGGATATAATCTCATACCCGCCCTCGCTGCGGGGACGGACGATCAGCGGCTCGGCAATGCCGGTGCGCTCAATGCTGTCCATCAGCCGCACCAGATCGGCACTGGGCCGGTCTACGGAATACGGCTGCCGCGCATAGGGGAACACCTGCTCCGCCGGCACGATCTGTACCCGCTCCTGCTGGTCGGCTTCCCGCTCTGCGTCTGTTTTGAACAGATCATCGTACCGGGTCAGCTCTATGCCGTTTAATTTGCGGGCCAAGCTGCAACACCTCCTTCGTCAGCGCGGCATACGCCTGTGCCGCTTTCCCCCCTGGGTCATGCTCATAAATGCTGGTTCCTGTGACGCTGATCTCCGCCACGCGGATAGAACGGGGTATCTCGCTGGCGAATACTCGGCTGCCGTAGTTCCTGCGTAACTGCTCACTAATTCCCTTAGCCAGCGTGGTGCGGCTGTCCATCATGGTCAGCAGGATACCGTCCACCGTCAGGTGGGGATTGATCTGCCGTTTGACGCGGGCAATGGTACGCATGAGCTGTTCCAGCCCCTTGGCAGCCAGATACTGCCCCTGCACCGGAATGATAACGCTGTCCGCCGCGGTCAGTGCGTTGATGGTCAACATCCCCAGCGAGGGCATACAGTCGATGATGGCGTAGTCATAGGTCGATGCCGCCGTGGACAGATACTGCCGCAGCACCGTTTCCCGGCTCATGATGTTTACCAGCGTCACCTCCAGTCCCGACAGCTCAATGTTGGCGGGAACAAGATCGATGCCGGACGCATGGTGCAGAATCCCCTCGCCGGGTGCGATGGGCTCCTCGTTGACGGTCTTGGTCATCAGGTCGGCCAGTGTGGGAGAAAGCTCGTCCGGCTGCCGCCAGCCCAGCATTTGGGTGAGATTGCCCTGGGCGTCGGCGTCCACCAACAGGACTTTCTTGCCCTGCTGGGCAAGGCCGACACCCAAGCTGGCAGCTGTGGTGGTTTTCCCCACGCCGCCCTTCTGATTTGCCAGTGCGATGGTTTTCAAAAGCACACCTCCATTTCGTGCAACAAAAAAAGAGCCTTTCGGCTCTTGCTCTGACAGTATTCTGTTCTACCCGCTTCCGCCGCTGAGGTCATGGCCCACCATCAGCGCGTAGTGGTTATCCATGGTCAACGGCGCGTTATACAGCGCAGTCAGCAGATATGGCTTCACATGGCGCACCTCGGTGGTGTTCTCGTTGATCCGATCCAGTACATACAGCAGATGTGCTCCGGTCAGCTTCAGCAGCCTTGAACGCACTACCTCCGCTGGCAGCTCCTCTCCCGCCACGCGAATGGAGGACTTGGTAGAGCACACGGTATCCAGCATCAGGCTCACCAGCTCATCCAATCGCTCGCGGTCGGCGTTGGTATAATTTGACAGGTAATCGTAGCTGATGTTTTCCCTGATCTGCTCGCTGTATATCTTCCTCCGTTCCATTCTGTCCTTCTGCGTAGATCTATCCTCGCGCCAGAAGGAAGGGAAGGATGTAAGAACATCCGTATTTTGTTTCTCTTTACTTTGTTCTTGTATATTAAATTGGGCGGGCTTTTCCTGTTCAGGTTTTACCTGTTCTGGAAAAGCCCGTTTAGGTGCATCGGCAGATTTTTCCGCCTGAACGGGATTTTCCCGTTTAGGAGCATCTGCCTGCCGCGACTGCTCCAAAATGGTGTATTCGATGCTGCCCAGCGTTCCGTCTGCGCGGCGTTCCCGCTTCCGCACGATGTACCCCGTGCCTTCCAGCTCCCGCACCGTGGTACAGATGCTGTCCACACCGTCCTTGCAGATACGCGCCAACCCCTTGGTGGTGTAGTCCCAGTCCTCCGGCAGCGACAGCATCAGGGACAGCAGTCCCTTTGCCTTCAGCGACAGTCTTTTGTCCCGCAGGTGCTGGTTGGACATCACGGTATAGTTCCGCGTTTTCTCCACTCTGAATACCGCCACGGCGTGTTCCTCCTCCCATATTGATTACCAAACAAGAAAACCGCCTGCTCTCGCAGACGGTTTTCTATGTAAATGAGTGTTCCAGACCTTTCTCTTTGCTTTTGCCTTATAACAGCAGCAATATTCGTTTTGGCGCGTTATGTCGTTAAAAACTTCAAGTCTTTGAGGTGAATACACACCGCAAGAGGTGGGCGTCAACCTGAAGGAAGGCTACAACGGCGACCTGACCTCCCGCGAGGCCGGTTCCGTGGGCGGCCAGATGGTCAAGAAGATGATCGAGTCCTACGAGAAGAACCTGT